>Ga0214543_1005848_pt1 | contig 22302 bp, 10 predicted proteins | sample CNSS2metaG_FD_160094 | JGI IMG/M metagenome (GOLD analysis project Ga0214543, IMG submission 160094) | Root nodule microbial communities from cowpea collected in UCLA plant growth center, Los Angeles, California, USA - CNSS2 | ecosystem: Host-associated > Plants > Roots > Nodule | place: USA... | reverse complement strand
ATATTATATTATATTTTATGTGTAAATATATTATTTATTTATATATATTTTTTAGATTATTTAATAAATTATAAATAGTTTAGTAATTTAAGCGGGGACGGGTATTTGAGCGGGTATATATATATCCCCATCCCCATCCCCATCCCCAGTTGAAAATTTCGGGTATTACCCATACCCATACCCATACCCAGTCAAAGCGGGGATTCCCCGTCAAAACGGGGACGGGTTCGGGTGATACCCACGGGCACGGATTTATTTGCCATCTCTATCTATAAGGACCAAATTGGTTAATCTTAACAAAAATTAGGACCTAATTGAACAAAAATAACAAATATAGGGACCAAATTGAATATAGAATATTAACTTTGACACGTGACACACTACTAGATTGATACGTGGACATTTAAAAAAAATTCAAAAAAAAATTCAAAAAAATAAAATAAAAAATTCAAAAAAACCACAAAGTGACACGTGGCACACTCTTGGGTTGACACGTGTACATTTTAAAAAAATTTTAAAAAAAATTAAAAATTAAAAATAAAAATAAAAAATATTCAAAAAAACCACGAAATGACACGTGGCAGTCACTGTTCATGGCCGTTAATGATTTAAACGGTGTTAATAAAAAAGGACCCAATTGAACATAATTGACAAAAATTGGGACCTATTTGAACACAAAACCAAAATTAGAACTTATTTGAAAAAACTTGACGAAAATTGGGACCAAAAAGGTATTTTAACCTTTTAAATTAAAATTAATGAAGATGCTATATAAAGTTTATAGCAATTAAATGTGTATTTATTTATTTGAAATTAAGTATGATAAATTTTGTTAGTCACCAAAGTGGCCAAAATTTTAAAGTTTTTGTGATTTCAAATTATTAATGTTTTTTTTTTTATATTTCAATTACCCTTAGTATGAATGCTAATTTATGAATAACTAAATTTATGGGTTAATTGAAATTCATTAATTATAAGGCATTTCAGGATCGCCCAAAGGTTTATTAATTGTTCTTATAATTAATGAGCATGATTGTAGATAATTTTGTATGCGTCACTAGTTTTATTTATATATCCAAAGGTGGTAGGTGATTCTAGTTGATGCATATTTTAATTATCAATAATGTTATAATATGATTAGCATCATTATGCTTATGTTTGTGTATTATTGGATCTCCCAAAGGAGAACATTAGTATGTATAGAATGACTGTTTATATCTGAATCTGTTTTTACATTTAGTTTTATGACTCAAAGCATTAATGTTATGCATGTGTTAATTGTAGTCTCTGTTCCGGTATCTTTACACTCGCATGCTTCGTCTGTTCCAGTCTTTAATGGGTTGAATTTCTCTGACTGGAGTGAGCAAGTCCAATTTCACTTAGGTGTGTTGGATCTTGATCTAGCTTTTCAAGTTGAAAAGCCGACTGCTATCACGGATACCAGTAGTAATGAAGAGAAAGCTCATTACAAAGCTTGGGCAAGATCAAACAGACTTAACTTAATGTTTATGAGAATGAGCATAACAAGCAATATAAAGTCAGCTCTTCCCAAAACTGATGACGCAAAAGAATTTATGAAATTTGTGGAAGAGAGCTCCCAAACTGCCGATAAATGTCTCGCTGGAACACTGATGAGTACGTTGACCACTATGAAGTTTAATGGTTCACGTACCATGCATGAGCATGTGATCGAGATGACAAATATCACAACAAGACTTAAGTCTCTAGAAATGGCAATGGATGAAGGTTTTCTCGTGCAGTTCATTCTGAACTCATTACCGTCTGAGTATGGTCCGTTTCAGATGAACTATAACACCATGAAAAACAAGTGGAATGTGCATGAATTGCACAGTATGCTAGTTCAGGAGGAGACCCGACTAAAGAACTTAGGAAGCCACTATATTCAATATATGAAGAATCAAGGAGCTGTTGGAAAGAAAGTTGCTAAGAAACATGGAAAGTGTAAAGGACCACTGAAGATTGACGAGTCCTCAACCAAAATCCAGAAGAAAAATGACAAATATCATTTCTGCGGGAAGTTTGGACATTTCCAGAAGGACTGCATAAAGTGTAGAGCTTGATTCGAAAAGAAAGGTGAGCATAATGCTTACGTATTTTTGAATCAAACTTAACTGAAGTTCCCCATAATACGTGGTGGATTGATTCTGGATGTACGACTCATGTTTCTAATGTGATGCAAGGATTTCTTACAACCCGAACCATAAACCCAAATGAGAAGTTTGTCTTCATGGACAATAAAGAGAAAGTTCCAGTGAAAGCGGTCAGGACTTATCGCCTAATCCTCGACACTGGATATCACTTAGACCTTATGGATACTTTTATGTACCTAGTATCACTAGGAATTTAATTTCTTTGTCTAAGCTTGATATTGCTGGATATTCTTTTAAGTTTGAGAATGGTTGTTTCAGTTTGTTTAAGCGTACTTTTATGATTGGATCTGGTACACTTTATGATGGTTTATATAAATTGAATTTGGATAATTTATATGTTGAAACTCTTATGACTTTGCAACACAATGTTGGCACTAAACGTAGCTTAGTGGATGAACGATCTGCTTACTTGTGGCATAAACGTTTGAGACATATTTCCAAAGAAAGAATGCAAAGATTAGTAAAGAATGAAATCCTTCTGGATTTGGATTTTACTGATCTAAATGTGTGTGTTGATTGTATTACAGGCAAACAAACAAAACACACAAAGAAAGGAGCCACGAGAAGCACTCAGCTTCTTGAAATCATACACACCGATATATGTGGTCCGTTTGATGTAAATTCTTTCAATAAAGAGAAGTACTTCATCACCTTTATTGATGATTTTTCGCGTTATGGACATGTCTATCTACTGCATGAGAAATCTCAATCAGTGAATGCTTTGAAAGTTTATATAAATGAAGTGGAAAGGCAATTAGACAGAAAGGTGAAAATTGTAAGGTCTGATAGAGGTGGTGAGTATTATGGAAGATATGATGAAAGTGGACAACATGGTGGTCCGTTCGCTAAGTTCCTTGAGAAACGTGGTATTTGTGCTCAATACACAATGCCAGGCACACCACAACAAAATGGTGTATCAGAAAGGCGTAATCGAACCTTACTAGATATGGTTAGGAGTATGTTAAGTAATTCATGTTTACTTGTATCATTGTGGATGTATGCTTTAAAGATTGCCATGTATTTGTTGAATAGGGTTCCTAGTAAAGCGGTTCAAAAGGCTCCTTTTGAGTTGTGGACGAGTAGGAAACCCAGTTTGAGACACCTTCATGTTTGGGGTTGTTTCGAAGATGGCATTGACTATTGTCGTAAGGAAACATTTTTGCCTGTTTCGAAGAAAGATTCTTTTAGAATTATGGCATTAGTAGCTCATTATGATCTTGAGTTACATCAAATGGATGTTAAAACTACTTTTCTGAATGGGGATTTAGAAGAGGATGTCTATATGGACCAACCGATGGGGTTCGCTGAAGAAGGAAAGGAACACATGGTGTGTAAACTTAAGAGATCGATATATGGACTTAAGCAAGCTTCTCGGCAATGGTATCTAAAGTTCAATGATACTATTGTGTCCTTTGGATTTAAGGAAAACACCGTTGATCGGTGTATATATCTGAAGGTCAATGAGAGTAAGTTTATATTTTTTATTCTATATGTTGATGATATCTTGCTTGCGACTAATGATCTTGGTCTATTAAGTGAGACTAAGAGGTTTTTCTCTAATAACTTTGAAATGAAAGATATGGGTGATGCATACTATGTGATAGGAATAGAAATATTCCATGATAGATCACAAGGACTGTTATGTTTGTCTCAGAATGCATATTATTAATAAAGTTTTAGAGAGATTCAGAATGGATAAATGTTCAGTATCTTCTGTTCCAATATAGAAAGGAGACAAGTTTAGTCTCATGCAATGTCCAAAGAATGATTTGGAACGGAAACAAATGGAAAATATCCCTTATGCATCTGTTGTTAGGAGTTTGATGTATGCTCAAACATGTACGAGGCCAGATATTAGCTTTGCAGTTGGTATGCTTGGTAGATACCAAAGTAATCCAAGACTAGAGCATTTGAAAGCTGCAAAGAAAGTTTTAAGATACTTACCAAGAACAAAGAATCACATGCTTACTTATAGAAAATCTGATCACCTTGAGGTGGTAGGTTATACATATTCAGACTTTACCGGGCTGTGTGGATACAAGAAAGTCTACATTTGGTTATGTGTATCTTTTAGCCGGAGGAGCGATTTCATGGAAAAGTTCGAAGCAGTCTGTCATTGCTGCATCCACCATGGAAGCTGAATTTGTGGCATGCTTTGAGGCCACAGTTCAAGCTAATTGGTTGCGAAACTTTATTTCAGGACTTGGAGTAGTCGACAGTATTTCCAAGCCGCTGAAAATTTATTGTGATAATTCCGCAACAGTCTTCTTTTCTAAAAACGACAAGTATTCCAAAGGTGCTAAGCATATAGAGTTGAAATACTTTGTCGTTAAAGAATAAGTTCAGAAACGTAAAGTGTCAATAGAACATATTAGCACAAATATTATGATTGCTGACCCTTTAACAAAAGGGTTACCACCCAAATTGTATGCTGGCCATGTAAAGAATATGGACATTATGTCTATTAGTGAATGCTAAATGTTGATTGTTAATGTTATTAATGTTTATGTGACACTTTGAGCTCCCTAATGTATACATTTCTGAAATTTGTATTTTCTTCTTTATGTTTATGCATGCAAATTATGATGAAGAAAAAAAATTATGTTATGTTATTACTTTCTAAAAATGACATTATGTTTGAACTCATTATGGACTTCTCGTTTTAAGGTCATATTAAGGAGAAAAGGATGATATAGTAGTACATGGAAGGGATCATGTCGACCGAATGATGTGTGATAGCCATGACTCTTATTATTTATGTATCTTTAAGTATGAATAATGATGAAACCAATTTATGCAAGGTCTTTTAATGCACATTATGTTTATGTATTAAATCACATAATGTTATGACATCATATGAGTCAAGTGAGAGAATGTTAGAATTAATTGACAAATTAATTCTATTAGTGACTTATTTGAAATATTATGATGGCCCAATTGTGATTTAATAAAATTTAAAGACTTATTGATTATTATTATTATGGGAAGTGATAATAAAATAAAAACCAACTTGATGGACGTTGGTTTATAAAAGAGATTGGGGTTCTGTCTTTGGCCATAAGGTTCTTTTCACAGTAACCCATCACGAACGTGTGAGAAGAGAAAAGAAAGGCAAAGAGATAGATTGGGAAATGGTGGTTAAAGAGCACACAAAAATTACAAATTGAAGAATGTATATTCAGAGGATCACCCATGGATCAATGTTAGTGCTCTATTAAGTTTTATCGTGTGAGAATCTTAAATTCTAAAGATCCTTAATTTTTTTACATATCAAACATAAGAAATATGCGATGTCAATTTTGTAATTAATTTGTCAAAAATTTACGTTTGACCTATAGTATAAGACCTAAGAAAAATAAATAAATATTTATTTAATAAATGTAAGGACGGGAACCCCTAAGTTCATTAATATGGACATAGAAGACAATGAGTAATGGTAGCTCAAGTGGTTAAGAGTACTTCATTATTATGAGAGGACTTAGGTTTGAGCCTTGTGTATCTCATTAGTGTATTAATTTAATTGTTTTATTATTTTAATAATATATTTGACCATGGTGCATGATAATATAATCCTAAAGGTGTAGAAATTATCACGAACATGAATTGGTTGAATGGTTGTGCAATTGTTTGGTAATTGAGTTAGGGTAGGTTTGAACCTTGACTAGCACAATTTAGCCTTGACTTATTTGCATTTTATTATTTTTTTGGTTCTGCAATGTTAGGAAAAACTTAGAAAACCATAGTTGTCATCAAAGAAACCAAAGAGGCATGGAATAATATTTTCGTTTTGGGTAATTGAGGGAGAATTAATAAGGCTAATAATGAATGAGAGGGAGGAGAGTGATGCTCTTGGGAAGGCATTTTCGTGTGACTACCAAAAGAGAGTTTTAAAACTCTAAAAACAAAACTTAGGATAGTGTTAGAAGGCTGGAAGGAGTTCGTAAGGGTGGAGATCAAATGGGAGATCAATTATGGTGTAAGGAAGGATTCTAAGAGTACTTTTGGAGCCGAAATTTCAGGTTGGGGGAGCTGTCATTCCCTGTTTTAATGATATTATATTCAATTGCATTATATAATGATGCATGAAAGCCTTCTCCTGAACCAAATTCTTGTATCGTTTAACTTCTTGATGTTTGTTGTATGTGATTTTAGAGAGAGTATGCGTGTGCTTGTTGTTTCCATTGTATTGAGTTGTCTTTGTGAACCCATCACTGCTATGATTATTATGATTCTTCTTTTTGACTTAGTGTGATGTTTAGAGCTTTTCTTCTATATACGACACACTTATGATTATTATTTATTATTATTATTATTATTATAACTATTGTTATTATTATTTTATTATTATTATTATTATAAATTTTATTTTATTATTATTTTATTTTACTATTATTTTATTATTATTGTTATTATTATCATTGTTTTGTTTTGTTGATATCATTATTATTGTTTTATTATTAATGCTTTATTTTATCAATATTATTATTTTTTTATTATTCTTTTATTTTATGAGTATTACTGTTTTATTATTATTATTTTATTTTATTTTATTATTATTTTTACTTTTAAAATTTTGTGTTATTACTATTATTATTTTTATTATTATTTTTATTACTATTTTTATTATTTTTATTATTTTTATTATTTATTTTATTATTATTTTATTATTTTTGTTATTATTTTCATTGTTTTATTTTATTTATGATTTTATTATCGTTATTATTGTTTTATTTTATTATTCTTATTATTATTATTTTATCTTATTAGTATTATTGATTTATTATTATTGTTTCATTTTATTTTATTATTATTATTATTATTTTTATTGTTTTGTTTTATTATTATTATTATCATAATTGTTGTTGTTGTTTTTTATTATTATCATTATTACTATTTTATTGTCCGTGCGATATTTTGGGATAATAGTTATGTGTTCTTCTTGGTTTGTATATTGTTTGGTTGTCCAGGATTGTGTGTTGGGTATAACACTTTGTTTTGATGGTTTTATGTGGATTTATTATGATTCTCCTGGATGTATAAAAGCAAGAATATGGTTGTGTTTGATCTATGACCATGTGATATTGTGTAGTTGAGTTGAACTTAATGATATGAAAGTGTATTTACTTGTCATGAATGCATGTTTTGCGTGAACTGAGTGTCTTATGTAAATAGGTTCAATGGAACCTATTCTAGAGTGCCAAATACTAGTAAATTACCAATTACTGGTGTGGCATTTGGCGAAACGGTGTAAATCGCTAGGAGATAGGCCATAAAGTGAATTCTAGAGTAAAACCTGAGAGTTTGCGCTTGGCGACAGAAGTGCTCCCGCTAGGTGGTATGTTGTAGAACTGGGATTGGACCAAAATCCAGTGGGTTGGCGCCTGATGGTGCCAAGTGTTCTGCTAGGTGGTCTAGAATGCGAGTTAACCTACCGACATGGATGTTGTGCTAGGCAGTTTTGGATGCAATGATGAATTACGCGAGGGATTCTACATAACATTGGATGGAGGTCTTGATGTGATGCTTTGCTAGAGGCCTAGTTAGGAGTGTAATTTGTATTGGGGTTAAAGCTGTCAAAACGGTTAACCAGACCCGACCCGGCTCGACCCACCACGGGTTGATGATTTAGTGAGCCAACCCAACCCGACTCACTTTTTAACGAGCCAAAAAAATTTGAACCCAGCCCGACCCACCACGGGTTGGCGAGTTAAATAGGTTGGCTCACGAGTTCACTTAATTAAAAAAATATTATTATTTTATTTTTTTTTCAGTCAAAACTAAATTGTAATTCTAATTAAAATCTAAATAAACTTTAATACAATCAAAATACAAACCAAAATAAAAAAAATAAAAATTATTTGTGTTGGATAAAAAGACAACCTAACATGACCCAAATATAAAGCCCAACTTAATAAAAAAATAAAAAACACTTGGGTGACCCTTTTATGTACGGGTTGGCTCACCAACCCGGCTCACCACGGGTTCAACCCGGTTGAGCCGGGTTCTAAATGAGTCGGGTCAAAAATCAACCCGTATTGAAATTTGTAAAAGAATTTCAACCCAACCCGACCCGAACCCGTGGTGAGCTGGGTTGGCTCGCAGGTTCCAACCCATTTTGACAACTCTAATTGGGATAACACGTGGCCACTCGAGGTTGTAGCCTGGTGGTTTTGGAAGTCCAGTGGAGTGTGCGAGATCGTGGCTCGTACGGATGGGTTCCAGAAGATTGCCCTCCTCGGAGTTATCCGACGAGTTTGGTAGTCTTGGGAAAAATATAGACTGCGGTTCATATTAGGGAACTCCACTTGATGTCACAGATCGTGGCACTTGAAAATGTATTCCCGCGTGTGGACTATTAGGTGGTGGCCTGTAGTTAGAGGGGCAAGTAGACATTCGTGGCAGCAAGGATCGATCAATGTATCATCAAAGGGTGTAGAATCAAGAGGCGTCCAGAGGAAGATTTGGAAGTCGAGGATTAAGGATTATGGCTTGGGAGTCTTAGGAAAAGCGACGCTCTTACCGGGTTTTGGTGAACAAGTAAGGGTTGTGCTCTTGCCGGGTTTTGGTGAGTAGGGAAGGGTGGTTGCTTGTAAGTCCTAAGGAAAGTAATGCTCTTACTGGGTTTTGGTGAACAGGTAAGGGTTGTTGTTTGTTCTTCCTAGGAGGCGTTGGGGCGTAAGAAAGGGAACTGGTTGGTTATGAGAGAATAGTATACTATGTGATGAGACTCGGAGTTCGTAATCGACAATCATAGTTTGTGGATTTTGATTTATTACAGTATAATAAATGTTGTAAATTTTCCCGCGTTCTGGGAAAAGAAATTATTATAAATGTGATTTCATACTTTTTCCTATTCTAATTATTATAAATGTTCGACCGGGATGTCACATATAGGCCAAACGTAAATTTATGTCTAACTTATATAGGTCATACATAAATTTACATTTGTTTACTCATTGGCCAAACGTAAATTTATGTCTGACTTATATGGGTCAGATGTAAAACTCCTTTAAAATTCCCATAGTCTTTGATTGGTGACTTGTTTTGATACCCTAATAGTCTCATATCACTTACACTAACACAATAATAACCTTCCATATTGTTGTAATTTATGTCCCGTAGGAATCAAACATAAGAAATACGTGATGACAATTTTGTAATTAATTTGTCAAAATTTATGTCTGACCTATAGGTCAAACGTAAATTTATTTTTGACTTATATAGGTCATACATAAATTTACATTTGTTTACTCATTGGCCAGACGTAAATTTACATGTGGTTTATATGGATTAGACGTAAATTTTGAAATTTATGACTGACCTATAGGGTCAGACGTAGAACTACTTTAAAATACTTGTAGCGCAAAACAATTTACACTTTCTCTCTTGCTCGAACAACACTGTTGATGGTGGTGAACTTTGTGAGTGGTGTTAGGGCTTCCATTTCAGACTAAAAGGTGTGTTTGAAGGCATTTATATGTGTGGAGCTTTGAGAAACTTCTTCCTCTCCGAATATTTTTTTCTCTATTGAGGTTAGTTTCATATCCTTTGTCCTACAACATAGGTGCATAGCTGTTTTAGGGGAAACTTAATTAGTTTTTTCATGAATGTACTCTTTATTTATATTGAATGTGAGTTTTATGAATTTTGGTTTATATTAAATGTTTGATTAATTTTAGATTTACTAATATTTTATATTTATGTAATTTTAGGTTTATTAGATGAAGAAGAAGAGGGAGAAGATGAAGAAGAAAAGGAGAAAAAGAAGAAAAAGGAATAGAAGGAGGAGAAGAATGAGAATGAGAAGAAGAAGATGGAGAAGGAAATGAATAAGACAAAGAAATTTGGTGCAGATATGAGAAAAAAAATATATAAAAAGTTTACGTCTATTGTTGTTGTGACAGACATAAACTTACGTATGTTATAAATGTAAATGCGACATACGTAAACTTATGTCTTCTGCAATATGTCTAAGCTACAACTGTAAGACTCGATAAATTTAAATAATTAAATAAATGATTATTTAATATATGTGAGTAGCGAGAACCTTTATGAAATTTAATGCTAGGGTTTATGACGTGGAATAGTACTAGTATTATTTTGGGTTAGAGTCTTCTGTATGCCAATTGTGTGTTGATTTAATTGTTTATTATTTTTAATAAAATACTTGACCATGATAATTGATAATATAATCCTATTTGTAATGAAGTGAATTCAAGAAAAGGCTGCAAAGTGAAAATAAGAGTGGAATTAAGGTAAGGAGGTACCCTTTTGATGGACATGGTTAAGGGAGTGAAATTAAGGTAAGAAGGTACCCTTTTGATGAACACGGTTAAAGGAGCTCCTTTATGTGCATACTTATTTTGTGATTGTTTTCGTAGCACAATGTGTGACTGTGATGCATGTGCTTGATCAAAATGTACTATATTTATGCATTTCTGGAATTTTTCAAGAAATCGCCTGGCATCATTGAAGGTCCGCTAGGCGATGCATGAATCCTGTGCTGTTTTTCTGGGTTGGTGATGAACTGCCTAACGGCAGGGTCGAAATTGCAAGGCAACGCGAACTGAACTTTCCTAATTCTGCAATTGTGGTTGATTTCTATGACATGTTTTGGTGTTTTGAGGAGTTATGAAATCTCTTTGTACGTGTGCTTTATAAATTACATCAGTAGATCACGTATTTAGATGCTTTGGAAGTGTGGAATAACTATATTTTTCATGAAAAACATTGTTTCTCAGATTTTTTGTGTAATAAGGATTGTCGGGCAGTGGTTTCCTACCACTAGACGTTAGGTCTCTGGTCTTGTTTCACTGGGCGACTACGATTTTTCTAGTCTGCATAGTTTTCGTAAAACTACGTTTCTCGATTCGTTAACTATCGGATTTAGGTGAAATTTTAACAGGAGATCCATAACATGTTCTTTAATTTGAACGGTGGAGATTTGAATTTGAGGTATGTAGATAAAGATATATGTTACTCATGATTGTTGGTTTGAATGCCCTAAGAGTATGATTAGTAATGAATGCTTAAGTGTTGGTATGACCTTCATTGGTGAATGTGTGTGTGTGTGTGTGTATATATATATATATATATATATATATATATATATATATATATAGATATGTGATTGATGAGTATATTTTTTGTATTACTTGTTGAGCCATGTTGAATATATAAATCTATATATGTTAGTCCAAATGTATGATGTTATAAGTGTGTGAAAAGGCCACTATTGATGATATCACTATGACCGAGTGTTACATGATCATGATGAGTTTTGGGCAATTATGAGAACATGATGATTTTGGTTTCACTTAAGTGTTGGCATGAGAGTACATGGTTATGCATACTACGAATTTATATTATTGAACTATATAATATGTTGGAGTGTAATCTTGAATGAAGTTGCTAAATATAAACCTCTAGAATAGTAAACTGGACTTATGCATGGACTGTTTGAGGATATAAAAATGTTTTGAGGTGCTAAACCAATAGTTGAAACGTTATTAGTATAGTGTCTGGTGGCGCGGGGAAGGCCGCCAAGTGATAGAAGTACCAGGGATGTCCTTGGAGCGAGTGGCGATTGGCGGTGAGTTGCGAATTGCTAGGCGATAGCCTTAAAAAATGGCTCTAGAATCTGTTTGGCGCCTAGCGACGAGAGAGTTCCGCTAGGCGGTCTACGCTAGAATGTCGTTATGTTTGCTTTTGTTTTGCGTGTTTGTGATGTTGGGCTTAGATAAGGAGATGCTTGACGGTGTCATGAGCGGGTAGGTTCATGACTGGTGTTGAACATGTGATAATATGAGCGATGACGTTCATATTATGATGTACTCGTGTGAGGATACAAGCGGAGAGGTTCACATGTTCTGTGCTAACACTTGAGGGCTATTGCGAGCGAGGATGTTCAGAGTTGTTGGATCACGTGTGTTAGACTACGAGCGGGGAGGTCCGTAGAGTTGGACTACGAGCGGGGAGGTTCATAGAGGCAAGATCACGAGCGGGTAGGTTTGTGGAAGCATATATATCCTGTGTTCATGGTCAAGTATTTGTATAGTATGCTTGGAATAATGGTTTCATGTGCAAAAGGAGATTTAAAGTTTTACACAACTTGTGACTTGTTTCTTTGGATGTGCATAGTCTATAAGGCTTTGAATGATACCTTAAGGATGGACTTTGCTGAAGCATTCCTTGAGTTGTGGTTCGGGATGGAGGGTAAACACGTGGCATTCCTTGAGTTGTGACTCGGGATAGAGGATGAACACTAGACATTCCTTGAGTTGTGGCTCAGAATGGTGTCTGTTACCGATGTAAATGTGCGAGTTGTGGCTCGTACGGAGGGTCTTCACTCGATTGAGATATCACAGGTTGTGGCCAATGATCTGCTTATCTTGTGTCGAGAGTACAAACTGTGTTTTGTATTGGGAACTCCACCTAGCGTTGCGGAGTGTGGTCCATAGTATGATTTTTGTCATGTGTTCTACAAGTTGTGACTTGTAGGTGGAGGTAGCAAGAATATCTTAAGGTTATCATTTCAAAGATGTAGAACATGGATAAACATGGTGGTGGCCATGGTTTATAAAATCAAATGATAATGTTCTCTGATGAGTGGTGTGTGTGTACATTGATTTGTAATTATATATATATATATATATATATATATATATGTGTGTGTGTGTGTGTGTGTGTGTGTGTGTGTATGTGTGTGTGTGTGTGTGTTTATATGTTAGCTCACCCTATTTGCTTGTGTTTGGTGATGATCGTGTAATTCATTACACGAGAACAGATGATGTTGCAGGTGGTGCTGGTGAGGTATAGAGTCGGAGAGGGACTATTTTGGGAAAGTTTTTATTTGACTATTTTCTTTTTTTTTTTGTAAACAATATTTCAATTGGTTTATCAACTTGTAATGATTAATGAAAAATTATGGATTTCAAGTATACGAGTTTAATGAATGTTTAAATTTTTTCCCGCATTTTGAAAAACAATTAAAATTAATGCAATTTTATTATCTATTCTATATTATTTCATTAAAATTAGTAATATTCGACCCGTATGATACAACAACAAATGTAAAAAAGACTAAATAACATACATAAAAAGTATTTTGTGTTAATGTTAAGAGTCGAAATTAAAAACAATTTAAATATACCTAATTTTTCAAATCTCATAAACTTTAAAAACAAAATTGTGATAGAAATTACAAACTTGAAAACTAATAATATCTTGGATATAGTAATTGCCTTTAAACCATGTTATAGACTTACTATCAAATCATAAACTAATATAACCTGTCGGTGATTGTTTAGAACCAACATTTTATACCAAACAGTTATAAATGTTGTATTAATTATCCTACAATGTGAGTCAAATGAATTAAGTCATAGTTTAATTCTTATTTAATAAATTATTATAAGAAACACCAATTTTTTCTAAAAAAAAATTAGGTAGACAAATCACACTTACATCATAATATTTAAATTGTTATGTTCTAAACAAAAAAAAGTGTATTCAATTGTAATTACTGGATCCAGCTATACATACTTAATTGTGTAAAAGGTATATTAAAAAAAGAAATAATATAAAAGTGGACATGGTTGCAATTATTCTATCCTGGTTGATGCATCACATGGAAACAAAAAGTTAATTTTTTGAAGCGGAAGGAGGGGATTTTCCATGCAATAAAGAGATGGTCGTGGTCTGCATTTGCATGCAAAGAAACAGGAACAATTATGAATGATAATTATGTACACAACATAGCAGTAGTTGATGAGGATAGAATACAGGGATGGGAGGGACAGGGATATTATTAGGCTACGTGTAATCTCTACACTCAATGTTGAATTATGCAAATACCACCCACTACGATGAAGATGTTTTTTAAGGTTAAAAAACATTGATACCAACTATCAACCTAGTTTATGTAGATATTTAATTTATATCAAACATTATCTAATTTTAATGCTTTTCAATTTTACTAAATTCAAAATTCCTAAGAAATATTATCTTTGATATATAGAAAAAATAAAATTCATAAATATTATATGTTCAGTTTGCTTTTTTTTATCGACAAATAAATAATATATTAATAATAAAGTACTTGGGGTGTTTTAACCCTTTTACACAGAAAATAACTAGTTCATCAATTACAAAACTAATAAGTATAACATATAGTTTTAGTTACCAGGAACATTTCCATCTTCCTTAGATAACGTAGATGTTCGGTTTGTGTTGGAGTCTCACATTAATTTTGTAGGTTAAATTAAATTTAAAATTTATTTTTTAAAGTAGTATTAGAGTCGTAATAAATATAATTATGTTAGGTTTACAAAGAGAATTTTACTAGGGAGAACAAACACCAATAAAACTTAAACCTAACCACATAAGATATAGACATCACTCTCAATTCAAAATCTTAAAACAATAAATTTATGGTTTATCCTTATATAATGTTCCACTTTCTCATTTCTAATCAATATAAAATTTAGACTCATACTTGAATTTCTAACGGACTAACTCTAACTCTCTAACTCATAACTCAGAAGTAAGAAATCTGAGTGTATCTAAATAAAAATTTGAGAAGAAATGGCCGATGACGGTGTTTTGAATGGAACGGAATGGCATATACTGAACAGATAAACATATGGGTTGCATACATGGTAAGTGGACATAAAAGTCAAAACATTTTTGTCTTCTTCTCTACTAAATGCCAAACACTCCTCTCCAAACAACTTTCTCAGCCCTTATCTTTGTCCAAATATTTTTCAGCAAACTTTTAGGATTTGTGACAGCCCTTAGGAAACATAATCACCCTCATCATCACACCCTATATATATATACACACCACTTTTCATTTCATTCATCAATATCAGTATATAAGATGATCAATTTTAACACTATCACACAACATATATAAGATCATATGCTTTTCATTCAAACTCCACATAATTGAAACTTGGACTTGGAACCTTTACATTGTTATCACAATGAATAATGTTGTTGTGATGAAGCTACTTAATTAAGCTTGGCAAGTTGAAGATGTTCCCCAATTCCACGCGTGCAAGTTGAAATCTCACAAAGGGACAAAAGAGATCAAAGATTTTCCATGGAAATATGGTGGTGCAACATTGGGTGGAATTCACAGTGAGAAAAAGAAAATTGGATCACATCGATGCCGGCCAAGTAGGGCACCATTATTAACTACATTATGAGAATCTCGAATTCAGCATTAAACCCAGAGGGAGAAAACGACCACACCTATATTTCAGAATCTTCTTCGGAAAAGATGGAAAAGACCTCTTTATTTTTCTTATTTAGTGCATCGCCCTCTTCTTCACCGATCTACTATATAAAATACACATTTCATATCTCACAGTTAACCTTAACACATGTGATTGATTCAATAAATTTGTTAAGAAGTTCTGACTTAATCCGACAAAACTAATTTGTAAGGTGAGATTTGCATTCACTTACTTTTGGACTGATGAAAATAATATGTCTTGAAAAGTCTCATATCGCCTAGGACAACCAAGGGAGTGGGTGTTAGTGACTATATAATGGGCTTTAAGTCCATAATGTTTCTTGTCCGACTCTAAGACACTTCAAGTTTATATTTGACTCTTTTTATTTCTTATGCTCTTGTAATAAGAGCATTTTGAGGATTGGGTAAAATTTTTTCTTTGAAGAGTGTGGATGTACTCGGGGTCAAAAGACATGAGAGAGTTGTTTACGTGTTTCCTTATGTTTATTTTATTTCTCTATTAATAAAGTGATTCTCGGGGGTTTTTTCCAACGGGTGTTGCGTCTTTGGTAAGGGAGTCAAATGATACGGTGGTTGCGAAGTGCAAATGTTCAATCAGGGGAAATTCTTGGGATGGTTTGATTCCAAGTAAAAATTCTTCTAATGGTTTAGTTCCAAGTGAAAATTCTTGAGATAGTTTTATTCCGAATGAAAATTCTTGGTATAGTTTGATTCCGACATGTTAAAAGACTAAAAAATGTTTTTCAATTTTAATATAATGTAAAAATTGATTTTGATATTATATTTCTTAATATATTATTTTCTTAAAAAAATTACTTTAAGACTAAGTTAATCCTACAAAACCAAATTATAAGATAAGATTTGCATTAACTTATATAATGGATATCTCAAACATAAACATAACACTAGATATTTATTGATGGTTCTACTCTAAGTGACATAATAAACTCAATAACAATAAATTTTCTTAGGATATATATTTAAATGACTATGATATCACTTTTCGAAATAAATTTTAAACCTAACTTTATTTTATAAAATAAACTTATAAGATATAGATCAACAAATTATACAAAGTATCAAAATTGTAAATTATAATTATGACACTAAAATCATCTCATTCTATCTCTTATATTATTGAGAATTGATCTAATAAAACTTAAATTTAAATAAATTGTATCCAAAATATAATAGCAATTAGATACAATTGGTAAGAGCCACCTCGTTGAAGACCATGTAAGACAAATGATAACCGTTGGACTTACCCAATTCCATACATATAATTTTGGAGGTACTTTTTTAGTGTTTGGAGTGGTCATAGGAGTATCCTATTTTAGAGTTGATTCTCATAGAACGTGCATAAAATAATATTATTTATTCTATAATATCATAATCATTTCAAAATTCTCAGTAGACTAATTATAATCAATTATAACTAGTCATAGTGATATTAATCATAGTTGATCTCTATCAAAATTTGATAGCATGTTCATTAAAGTTTGTACAAAACCTTACTCGCTATTTAGTTTAAAATATCTTTATGGTCTCAATTTTTGTCAAGTTTTTTCAAATAAGTCCCAATTTTGGTTTTATATTCAAATAGGTCTCAATTTTCGTCAATTTTATTCAATTGGGTCCTTTTTTGCTAATACAGTTTAAATCATTAACGGTTATGAACAATGACTGTCACGTGTTCATGATATTTTTATGAATTTTTTTTTATGAATTTTTTTAAATGTCCACGTGTCAACTCAGTAGCGTGCCACGTGTCAAAGTCAATGTTCTATATTCAATTTGGTCCCTATATGTTATTTTTGTTCAATTTAGTCCCAATTTTTGTTAACATTAACCAATTTGGTCCCTATAAAAGATGTGACTAAATTTAATTTTTATATCAGTTATAATTATTTGAATTTTAATATATTATATAAAAGTATTTAATAAAAAATGTGAATTTTAATATAAAAATTAAATTTGGTTTCAATTTGGAAAGTGGCTAAATTGGTTAATGTTAACAAAAATTGGAACTAAATTGAACAAAAATAACAAATATAGGGACCAAATTGAATATAGAACATTGACTTTGACACGTGGCACGCTACTGGATTGACACGTGGACATTTAAAAAATTTTTAAAAAAAAATGAAAAAAAAACCATGAAGTAACACGTGGCACACTACTGAGTTGACATGTATACATTTAAAAAAAATTTAAAAAAATTTAAAAAAATAAAAATCAAAAAAATCAAAAAAACCACGAAGTGACACATGGTAGTCACTGTCATGGCCGTTAATGATTTAAACGGTATTAGCAAAAAAGGACCAAATTGAACAAAATTGACGAAAATTGAGACCTATTTAAACACAAAACCAAAATTAGAATTTATTTGAAAAAACTTGACGAAAATTAGGACAAAAAAGTATTTTAACCTTATCATAAAATCACAAACGTAATAAATCAATGTTTTCATTTATAGATCGCTTACTAACTAACATTCATTAACCAATGTTGTTACACTGTATAGCCTCAATAAATGGATAACATCATAGTTTTACTTAAGTAGATATTTATTCATATTAGGGTTGGACACTTCTTTATACTTCCACGAAAACCTTGTTACATTCTTCAATCCGTACAAAATTTTGACTCTTTTTTAACATCCTAAAGTTTATAGGAGGACTTAATATACAAAGTTAGATGAAACTTGTTCTGTTCCATTTTTCTATTAACATAAATTTTATGAATTTTCCTTCTTGTGCTTCGAAGATGAAAATTTCACTTCAAATATGTATTTTCTTTTTAAAAACTGAAAGCATGTTTGGAAGAATGCTTTAAATAAGAACTTTTAAAAAGGTAAAATCAAAAGAAAAAAAAAAAGTTTCACCATAAGAAAGATTAATTTACTCATAAGATAAAAAGAGATTAGAAAATTTATATAAAAGAATTTTACTAATTAACTTACGCATAAGTTAATTTTAGCTAATTAACTAATTATTGGAAACTAATTCTAACTTTTCTTCTCCATTTTCTACTTTTTGTTGTTGTTGAGAAGTCTCTATAAAGGCTTTTCTTTATTTGAGTGGAGTGAGTGAATATTTAAGAGACACTTACCTTGTTGAATTTAATAAGTTTGTGAATGGGTAAATATTAATTTAAAGTAACAAAATTTAATACTCATTAAGGATTTTAGATGGCAAAATGGGTCGGTATATTCTGGTTTAACCCGTTTTTATGTGGGAGAACCAAAAATGAGTTGGTGTAGGTGAATTGATTGGTCCGTCAATTTTTTAGGGTTTAATATGTTTTTGGTCCTTTAACTTTCAGTGATTTTTGAAATTAGTCAATTTTGAAATTTTGGACCAATTTAGTCATTCATCTTTCGAAATACGTGAATTTAGTTTTTTTAATCAAATTTTATTAAATTTATTTGATATTTCAAGCGCGTTTTATAATAGTATTAGACTTAATATTAAAGCAAATATATATTAAATAATATAAACAACTCAAATACAATCTTGAAATACGTACAAAACATCAAATAAACCCAACAAAGTTTGATTAAAATGACTAAATCTACGTATTTTGAAAGATGAAGGACTAAATTGGTCCAAAATTTTGAAATGAACTAATTTCAAAATTCACAAATAGTTAAAGGATCAGAAACATATTTAACGCATTTTTTTAATCTTTTAATTTTACTAATTATATATATATATATATATATTGTGTTTTTTTCTATGAACTAGCTTAGGTACAAACTAATTTTGCCGTCTATATTTTACTACAAAACATGTGATGCATTTTTGTTTCAATCAAGGCATGGAAATCATTTCCAATTTTCGAAAGCAACTACAGTGACAACTTAATTTTGACTAAAAGAGGAATTAGAATGAAAAATATTTCTTCTAAAAGAATTTGTCCTTTAGTACAACTTCAGTAATTTATTAGGCTTTGATGATGAGTGGATGAGATGAGTACAAAAGAATACGAAGCTTTTGGGGGTGAAACGACTTATTTATCCAAAATCACTTTTGTAGTTAGTTCTACTTTTTAAACCTGATTGAAAGTTACAACTTAAAAGCCATGGGTCAAAAAGCTCTAAATGACTGAACTGGTTAAAGCCATCACTTTTATTAGTAGACATAATCAAAGACTTTTACTCCTAACTCCAACTTTATGCGACCATGCAAAAACAAAATCATGATGAATTAGTATTTGTCTTGAGAATCATTAAGTCTATATTTTTCTTTGGAATTTGAACTATATTGATATAATAGAAAGTAAATCATGAGCAAACAAGATGAGTTGGGTAACCAAGACTGGCTCATACAACAAAAAACAAATTGGTGGCACCATTTTTGCAATTGATGCAAACTTTTTGGCACAAATTTGTCTCGTATGTGTTCTATTAATATAGTAAAAAAGATTTATGAGAGAAAATTTTGTCCAAGACTGAAAATATTTTATCCAGAAACATTGGTGTTTTGTCCACCTAGTTGGTTTAGGCTCCAAAAATGAAAAGAATGATATAGCATATGCCATAGAGAAGGCCATGTGTCGAGAGCCCAGAAGCTAAGAAAGTGATTGTGCGTGTGATTGGATAAATGCTATGGCTAGAGAAGCACAATCACAGACACCAATGAGTGCATCTCAATCTGATGGACCATTCACTTTTTACCTGCTGCTTCTTCTGCTGCACTCATTACTATTATGCAACCAATGCATAATGCAGACATATATTCACCATTCGCAACAAGTTAATTGTATAATAATCTAAAAAATTAGTGTTAATTAATTCTGTTTTTATGTAAATAAGAAAAATAGAGTTAGAGTTTTTTTTTTCTTTTCTCTCTTATAAATACTTAACACTTGTATAAAGAGAACAAGAGGTTGGATTAAGACACAATTGTCGTTGCATCATGTATTTCTACATTGCTTTTCAGAAAATTCCGAAAGTTACAACTTCAAAAACAAGTATGGGATACTCTAAAACAAGTAAATGAAAATCGTGGGAAAACAAAGAAGGTAAAGTTACGATCTCTTCAAAGATAGTACGAAAGTCTTTATGACCGAGCGAAAGATCATTGTAAAATACTGCAAATAGAATTTATGTTTTGGCTAATTCTATGTTCTACTAAAAAACTTATATTTTATACTAATTTTGTTTTGATTTTTTTTTTAGAAAATACTTATAAATTTTGTTATGAAAAAAAAATTCGAAAAATTGCTGTCAATTTTTTTGTAAAATATTTTGTATAAAGCACTTTTCACAATAAATTTTGTAGAAAATATTTACGAATTTTATAATTTTGTAGGAAATCATTATCCATGAAGAAATTACCTACTAATTAAAATTCTTAGAAGAAATAACAGAAAAACGTCTTTTCTTGCAAATTTTTTTAACAAATTTGTATTCCATGTAATATGAGAATTTTTAGTAGTAATTTGAGCTTGTGATGAGACATTGACTAACATAAAGATTGTTGCAAAAGGTACTCAAAAGTTTAACTCCTGAATTTTTATCATATCGTTGTTGCAATAAAAGAGTCGAAAGATCTTAAAATTGTGACGGTTAAAGAGCTGAAAAACTCTTTAGAGGCATGTGAGCAAAGAGTAATTTAAAGTAATGAAAAACAAGCTTCCAAGCCATAACTAGTCAGAAGAATAGTGATCGTGGTGATGGGAATAAAAGAGGTAGAGAAAGATCAAGAGGAGGTAGAAATGGTGACAAAAGTGAAGATTTAAAGGGCTCCACCTCTCTAGAAAATTCTTACAGTGGTAATGGTAATGCCTAGAGAAAATTCAAATTATAGAGGAGGCAATCAATATAAAAAGAGAGGTGGTAGAAAAAATCTTGATAAAAGAAAGGTTCACGGTTGTAATTGTGAAAAAAAATGGGCATTATTAATATGAGTGTTGATAGGGTAATGTAAACAAAAAAAGCTAGAAAGATGATGAGGCTCATTTGGCACATGACAGTGATGGATATGATTATGATCAAGTGTTGTTAATGGTAACTAAAAAAATGATGAAGATTTCTCCTCTTGGTATCTTGATATAGATTGCTCCTTTGTTCCTTCAATAAAACCGAGAAGGTGATGAACTCCATGGAATGAACATGCAAAAGCTTGGAAAGGATGAAGGTTTAATTGTGATTGGTTCAGTTAAGGTAAGTTTCTGAAAAGTGTCCAATATAAGATAATTTTGAGATGAATTTGGCACTTATCTTATTTTTATTTTGTTGAATTTATGTATATATTACCCAGTTTAACTTCTTTTGTAGTTTCCAATATTATCAGAGAGTCAAAGTGGAAAAATAAAGAAATTGGATGAATTTAAAGCAATTATGGACAAAACTGACACTAGTGCAACTAAGTGGCAAAATTAAGGCTTAAACCACAAAAGCAAACTCATTTCAAAGGGAAACCTAAAGCACTGAACTTGAGGCTAAGCCATGAAGACTCTTTCTTTAGGAAGTTATCTCAAGAGCTGCAACACCACAACATGAGGCCTGAGAAACAAAGGACACCCAACTAGGAAGGAAACTTCTGCAATTGAAGCCCCAAATGCACTATTGAGCACTACCTTGGAAATTTTCTAATAGCAAAGTTGCACCCCTCTTTATACAAACTTTGAGAGAGGTTATTTTGAGAGAATCTTAGAGAGCTTTAGTAGACATTTTCCCTTGTGCTTAGTAAACATTATTTGAGGGTAAAAGAGATGCGACTCTTCACTATATTGTCTTGGTATCGCGCAGCGGAATGACTAAACAATGGTCAAAAATCAAGAGGGGGGGTGAATTGGATTTTTAAAATTCTTGACAGGTTTTAAAATTTTTCTCAAAAATTTAATTAATTAACTTAAAGTAAT
>Ga0214543_1005847_pt1 | contig 22306 bp, 12 predicted proteins | sample CNSS2metaG_FD_160094 | JGI IMG/M metagenome (GOLD analysis project Ga0214543, IMG submission 160094) | Root nodule microbial communities from cowpea collected in UCLA plant growth center, Los Angeles, California, USA - CNSS2 | ecosystem: Host-associated > Plants > Roots > Nodule | place: USA... | reverse complement strand
GTTCGTAGAGGCAGGACCACGAGCGGGCAGGTTCGTGTGAGCATCAGATTCCCGAGTCCAAGGCTAACAAATTGTATGATTTGGAGACTGATAAGTCTTGGGGTTAGGGTCTTGGCCAAGAATTATAGATAATGAATAAGATGGGTAAACGATCTATCTTGTGTTTATATGCTTGTTATTTTATTTTCTCAGCTCACCCTTTCTGTTTGTGTTTGACGATGATCGTGTGATTCGTTACACGGGAGCAGATGTTGATACAGGTGGTGCTGAGGATGTTCAGATGGCAGAGTGAGGGCTAGCATGGGATTAGAGCTAGAGTTTTACTCATATGTATTTTATATTTTAAATGCAAATTTTGGGAACTTGTAACATTTTATGAATTCAATTATGAGTTTTGGCGCGCTATCTTAATAAATTGAAATTTTCCCGCGTTGGGATTTTTATCGAGATGGCTATTAATGCAATTATTTATTTTAATATTTATTTTTAAGTAATATTCCCTAGGGATGTTACAACATTTGCCACACGTGGCATTATCCTGCCACATGGCATTGACATTGCCACGTGTCACAATAGAGACTTGATGTGACAACAAAAAATTTTGTAGAAAAAAAATTAAAAAGACTAAAAAAGTTAAATTTTTTTTTAAGAAATTAGAAAAATTAAAAAACCCAGAGAGTGACACATGGCGTACCGTTAATGACGTTAATCATTTTTTTTCTGAAAGACCTGATTGAGGCATTTTTTCAAAAGTGGGGACACAATTGACACACTCCTACCAAAGTGGCTTAAAGTCACTTTAAATCTAATTACTCCCCGTGTCTAGGTTCGTAGCACTTACCTCCAGCTCTTCATTCCAAATTTGTTTTCCAAGGCTAAAAAAAATAATGACAATTAAGATTTTGCTCTAGCCAAGGTTTAAGCACACTACCACATAATTGTCAAGTAAATGCACAACCATTCAACCAATTCATCTTTCAAGACAATTCTTATAAATCTAGGGTTATAATATCACTCCTCATAATCAAGCATATTACCAAAATAATAAACAATTTAAAATAACACACAATTAACATACCTAGGACTTGAACCCAAGTCCTTTCAACATAATAAAGTACTCTCAACCACTTGAGCTAATAGTTTTCCACAACATAAAAACAATTAGGACTGATTTGACAAAATTTGACGAAAATTGGGATAAAAAAAGTATTTTAACCAAATTTTTACTATTATTGCAAGCAACAAGGTCATATCATTTTCGATTGTCCCACACGTCCTCCACGACGAACATAACATCTTGTACAAGCATTTCATGTCGCTACCAATGCAACCATTTGTCCTCCTACCTAAATGGTACTTTTTGCTCTTTCATCATTGAGTATTCAAGGTAAGTCCTCTAGTGTTTCTCACCCATGGTTCCTTGATTCTAACGCATCCAATAACATGGGGGATTCCTCTAAAAATTTGCATAATGTACATTCTTATAATGGTACTCAGAAAATATAAATTGCTGATGGAAATACTCTTTTTATCACTAATATTAGTGACCTAAACCCTGATTTTCGAAATGTTCTTGTCTCACTTGAACTTGCTTCCAATTTATTGTTGTTGGTCAATCAGTGGACAATAATTGTGATGTTAAATTTTCTTGGTTTGTTTGTCTTATGCAGGAGTAGGTATCAAGGAAAGAGATCGTGAAGGGGCGTAAAGTGGGACAAATATTTTCGCTCCAATTTATTTCTAATCATTTGTCTTTATCTTATAATAATGTCATAAATCTTTATGAGGTTTGACATTGAAAATTGGATTACCCAAATTCAAGTGTTTTGTCTCACTTATTTAAATCTAGTTTGTTGGGAAATAAAAATGTTCTTCCTAGTACGCCTCTTATTCTGTTTGCAAATTGGCTAAAGGTAAAACTCTTCCTTTTCCAATTAATGCTCACCGTGCTTCATCTTGCTTTGAAATAATTCATAGTGATGTTTGGGGTATGTCTCTTGTTGCTTCTCATGCTCGTTATAAATATTTTGTTACATTTATTGATGATTATAGTCTCTTGGATATATTTGCTTTGCTCTGAGTCTAAAATGTTTTCCATGTTTAAGAAATTCATGACATATGATGGGACTCAATCCCAAACAAAAATTCAAAATTTTCACTAAAATTCTGATGGAGAATACATGTCTCATGAGTTTTAGAAATACCTTCAACAAAATGATATTTTATCTCAATGTTCTTATCCTACAACTCCTCAGCAAAATGACATTGCTGAATGGAAAAATCGTCACTTGCTTGATATGACCCGCACATTGCTTCTTCAAGCTTCTGTTCCATCCAATTTTTGGGTGGAGGCTCTTTCCACTGCTGTGTTTTTAATCAACTGCCTTCCTTCTACAGTAATTGGTATTTACTCTTCTTTCTTTTGTCTTTTTAAAACTCGCCCTGATTATAGTATTTTACATACTTTTGGGTATTTGTTTTGTTCATTGACCTCCACTTGAAAGGCATAAACTTGAGGCACAATCGGTCCAATGTGCCTTTTTGGGGTATAGTCCTTTTCATAAGGGTTTTGTGTGTTATGATAATTCTAATCAATGTTTTCGCATTACTAAATTGTGATATTTTTTATAGTTAGTTTATGTTTCCTTGTCTTTCTTCTACTTCAAATGATGTTGCTATGCTTCCTACATTTTCTACATTATCCTCACAACGTCATCATCAAGTTTTCACTTATCCTTCCGACTCAGATCTGCCACTTGTGTCTGTACCAGTTGCACCATGATGATCTGGTTGAATGTCTCGTCCTCCTAATAGGTATTCACCAAATAGGTATGTTTCTTCTCATACTTCTCTAACAACTTCTCTTTCCGACACATCTATTCCTACTTGTTACTCACAAACTGTTAAAGATATACATTAAGTAAAGACAATGAACGATGAACTTCAGACTCTACAAGAGAACTTCACATGGGATATTATTTCTTACCCTCTTTATATCAAACCTATAGACTACAAATGGGTGTATTATGTGAAACTAAATTCTGATGGTTCACTTAATCGTTACAAGGTAAGACTAGTTGTCTTAGGAAACAAACATGAATATGATATTGATTATGATGAGACATTTGCACCTGTTGCCAAAATGACAACTATCAAAACTATCATTTCCATAACCACCTCTAACAGTTGGTTCCTTGATCAAATGGATATGAAGAATGCATTTCTTCATGGTAAGTTGACTGAAGATATTTACATGCTTCCTCCTTAGGGCCTCCTCTCTTCATCTACAACGTGTGCAAGCTCAATGTTTTTTATATGGTTTGAAGCAAGGTCCTCGAGCATTGTATGACAAGTTTCATTCCAATATTCTCTTTTACCCAAAGTTAATATATTTCTCTTTGTCCATTCATCACACATATACCTGCATTGTTCTCTTACTTCTTTATATTGATGATATGGTTATTATTGGTTGTGATCAAGCATTGATGAAGGCGTGACCACCTCCTTAGAATCTCCCTCAAGAAGGATCACTAGAAGCATGTCTAGAGGGGAGTCTTCTATTCCATCATCTTTATCTTTGTTTTGCATTACTTTAGTTTGAATTCCCTAAGTTGGTTTCTAGTTGACTTATTTTGGTTGACTTGTTGACTTTGACCCAAAGTTAACCTTTTGACCAAGATTAGATTAACTTAAACCAACATGTTAATCCTTGTTTGTCTTGTTTTGTAGGTAGTTAAGAGAAGGTAAAGCATGGCTAGGTGGCTTATGATGATTGGAGCACATGGATGAAGTGGAAGAGAGAGGAAAGCAAAAAGCATAAAGTAAAAGCAAAAGTAAACATGTACCTTATCTCCTTTTGCCTTTTTAGGTTATTCCATTGAAGGCTACTTGGTCTCCTTCCCCTTTTGGCCTAGAATCCTCATGGGAATGCATCCACCAATCACCTTCACTCATTTTGGCCGAGAATTACTTTCACCTAGGTTTAAGATTTGCTAGCTCATCCTTTCCATGTTTTTGTATTTGCTAAAGGACCCCTATGAACTCCTATTTAAAGTGTGCTCTTTGTCTTGTAAAAGGGCTGATCATTTTGTTATAAACTTGTGCATTCAACCATCAAATTTCCGTGAGCTCTCCTTCCTAGAAGTGAACTCACATTTGCCTTATCTTGCTTGCAAGTGGCGGCACCATCACTCATCTCTAGGGTTTGGTTGGCTTAAATCCCCCCTATGAGTGGCGTGCTTCTTCCATTTATCATCTCCTTTGCTTTCCATTTTCATTGTTTCTTCTTTCATTTTGCTCTTTAAGTGTTGTTAATGCCGTGTGAGTTTTAAGTTTAAATCCAACTCTCTTCTTCCTTTCATGAGCTTGAGAAATGAACCTTCACATCTAGATGGCTTGCTATCTTAATGTCCAGTGGGAATTTTCAAAAAGCTTTCTTAAACAACTTCACCATATTCATAACTCTAAAAGAAAACAAGATAATCCTTCATCAAGCATTCATCCAAGAACTTAAACAACAATTATACTTTGTTGAATGTTTTTTTATGTATAAATCCAAGTGTCATATATGTGGTTTTTGGATGTTAGATTTTAAATAAAAATAAATTGTTGTGAAATGTTAATCCTTTTATATATAATTTCTAAAGTTAAAAATTATTTCAATATTTAAATTTGTCATGTGAATTGTGATAATTATACACCAAGTTTATTTACTTCATGTTAACACAACCTTAGTAACTAATGTGAATAACGAAGGTGTTTAGAATCTCTATTAAGTGTTATAGGTTTATTTCTGAACCTCAAAGAAATATTTTAGAACCCCAGGGAAAAAAGGTTACACAGACTTCACCATTCAATCACCTCCTACTGCACATCATGTTTATTCCTCTCAGACACCATTGACTCACCCTAAACACAAACAAACTACCCAAGCACACAACATAGAGAGAGAAAACAATTTTCGAACACCTTGGAATTTTCATCTTCTTCCCTCTTCTTGCTTTCATGGAGTCGGCTTTTGGAATCCTAGCACCACGATTACTGAACCAGACGGAGGCTACCTTCTTCCCTCATCTTCAACCCACACGACGCTGGAGAAACTCTGACGAACCAAGAGCTACCACTGTTTAAGCTCGCAGCCTTCACGAACTTCCACGCTACGTCTTCAACCATCAGTGGCGACGACAAGAGAAGCTTCACCATGACCTCTGACAATGAGAGTGGCTACGTGTCTTCTGTTTCAGCTCCGCAACAATGTATTTTGGCTTTGGATTGAGCGTGAGTTTACTAATATGTTCCTAAGATGGAAAAAGTTATTTCCTATATTGAAGATGGAAAAAAAGAAGGGGCCACTTTGTTCACATAGTGCAAAAGAGTTGGTAACAAGGGCTACTACATTGAGGCAACAATTTTTACTGAACTTAAGGTGAACACCAACAACTCCTTTGAAATGCACATGAAATGTTTGTATAATTGTTTCATAGAAAAATCAACAAAAGAATAGTTTTACTAAAACAAATAGATTACTACATAACTGGCCCTCAGATTATAAAAATGGATGAAAGAGGACATGGTTATGGTACAGGATAAAAGTTTTGGTCATGTGATGGCATTGATGAAGTTTAAATAAGTTGGAAATGGTGTACTTTGTTGCCGTCTTGGTACTAAAATAACATGTGCTTTTGTTGATGAATACTAAATTGAAGAATGATGTATGATCACAAGTATTGATGATGTTATCAGAAGTGCCCGCACCATTGATTGATGTAGCCTTCTCACTACAACTACTCTACTTCCAGTTACCAAGGTAATGGTGGTATTTCTTAAAAATGTTAAGAATGAAGTGACTATTGTTATATGGAATATGTGCATGTGTTGTTGTATTAATGCCATTATATGACTAGTTTGACATGTTTTCTATATATGTCAAAGGGTCAATGACTTTTTTGAAGATTTTTTTATCCTTTTTGTGTGACTGTTTTTCTAAATTGATGTCGTACAAAGTATCAATAATACGTTGTCTTTGTGTGTTTCCTATGACTTAAAGTTATTATAGATAAGTTGTTAATGTTCATTTGAATTTAAATTATGCAGTTGCATAATTTTGTGTATGTATATTTCTTAGAATGCTTGGTACTCCTTTAATGATTTCAAGATCTTATATGGTATTCCACTACCTTGTATACCCCCTTTGGCAGAATGATGCCGACAAACATGATTAATAAACAAAAGTTTTTTGCAACCTCTTTGGATACCTAGTCTTGCATATGCTTGTATACTCTGCAAATGTATACTTCTGGAGGCATTACAAAATCAACTACTCCTTTATATTTGGCTTCAAGGAAGGAACATAATTGGGATATAGAGTTCATTGTTAAATTTCCTTGTTATATAAAGAATGTTACTAATTATGATTATTTTTTATGTTGGGTATTTGATAAAGGGAGTGTTCTTATTGAAGAAATAAATGATTTAGATCAAGATTGATAGTTGAATAATCTTATTAGATTTTCATTATATTTGACTTTATAACTATAAGAACAAAGATGTTGCAATATTTCATAGTTTGACCGTTTAAACTTTATTACATTGAACTTATAGACAATGTTTCTTTTTTTTTATGAATGTTATATCTAGTTATAAACAAATGTCCAAATATTAGAATTTTTTCTTTTTATATCATATGTTTTAAGAATTATATGCATTCAAAAAGTGTAACAAATAAAATTAAGGGAATTTGAAAAATAAGTGAAAGCATCACCAAATAATGAATTGCATTGTAAGGGTAAAAAACACTGAAAATGGGATTTCAGTACCGTTATACAGGGGTTCTAGAACGGTTAGTAAATACCAGGGGTTCCAGAACTACCGGTACATACCAGGGGTTTCAAAACTGCCGATAAATACCAAGGGTTCCAAACCGCTAGTAAATACCAGGGTTTCAAAACCACAGGTAAGTGCTACTTTACCAAGGGTTAGTCAAAATCGTCGATAATCTGTTAACAACGCTGGTTTTTCTAGGAAAAAGCAAACTGCGGATAATACCTTTAGTGAGCATTAAAACCTCCGAAAATGCAAAAAATAACATCTGATAAAAATAATTTTTCTTGTAGTGCATACATAGTTACATGTATAGAAAAAAAATTAAGAACATGATTTTTTTATAATTTAATTCTCTTTGTACAAATATATATATATTTGAAATTTTTAAAATTATAAATAGTATAATTTTAAAATTTATGTAAACTAAATTGTGTTTTTACTTATTTTTATAAAATACAATATTTAATGTTAATAAATAATAAAACATAAAATTAAATATAATAAAAAATAAAAATAGTTAGGTATAATTATTCTTCTAGTCTTTGTTTTCGTCTAAAAATATCAAATTGCGATTCAAACATTGGAACTAATTGAGACTAAAAAAACTGACTCACCAACTTGACATTTTTTGAAAAGAGTAACAACAAGCAAAAAGAATAACTAAACTAAACATTTATTAATATATTTTTTTATTTTCTTCTATCATTGCCTTTTTAATTTTTTCACAAAATTGTACTCATCTCTCACTCTTATGTTTTTTTTTTTGAAGAAAAAATTAAGTTAGACACATATTCATTACTTTTGCTCTCATTTCTCATTTGTTTCCTTTATTTTTTGAAAAAAAATGTAATTTTCTCTTGTCTCACTTGATGATGAAATAATAGTTTAATAGTTTTTAAAATTATTTTTTATCTTATGAGCCTTTTGTATACTCATTTTCTATGATTATAGAAAAAATGATGTATTATGTGTTTTTTTTATAACTGATTTTTAATTGTGACTTAATTATAATATTTTTTCTTTCTAATAATTATGTCTCTTAATCTTTTATCAAATTATGATAAATTATTTTTTAATATATTAAAAAAAAGTATATCGATGAAGAATGAAATAATAAATTCATTTTGTAAAAGTGATAAAAGGGAAGTTATATGTGAAGATGAAAACAAGATAAATTATACTTCTTCACCTTCACATATTTTAAAACATATTATTAATGATCAAATCTAATGATTCAATTGTTTGGTAGAAGATTCATTCTTTAAAGCGTTATACTAATGATCTAATCAAATGATAAGAAAATTATATTACTTTGGTCCCTCCAAAACTTTCGACCAAGATCCGCCAAAATATATATATATATATATATATATATATATATATATATATATATATTACTCTTTTTTATTGTGTATGTTTAGATTGTATTGTAAAAACCTTGATGAGATTATACTATAGTTAATTATTTAATTTTTAGGTGTTACACATTATTCCTACTATAATTGTTCAAAATTACTTTGTTCCTATTACAATTGTGTAAAATTACTTATGAGTTTTAGGAAGATATATTATTATTATTCTCTAAAATTTATTTCGTATTTTTTTTTCTTTAATGTGAAATTTAAAAAATATATATTAAATATGCTTGTATAGTATCCCTATTATTAATTATAAGTTTTTTATTTTAACTAATTTCTATTTAGTATTGATATAAAAAAAATAGAAGGTATTATATAGTTATATAAACATTTTTTTTAATGATATGAGTGTTTAATTTTACACCACAAATGTAAGTTTGGTTATTGAAAATTATAATAATTTCTTAAAATAAAGAAATTGTATAAAATATACAATGTGAGTAAATTTCTATTAATAAAATATACCATAGTGCATGACTCGACATGACTTTACAACATTGATTTAATTGACCGTATTTTTTTTTTCATTTTACATAATATTTCATGATGGGTTAGTTCTACTAGTTTTCTCTTCTTTTTTCTCATTATTGGTGTTGCTCTTTATTTTCGTTTGCCGCTGCGTTGTGATTCATAACAATAAATGAAGTTGAATCTACCAACCCATGCAACTCTATTTATAAAAAGTGAGCAAACTGGTTTCTTAATTATAAAATTCAAGAGTGATTAATCTCGGATCTAACACTACTATTTTGTCATCCAATATAATCATTATTCAGATATTAAAATAAAGTTAATACCAAATTATTAAATTAAAAGGTTCATTAATTGTGTTTTATTTGACTAATGTCAAGCTAATTGTGTTATATTTTAGGTTTCATCAGGTAGGATCGTCTGGATTTGGGGTGAAATTTGTCTAGAACGAAAATGGGTACGAACCCTAGAACGAAATGGGGAAAATGGAGGACGTCGATCGGGGATTTTTTCTGAACGGGAGAAAATCACACGCACTTGGAAGAGGTTCCAAGATAAGTGAGGAAGATCCACCGCTTTGAATCAGAGATTCAAAGATAAGGATCGGTGGTTCTGAGGAGAACCTCAAGACTTGAGAGAAAACTCAAATTTTCATATAACTCAAATCTGAATACAAAGTGTTTCACAAGAGCTTATATACTATGGGCCGAAACACCAAAAAACCCAACACAACTAAAGGTCCGATAAATCCCAAACAAAAACATTACAAAAAAATTATAAAAGAGTTCCTATTATATGATCTGAAGCTAATCCGTGATCTCTTTGAAGGTCTTAGGCATGATTCCATCAACTGCTTTGAAATCCTTGTGACGATCCCGAACCACGCCTCCATCATTGCCTTTGGGTTGGAGAAAATTCGACCTCGAATTTTAGCGCTTTATTACCTACAACCAAACACACAAACATAAGTGCTAAAAGCACACAAAACCAGAACGATCTAAAGACAAAAATAAAATGCTATCAAAAAAATGAGATTAGAATCATGGAAGAGGCCAATCTATTATTATCAAAGTGCTTAGAGATTGCCCTCCAGGATCAAAGATAAACCTGCATAACACATCAAAGAGTTTCAACACAACTATATTATCCACAGTGAAACAAAAGGGAAAACAACCCATAGTAATCATAACAGAAAAAGAGTGTCCTTGAAATCCGTTAGGATTTTCATGATAGGACAAACACACAAGCAGATGATTAAAGTCAGGTTCATGTTTTACCCATGTTGTTGTTGCCTTTTCTATCATCTTTTCTTCACCCCATTACTTATGTCATTGCTCCTTAATGTATAAGTCTTCCCTAGTCATTAAGACAAAAAGAGATAGGTGAGTAAGTGTCCCAATGAAAATGAAAAATCATGATGTGAATGGGAACAACAATTCAGAATATTACAATCCCCCTTTAAGGATTCCATCTCAACCATGCATGTTAGGAGTATGAGGAGAGACTCCTTCTCGTGTTTCTCTCTTAGTTCTTCTTTTTCCTTCTCTTGTCGCTCTTTCTTCTTTTTCTCTCTCAGCTCGTTCTCTTTTATTTCTATTAGCGCTTTCTTCCTTTGTTCCCTCTCCAAATTTTCCAATTGTCTTGCTTTTTCCAACATCTCAAATCGTTGTAGTCTCATTTGTACTCTCGCCTTTCTTTCTCTAACTCTTTCTTGGAGCTCTTCCTTTTGTTGTTCTCTAGCTCTCATCTCTAGCTCTTTTCTCTCTTTTAACTCTCTCTCTTGTCTTGTCTTTTCCCACATTTTCTTTAGTGCTCTTTCCGCCTTTTCACGCTCTTTTTTTGCTTGTTGCTCTCGTCTAACTTCGACCTTTTGCCTAACACTCCTCTTCACCTCTTTCAAGTATTCAATGTAATCCTCGAGTTCTTGAAGAGTCATGTACTTTGCGTTCCAATTATGACATTGATAATTTTCGTGTCCATATCCTTCACACTTGGTGCACCTAATAACACTTATTTTGTCGATTGGCAATGATCTTCTATCATGCTTGTCCTCCCTTCTAAGTTCCCCAAGTTTGTTATTCAGCCTGATAATTCTGGACACAATGAAGTTGATATCCTTTATCAAGGTCGAACGTGAATGAAACATTGTGGAGTGCTCAAAATTGCTAATTCCTGCAATGAAAGAGAGGAAAGAAGAACTAACACAAAACACAGTAAGTGGTTAGCACAAGTAATGTGGATAAAATTATCAAATGGGTCTCACCACTCCTTACGTGTTTACACTCAATTTCACTTGTGTTTCACTCTTTAATTGTATTCACTCGCTCTTAAGTTCCTGTTCAATTCTTCAAAGAACCTCCAATCAACCCATCAAGAATTCAACATCAAAGTGAAAGATGTAATAGATCTAAGCTCAACTCAAGAGGCCAAGGAAAGGAAAACTCCAAGACAAAACCAAAGAAATTTAAAGACAAACTAAAAAGCACCAAAAGCAAGAAAGGGTTAAACTAAAGAGAGTGAATATATGACAAACTAAGACCCTGACAACAAGAAAAACACTTTAAAAGACAAGAGTAATCTAAACAAAGTATTTAGAATTACTATTGGGAATGTGAAACAAAATACTCAAGCTAAATTGTGATGAAACCCCCACACGCAATACTTCCAACAATTTAGCCCAAGGTACATTGTCCCACAACACAAGAATCCAAGGAAAATCAAACTCAAAAAGAAAAGTGATAGACAATGGACTCAAGCAAAGCTAGTAATTCAAGAAAAGAGACTTATACTCACAAGAATATTGACCCAAAAATAAGCACAATAGGCACCATGTATATCCATCATAACAACATCCACAACAGCCCAAAAATCAACTCAAAACTCAAGCCCAAACATAGAGAAGATAGCTACAAAAACCAAAACAGCCTCATGCTTGCTGTCTAAACCAGCCAAAAATGATGCCCAATCAATCAAAGTTAAGTCCTAAAACTATAGCAAAACTACCTCAAACGGAAGTCCAAACAACATTATACCATCATCACAACAATAACAACTTCTTACTATTCCAGACCTTCCTATGTACTCCTTCAGGTTCTATGTAGGGGGCCTCTGCTAGAGATATTTAATGCACCTTAAAGGTTCACAATTGATTGGTTGTCCTTTGCTGAAAACACATTCAACGGCCACCACCTGCTACTGCTCAAACTTTTTAATGAAACAATAGTAACACTTATACTCTTCAAAGTTACAAAAATGTGCACTGAGAGCACCTTAAAGAAAACCCAACCACACCAACTCTACCAATACTTTTCACGTGGCAGGGCACTCCAACACAAACCAAATCACTGGGAGCACCCAGGCTTTGGCACCTTCTATCACGCCACCAAAGAGAAGAAACCAGCAACACTTGCCTCTTTTAGATTGGTCCAGCTGTTGCATCAAATTATTTACGAGACAACTGCACCTCCCAAACAAAAGATCAATAATTTTCAGATAGAAGCTATTTCAAACAAATGTGTCCAATTGAACCAAACTGTCCTACATCAAAAGAAGACTACCATCGAGCCAATTCAAAATATTGCAGTCGCGTGTTCTTGTTGGTGGTTGTTCCAACTGCTTTCAAAGTCCACCAATTCAAATCCTGCAGCAAGATATTAATTGCACCGAATGGATTAAAGATAAAGGCTGCCACCGAACAAGCACTAAGCACATGGACTGCAACGTGCCAAAGGAAACTAGAAATGCTTGTTGCCAATGCTTGAAATTTCTGCACCAAATTTAATTACTACCACCAAATGAACCAAGAGGGGCTACTGTGTTGAATGGTTTAGTTTCCATCGCATGGGCCAACATCCTGTTGCACTAATGTACCACTAAAGACAAGGCCAACTACAACCCTGCACTGAATGCTACTACTGCATGGCTCTAAAAGTTGAGATTTATTTGTTGCACCGAAACAAGATTCAAGTTGTTGTCACCAATTGTTCTATTAGTGCAATCATAGTTAAGTGGCCTACAAACTGTATCTGAAACATCACATGACAAGAAGCACGTTGCTAACAAATTGAAATGATGAATCAAGAAAAACTCTTTGCACCGCTTGGCAATCTCACACCATAACTCGAACCAACAACCAAGATTAGCGTGGTATAATTGGATGCATGGCTGCCAAAAAGGAATTGTGTTTTTTTGCTGCCATTGGACGTGCCAAATTCAAATGAAAACTTCCTTTTGAACCAATCTCACTTTGGATAAATGAAAGTGGCTAACGCACCACTTACTGCCTATTGCAGTTGCTGCGCTGAATTTTCGACAAGCACACTTCTCATTCCATATTTCTTTAGTTGGCTGCACCGAATGACACTTAAGCTAGCTACCACCACTTCAAGTAAATCTAGTTGCTGCTTCAAGAAATTTTCACTACACTAATTAAGCAAACAACGAGCCAATCAAAGTCACCACTGCCAACATATGAAAGGTCAAGCCTGCACCACAAAAAGTAGTTGTTGTAGTAGATCTATACGCTGCACCAAATGACAACTAGCCAGTTACTACCTAACGTGTTTCCGCTGCACGAATTGGTTTCCACCATCCACTAGGTGCTACTGATTGCATTAGACGCAAGTCTCCACATGTCCACCTCTTCAACCTTCAAAACTAATGCTCACACCAAGTAAACTAATGAGGCGGTTGTCCTATTTTTTGCACTACACCTCTTCAACTCACATCATTGCAAGCATCACAATTTCAAATTGCACTAAATATTGGCTGTGTTGCTTTGGTTGCAGCAAAAATACATCTACTTTAACTCTAGATGAAATGTTGTTCGTGTGCACCACTCCCAATAGCCAACTCCCACTTCAATTTCTCCACAAACTTTACACACAACTAAGCCAATTGAACCAATTTCTCTCCAATTGTTGCAGACCGAACAACTCAAACTTTAACTTTATCTTTAGCACCACTCAGCCAAAGAATATATCAGCTTTGCATAGAATCAATACTAGACAAAATTTTTCACTAAGTCATTTTCACAAACACTTGGTATGCAATCACTTTAAAAGGTCTACCAAAACACACACCTCTACTCTGTTTCATGGGTTAGCTATGCCACTTCACAGTTAATAATTTTTCATGGATTAAACAAAGCCAATCGCATCACATAAAAGAGGGAAGACCCTGCTTGACCTGCATTTTAACTCGTTGTATAAATCCACTTCTTCTACACGTTTGAATGGAACCTCATGAACCAATCTTGTGCCGCTCTCAATAAAACTCACACATGGAAGGTGTTGCACAGAACTTCTAATCGAAGAGGAGAGCACAAAACGTACAACGAGAAAAACCCAATCGAAGAACGAGAACACCAACACGGAAAAACAAAAAGAAGATGAAAATCCGAAACGAGGGAGGAAGCCAACCGAGCGCTGATTACCATACGATGTAGGATCATCTCAGATTTGGGGTGAGATTCGTCTTGAACAAAAATGGGTACGAACCCTAGAACGAAATGGGGAAAATGGAGGACGTCGATCGGGGATTTTTTCGGAACGAGAGGAAATCACGCCACTTGGATGATGTTCCAAGATAAGTAAGGAAGATCCGCCACTTTGAATCGAAGATTCAAAGATAAGAATCAGTGGGTCTGAGGAGAACCTCGAGACTTGAGAGAAAACTCAAATTTTCATATAACTCAAATCTGAATACAAAGTGTTTCACAAGAGCTTATATACTATGGGCCGAAACACCAAAAAACCCAATACAACTAAAGGTCCGATAAATCCTAAACAAAAACATTACAAAAAAATTATAAAAGAGTTCCTATTATACGATCTGAAGCTAATCCGAGATCTCTTTGAAGGTCTTGAGCATGATTTTATCAACTGCTTTGAAATCCTTGTGACGATCCCAAACCATGCCTTCATCATTTCATCAGTTATTTGGTTTATTTTTTCGTCTAAAAATATTAAGTTTGGTACTTCCATTTTTTGTAATCTTAGATTAGTTTCGTTTCATCAAAATTGATGCAATTTGGTGCAAAATTTAGAAAAATTGATACAATTTGATATTTTTAATAAATTTTTTGAAACGAATCCATGATTTTTCATCAAAATTAATATTAGAATTATGTTAATTACATCAACAAAACAAATCATTCTTATTAAAACTTCAATTTTGATAAAAAAGTTCTTGGTCCCTTTTAAGAAATTTAGTAAAATGACCATCAATTCTTCAAAATTTATAATCAAATTACGTCAATTTTTATAAATTGAAATTAAATTGTGACTAAAAACATTGGTAGACCAACTTTACATTTTTGGCCAAAAATAAAAATTATATAAGTAATGAAACCTATATTTTATAATTGAGACTAGGTTAAATTTTATTTTTAAAAGGATTAAAATAACGCTATCTTAGATTTTAATCCTTCAAATTATCTCACCGCATTCTCTAACCACCAAAAGAAAAGCATAAATTAAAAGAGAGAAAGTGACATTAGATCTACCAGTCATCAAAAGTGATATTTTTAGACTAACATAATTGAGTAATAATTCAAGTGTCAAAAAATATTTCACAGAGAACAATTTTGAGAGACATGTACTTCAATATTATATATATTGAAATCTTGAGGAGCGACAGAGACAAGTATATATGATTGAGAAATATCATCAATCATTGAAGCTTAGTTTAATCAATTTTGGAATTATAATATAATTTATAGGTTAAGGCTTACTTATATTTATTTATTATAAATCTTAATTATATAAAATGACAACATTTTCAGTCATTCTATGGAATCAAATGAAATATTTTCAAAATAATTTGTTAAGTGCAATAAGTATCATATTTTACTTTTAATACAATAAATAATATTGCAGTTTTAATATACAAATTTTTGTTTAAATTTCATTAATAATTAAGGTAAGTAAACACATTAATTTTTAATTATTGTCACACCTTTTTTTATTAAGATATTCCCTTTAAAGATAATTGCATATTAATTTCTCTCTTTAATAAACACACTTGACAATTATTAAAGTACAACATGTGTTCAATTATCTTAATTATATACGAAGTTTAAAAAGAATTAATAAAATTAATTTTTTTACTAAGGTTGTAATTTATTTTATTGAACTAAAAAACGAAATATGTCCTACATATTATACTAAATAAACAATTTATTCAAATTTTATTTATCTTGAAAATTATTTGTGTATAGTCAAATACCACAATTCTTGTTAATATTGAAATTAGTTACCACACTTCTCGCACATCAAAATGCATTATATATTTATGTTTCTTACGTACATGAGAAAAGTCAACGTTAGTGCATTTCGTACTTAGAGATATATTAGTGTTGTAGATGGATTTCATGTTAAGTACTAATGAGTTACTAATAACAATAACATGAAAGTTATAAAAAATAAGTTTGAGGTGCAAGACAATGTGGATTGACAACAGTAAAGGATTGTCGTTGTCAACGAGTCTGTATAAGTCATCAATGGTAAGGGTGTTGTAAGAAAATTCATAGGCGACATATAAAGTGTTCATATCGAAGCACGTAGTGGAAGAAGGAAGATGAGGGATGATGTTGGGGTATTTTTGGAACATGGTGTTGATGTTGTCGACACATTAACATTACTTTAAGATAAATATGAAAGTGTTGATATGAAAATTAACGATGTTGAATCTTCACTCTGCATTTAATCTCTCTTAAATATATGAAACTCTTGGTGAAAGAATGATACATTCTTCTTAAGTGGATATTTACCAAAGTCACACATTGAATAATGTAAAGAAGGAAAAGGTAGGAAATAACTCTAAAAATGAAGAATTGATTAAATTATTGTTACCACAATTTAATAAATTTCTTTGGTGTGTAGGGGACTTGGTTAATTGTTTGTTATGAGAGGATTATAATTTTATCCTTGTAAAAGTTACTTGAGTGAGTTTGTAATTTTATCTTTATAAAATTTGCATAAGAGTGTTCTCAATTTCATTCTTGTAAAACTTATACGAGAGAGTTTACAATAATAGTTTTCTGAAATATTCATGATTGTAGGACTTCAAATATTGAATTACACTAAATTTATTGTGTTATTATTTATGCTCTTATGGGTGTACTTCCACTATAAAAGATTATTTTCTATTACTCAATTTTCTATATGTTTAGGTATATATAATAAACTACAAATAAAATACAAATCAATACAAGATTTTATAAAAAAAAAAAAAAAAACAAATTAATCCAACGTAACTATAAACACAAATATCCAAAATATTTTCAAACATAAAACATCTAAAAACCATCTTAAATAAATCAAATAAATTTATAAATGAATAATAAACATGATATGTTTCAACACATTTTATGTTTTTTAAGAAACTAGTATTAAGTATGTTTTATTAAATACTAACTTATAATTCAACCCAAGGCTTAGATCATCATTTGATTGTATGACTCAAGGTTAAGCTCAATACATGGACATTTATACATATTATAATAGATTTTAGTTATGTGTGCAAGAAACTCCTTATTAAGTTTTTACATCCTCATCTCTTACTACACATTACTTAAACTATCAATGATGCAAACCATGTTTGTTATATTATAAATTATGTCCTTAATAGTCACAAATATATACATACATAGGAGGTTAACACATCACCTTTTTCCATTGTAATTCAATGAACTCATATCATAACTAATTCAATCAAATATATCATTTAAATTCATGTATATGTGTCCATCATCATTGGTTAGCAACATCTGTACATCAATGGTGTACAAATTCCATACATCCTATTATTTCATAATGATTCAATTCATCAACCTCATTTGTAATATTAACATAATTACTAAAATTCATCTTATTCTTATTATTTCAACAATTTATTGGAATAAAACATTCAAATTTATATAATATATTAACTAAGATTATTAAACAAGAAAACACTTCAAACCAACATAAAACATCTATAAGGGGATGAGAGAAATTGTTTGAGAGATATCACGTTACGTAAATGGTATCACTTGAGCAAGAGATTTGTATTGCCTTGATTTTCGCTTGAGTGGGAACATCTTGCTTGAGAAAAAAATCATGTTGGAAAGAGAGTTTTGTCCAATTTATAATTGAAACTTGATTAATTTTAAGGATGTCAAAATGCCCTACCTTAGTCTGTTTAGGCCCGTTTTGTTTTGGCCCGTCAAAATTGGACCAGTTAGGCTAGCCCGATGTCTAAAAACAAGTTAGGAAGTTGGACCTATCCCGCTAATGGGTGAGAAACCCCCATCGCTCCCCCCCCCCTCCCCTCGGTTAAAAATCTCCTCTTTGGGCATAAACCCTATTCTTCTCCTTTCTCCTAAAACTTGTTACAATGTCTACCTTTGTAACTTTTATTGCACTCCTAACTCTCACAACTAGAACATATTTCCCTCTCTCTTATCCAAAATGCTTCTCCTCCTATCTTTCCCTCATCGCTAACGCCAAACCCATCTCCATTTCTACCGTTTTCTTGAAACACCAACAACGTAATTCCCAAATTACCCAATTTATAATCCTAATTCCCAAATTACAACCATAGAGAGGATTGATTTATTCATACCTATTGACAACAAAGATGAAGAGGCCAAGGAGAATGTCACTAAGGGTTGGGTCTCTACCAATGCTAACATCACCATGTTTTACCCACCTATTTCACACTGCTCAAGATGTTCAACAGAATGCACGTGATCTACGAGTTTGTGAGTCGAAGAATGCTCAGGCAAATGCGGGTGACGAAGTGAAGGTAAATGACATCGTAAGTGTTAGCAAAGATGGTAGTAGGTGAATGACATCATAAGTGTTAGAAAAGATGGTAGTAGATGAATGAGAATATGATAAAATATGTATAGTAGAGATGATTGTTGTTGAATAAATATTGAGTTATTGTTGCTTAATTTCGTTTATGTGGCATTTTGTATTGTTAAGATGATAGTATTGAATTCTAATTTATGGGATTTTTGAACTTTTGTGTGTGTTTAAATCCTTGAGATATATTAGTTGAGTCATTTGGTTTTATTTGAAGTAATGAATAAAATCACCCAAATAGGCCAAAAAATTTAGATTCTAGAGAGAGCTTCAGACAATATATTCGTTCAACAAGCCATAACTTGCTAGTCTAGTGGATTAACATCTCAAGATTTGGGTTGTTGTGCAAGTGGTATTATCGTTGGGCAAAAATATTTTGTAAGACTCCAGAGAGCTCAGGGTGGTTGGGCCACTGAATGAGGTTTGGATTTGTTAGGTGAGTTTTGTTAAATTTATTTCTCCATGGTCTAGTCAATGAGCGAGTCAGTTCCCTGGCTAAACGAAAATAAATTTGTTAAAATCCAGATAACTAAAGGAGAATTGGTTGTTAAGAGAACCAAGTATTTGTTGGGAAAACTCACCTCTAGATGATACACTCATAAAATAAGCACATATACTTATTGAGCAAGAGAGAGAGAGAGATGAGAGTTTTTTATGATAATATGTTTTCACTTTTTCTAAGATGAAAATTCATGAGATGTTGAGCCAAGTAGATTTAGGACTTACGCCATAATCCACTGAGAGACATGTAGGGATAAGTAGATTCAAGACTCATGCCATAATCTACTAAAATTTGTTGATTATGTGTTTGTGTGTGTATTGTGAATGTAGTTATTTCTTATGAGAAAATACTATGTTGTATGATCATAGGATGTGTATTAAATAATGGTTCTAAAGGGATTATCTTAACTTTACTAATTATCAGACTCACATTGAGAAGATATTTAGGTGGTGAGAATTGATGAAGGTTCTTATAGACTGAAGGGCAATATAAAAAAGGATGATGTCTAGCAGATAAAGGAATTTGAATTGTCATACGAGGAGGATTTAGTTCTTGAGATTTGAGGTCGAGTAGAATTTGGGCTTCTATCATAATTTAGTGAAAGGTAATATAATAGGTGCATAATCTCTAAGTCTATTTAAATTTTATTCAAAAGAGGATTGTAAACATAATTATACTTATATGAATTATATGTTAAATGTGAGAAGATTAATAAAGCAATTAGCGATAATGTAACTCCATAATAGGTGTTAGCATAGAACTATGTTTCAGGTCCATTTACTTGTGTCTTATAGGATTAGCTTTGTGTGTATTATATAACACACCTCTTGTAACATTATCTAATCAATCAATGATACATAATCCCTTTCTTCATATATTTTAATAATACATGATTCATGATTGAGAAAGGATTCTTACAGTAGTTCCTTTTTCTTAAATCCTAAATCCAAAGTCCTAAGGTATTTGGAGGTTTCGCACCATGTTCTTTATGTCATCTTAAGGTATTTGCAATTCTTTAATATTGGATTCATATTCTATTTTGTTAGTTGCTTCCACTATGTGGTTTGCATTTCTGTTTTGTATTCGATTTGTTATGGTGACTCGTAAATATTATCCTCTTTAGTTTATTAGTGTGCAATTGGATGGTAAAAATTCTTCTTACTGTAGTTATGTTATGAAATTTTTTTCATGGAAAGTCCATGTGGGGTTATGTTTCAAGTGTTACAGCAAAACCGCTTGACACCAAAGTCGATGATTATGATATTGCTTTAGAGGTATGGGAAGCTGATAACTTTAAAACTATGACTTAGGTCAATAATTCTGTCACACACTCGATTGACGCTCAATTGGCAAAATATGATATTGCAAAGAAGGTATGAGATCACTTATAGCGATTGTATCCATAGTCTAATTTTGCCAAACAATATCAACTTGAGACAAATATTCATGCACTAAAGTTAAATGACATAAGCATTTAAGAATTTTATTCTGCCATGACAACCTTATGGGATCAACTTGCCTTGATTGAGCCAATATAATTGAGTGCTTTTGCACCGTATATTACTCATAAGGAATCACAACATTTGGTTCAATTTCTTATGGCCTTGCGTAGTGATTTTGAAAGTTTGAGTGGTTCAATTTTGCATTGTAGCCATCTACCTTTTGTTGATGATATTGTTAATAAATTATTAGTAGAGGAAATTAGACTTCAAAAGTTCCTTGCTTCTCAGCTGCAAGCTAACATATTCTTGCAATCTTAAGCTACATCATTACTAAATATATCTTCTGACAAATGGATCATTGATTTAGGTTCCACTAATCATATGTCACATCATTTGACATATTTTGTTTCATTATCACCTAACTCATCCATGTCAATTGCAACTTCTAACTAGGGGTGAGCAAAAGTATTTACCCCGACCGAACCCGTGAAACCCGAAATAAACGAAACGAATTCGGGTGCCTGTTTCTGGATTTGGATTGAATGAATCAAACGATACGGATAAATACAATTCCAAACGGTCGGGTTCAGATACCATATTAATTTTTTGTGGATATCCAACCCGACCGAAATCATTTGCTTTCCTTATACCAAATTAAATCTTATACCAGATTAAAGGTTGATATGCAGTTATAAATCATTAGATATTTATCATCATAGTACTTTCTTTTTCGCTTCTTCTCGTTTCTGCACACACACCAAACCCTTATCTTAAAGGCAGTTCCCCATCTTCAATGGAAACTACTATGTTATGTGGAGATCGTGTCTTCAAGTTTGGTTCCACGTCTAATGTGATTCTACACGGTGAATAACTATGTAAGTGTGAATGGAGTAGCTCTGATATATGTCGTAAGCAACATATCTGTTTTGATATATATTGTAGGCAACAAATCTACTCCAATCTGACATCATCAACCGTGCCTTCTAGATCTGCTTCGATCTGTGTTGCAGGCGGGATCTATTCCGATTTGTGTTGTAGGCGACGGATCTACTTCGATCTGTGTCGCAGGTGTCGAATCTTATATGTGACGACACGATAACAGATTACATAGTGACGGTGAGCAGCAATGATGATGGAGAAGTTGGAAGAAACCCTACTAAAATCTGTGTGTCTCATATTTCTCGGATAAACCCACATCCATTCACATTTATCCGAATCCGAAATGATCTGAACCTGCCTTACCCGAAGACATAAACGGCCGGATATGGATTTCAAAATATTACAATCAGATTGTGATGGATTGGCCTTGTTGGATCTGAATCCAGCCCAACCCGACCATTGCTCACCCCTACTTCTAACGGTGATTCAATTCCATTATCTGTTATTGGTATCAGTGTCACACCATCTTTGTCTTTGTCAGATGTTTACTACATACCTAGTCTTACTATAAATCTTGCTTCTGTTTGAAAAATTGTGATTCTATATATAATGTATATTTCTCTCTATTTGACTGTTTGGTATAGGACCACACATCTCAGAATATAACTGGGATAGGTCGTAGGCAAGGTGGACTCTATGTCTTAAATAAGTTCAAGACAGAGTCCATTTAACTGTTTTGTACAAGACCACACATCTCAGAATATGACCGGGATAGGTTGTAGGCAAGGTGGACTTTATGTTTTGAATAAGTTCAAGGAGTCAATATTTGTAGCCTCTAATGTGGATTTATTTTCATTTCATTTGTCTTATTCTTCTTCTTCAGTTTTTTATATGTGACCTTCTCTTATGGGTGATGTTTTT
>Ga0214543_1005845_pt1 | contig 22307 bp, 13 predicted proteins | sample CNSS2metaG_FD_160094 | JGI IMG/M metagenome (GOLD analysis project Ga0214543, IMG submission 160094) | Root nodule microbial communities from cowpea collected in UCLA plant growth center, Los Angeles, California, USA - CNSS2 | ecosystem: Host-associated > Plants > Roots > Nodule | place: USA... | reverse complement strand
GAAGAAAAGGGAAAGAACAAGTTGTGATGGTGTGAAGGAAATAAAAATGTGGTGGAAGAGGAAGAATCCAGTGTACCTGCAGAGGAGTAGAATGGGTTGAGCCTGAGAGAGGAACAATGACGGAGCAGAGCCTGAGAGAGGAACAATGACGGGGCACACTAGAATAGTGAGAGAGGAACAGTGACGGGGCACACCAGAATATTCCCATGAGCAGAGTGTACAAAGTGTGAGGTGAAGAATTTGAAATTCTAACTATTTTGAAGGCATTTCAATTACTACTCTTTTAGTTAATTAAAATTCTTTAAAAAAATACATGCATTTCAAATACCTTTTAATTTCTCTGTCCAAACAACACATTTTACCACAAAAAAATTTAAATTCTTTAAAAAAATGAATTGACTCATTAAATTATCCCATCCAAACACAATCTTAAGGTAATAAGTTTATGGGCCTTGATATTCTATGGTGCTCAACTTTCTCATTTTTAATTTTACTCAATATGAAACTTAGACTCACACTTGAATTCCCAACGATTATATACTAATATCAAAATAATAACTCCATGGAACATGATTTTTAATCTCATTATTAATGGCTGTGAAATATATAATAGTGAGGGGGTGTGGGTGTATAGTAATAATATGAGCATTTCTTTCTTCAATAATGTTAGTTTTGTTGTTGTTATTCTTGAAAACGGAAGGTATTCTACATTGAGCTTGGATTTAAAAAGATATTTTAATGGAGTTTATATTAGTTTTAGTTCAACTAGAAAGATATTATATATTAATAAATAGAATATTTAATTTTAGATTTTATATATAAATCGGAAGGTATTGTACATTGAGCTTGGATTTAAGAAAATATTTTAGTGCCAATAGAGTTTCATATTAGTTTTAGTTCAATTAGAAAGATATTATATATTAATAAATAGAATATTTAATTTTAGATTTTATATATAAATAATTAATTAAACTTATGTATGTTTAAATTATGGTGTTATTTTATATATAAATAGTTAATTTATTTAAGAAATTTTTAAATTATTTTATGTTTTCATAAATTATTTAATTAATTTGTTAATAATATATTCAACATATAAAATATTTCCGGACATTGCTTTTTCCATTTGTTTATTTTAAGTACTATTTTTCATAATTTAATTTTTCAAGTCTTAATATTAGTAAAATGAATAAATTATTTATAAATTGTTTTGTAATTTAAAAAAAATTAAAAAAATTATATATTTTTAAAATTTTATTGTGATAAATTAGCTACAAATTTATGAGAGTAAAATTGTGAGAAAAAAAAAGTATGGATTAGCTATGGATTAGTAAGAGAAAAGTTGCGACAAATTACCTACGAATTAGCAAGAGAAAAGTTGCGATAAATTAGTTACAAATTTGCGAAGGAAAAGTTGCGACAGATTAGTTACGGATTAGCGAGAGAAAAATTGTGACAAATTAGCTACAAATTTGTTATAAATTCTAAAACTTTCTAACTTCATTTTAGCAAGGGATTAAAGATGAACTAGCTACGAAATAGTGAGAGATTATATTCTTTTCTAATTAGCTACCTGAATTTAGTTACGGAAGATTCACTAACAATTTCATAGTTAATCTGTAACAAAAGTTGTTAGTGAGAGATTAGTTATGGATTAACTATGAGATTTTTCTTAGCTAATATGCAACTTTTTTGTGATGATCCTTATAAGAGAATAAAGTATATTTGTTTTGGAAAAGATGTATGCTAGTCGTGCTTCTTGCTAACTTGCTACCTTGAGACCAAAAGATTGTGCCAAATTTTCAAGGGTTTTTATTTTGAAAACTTCGTTAAGAAAATTGGTCATGTGTTGAGTGAGAATTATCATCAAGTATGAAAGACTTCAAGATTAGTAATGTCACAAGATTTTTCATTAAGGACTAATTCAATTTTGTTCTTCACACCAAGAGTCACTCATCATAAATCTACTCAAAAAATGATAGTTGTTAGCTTCAAGAATGGGAGACACAAGATTGGTCGCATGGTTTTTACTTGAGTGCTTCTTGCTACCTTGAAACCAAAAGAATGTGCCAAATTTTCAAGGCTTTTTATTTTGAAAACTTTGTTAAGAAGATTGGTCATGTGTTGAGTGAGAATAATATCATTACATACTAAAGACTTCAAGATTAGTAATGTCACAAAATTTTTCATCAAGGATAAATTCAATTTTGTTCTTCACATTAAAAGTACTCATCATGACCTTACTCCAAAAAATGATAGTTTTTAAGAATGAAATACACAAGATTCATTGCATGGTTTTTACTTGAGTGAAGATTCAATAAATTATAAATAGAAACAATTTCATTTGTTATTCATATAAGGTTACAAACAAAAGCAACATCGACAAAAAAAAAATGATGTGAACATGTAATAATTACTTTGGAAAAAAAGAGAACTTTGATACCATATAACATAAGAAAGGTTCTCTACTTCATCATAATTTTCTTGAGGAAAACTCAATGTTAAATAATGAATGAATGAAAGACAAATAGAATAAGAATAAAAAACAAAAACAAAATAATATTTATGAAAAATTAATGTACAAACAGTACAATCAAAAGCTAAATATATATACAAAAGAAAAGAAAAACTAAAGCAATTGTTAGATGAGAGTTTATTAAAAGTTTTTTTATAACATTATAATTTAGCTACTAAATTTTTGTATTATCTATTAACTATATTATTAATGAATAATTTAACTTAATTTTTCAAATGTTCAATGTCATCTTATCTAAAAATAGTTTAGGTTATCAATCCCTAATAACTCTAAGTTACCTACATTTAGGACAATATGTGAATATGTGGTAGTTAATACACCTTTTTCTTCTCTCTCTCTATATATATATATATAGTTTTGGTATATTATATTTCTAGACTATAAATTGTGCATTTTCAAACTAGAAGAACGAAAAATAGGGTATCTTTTTTAGATAAACTCAATTTAAACTTCAAAATGAAGAGAAATAATATCTTTTAATGTTGTTACTTTTTTAAAATTATTTATTGTATGGACCAGTTGCCTCTTTCTCATTTTTGCATGTACCTAAATCTATCCATAAATTATTTACATGAAAAAAGTCACTGTAAAATAAAATTTGACCTCACTTTTATCTTGTGTTGATACAACTATTCAAAAAAAATTTGAGGGTACGGATAATTATATAAAATCATGTTTATTTCAAAAGATCAACTATGAAAAACGCAGACGAATTTGCAAAACAATCAGATAATTCAATCTAGTCTAAAATAAAAAGATTTGCGTTGATTCATTCACGTTTTACCATTTTATCCTCCAATTTTGTTGCACATATTAATACAGATTATATATATATATATATATATATATATATATATATATATTATATTATTTATTATATATTATATATATATATATTATTTAATATTATAATTTATTATTTATATATATAATAATATTAATAATATATGATAATTAAAATATTATTAAAAATATAATAATTAATATATTAAATTATAATAATTAACGATGCATGTAAAATAAATATTATTAATAATTAATATGTTTATAATAATTAATAATAACTGAAATATGTTAAAAAATAATATATATATATATATATATATATATATATATATAATAATTATTAATATATAATAATTAATAATAATAAAGATATATAAATATGTATAATAATTAAAATATTGTTAAATTTTAATGTTTTTATCTCATTTAATAATTATTTTATTTTATTTTTATCATCAAAGGTATTTTAGTAATTTTCAAATTTTATCTATTAAAACAATTTTTTTAATATATCATTCCATCCAAATCACTCACTAACTTCATAAAATTTATCTTCAAATCCACTCACTTTATTCTCTAAATTCACTAAAAAAACAAACATATTCATCCACTCAAGCTCACATAAATCCATCTTTTCATATTCTCCCAAATCCATCTTATGAAGTGAACAAATCCTTAATGTTCTTTTAAGTTAGTTTTAATAATTCTTAAAACAAAATAGGTAACTCACTGTGCATTATTTAGATAAGATGAAATAACATTAACAGTATAACTTACATAAATGATTATATCATTGTGTAAACTGAAATATGATTTTTCAAAATTTAGAGTTGAACTAAAATTTTCTTTCACACACACCATAAAGTTTAAAAATTTATACCAACCTAAAACTAATTATTTGGTATTTCAACTTCTTAAGTTAAAATTGATTTTATTTATATATTTTGTAAAATATATATGAAAATATGAACAATTTAATATTTATTCTTATCTTTTATAAAATTTGAGATAAACTCATTATATATAATTTAAGTGTTAGATACATTTAAGCACAAATACATCCAACCAACATATTGATTGCATTATTCAAAGCCCATGTGGGACAGGAACAAACTCTCATGACCATGCTCTAAACTGTGCAACTAAATTTATTTTAGATATATTACTACATAACTCTATTGTCATGGAAGAGAGAAAGGGGAGAGTAGTCATGGTGATATACCACCATTGATGAACATAAATTCTTGCTGCATTTTCATGGTACGAATCTCTGCATGAGCTATTGCAAGCTGCTTTTGTAACTCAGAAACTTGAATTTCTAAGTTAGATATTATTCCAACACAGCCATACACAGGATTTCTCACTCTTGCATTTGCCTCGTAAACTAAACTCTTCACTGCATCTCCTCTTTGCTCAACGGGAACATCCTGCATGCATAAATATATAAAAGTAATCAAACAAATTAAATATATATATATATATATATATATATATATATATATATATATATATAAAGAATTAATAGGATTACAAGACCTATTTGCATTGAGCTTGTTATTTAGGGTTGGACTCCATAAATTGCTTACAAAATTTATATAACAAATTTATAGATACAGCAAAATAATGAATTGATAATAATTTTCTTATAATTGTCATACACGAATCATCATCACTAATGTTTTTGAAATTTTCTTCAACTATATGATGATATAATTTATATTTGTGGGAAGAGATAACCAAAGAACATGAAATTCTTTGCATTACTATGCATCATATCGGTCCACTGTGGCTTAAATTATCTCAATATTTCAAGATTCTCATTCAGGTCATATCGAGTTCGGAAGCTAATATACTATATGTATCTAAAACCATATCGATCTATACATCTTGAATCTTCTCGACCTATGTTGGTCGAATAAATTTCAACATCTATGTCGGCTTGATACATTTTAGTTTATGTTGACTTCATACATCTCAACCTATATTTACTTGATATGTCTCGATTTATATTTGTCTGATACATCTCAACTTATATTGGTCTGATACATGCTTTTAAATAATAGTTATTCTCACAGCAACAAATACTTTTAAAATATTGTATCCATTCTACAACAACAATTTTGTATAAAATTATATTCGTAAAGCAGATAGAACGATGATTTAAAAGCAACCCTTGTTAATTATATCTCCTTTTATATAATAGTTTTTCAATGTTTTATTTTGTACACTATTACTTCTACTGTCCGCATATTCTTCTTATCTTCTTTTCTTTACATGTTTGTTCATCTTCACCTTTTGTAACTTTTCTCAATATCATATGTCCTCTATAACGATAATTATAAACTATAGTTGAAAGAATCTATGAGAATGCATTAAAAAATGTCATTAGAAATGTCTTTCTCAGTAATAAGGAAAATTTTAGTAAAGAAGAAAATGATATAAAATATAGGGTTAAATATGTTTTTTTCCTCAAGTTTCAGCGAAATTTAGAATTAGTTTTTCTTCGAAATTTTTGATTAATTTAGTCCTTCATCTTTAGAAAGCGTGGATTTAGTCATTTTAACCTAATTTTATTGTGTCAAATGGTGTAAACAATTCAAATACTATCATGAAATGTATTTGAAATGTCAGATAAATTTAATAAAATTTAGTTAAAATGACTAAATTCACGCATTTTTAAATATGAAAGACTAAATTTCTCAAAAGTTTCGAAAAGAGACTAATTCTAAATTTTATCGAAACTTGAGGGACCAAAAACATATTTAACGGTGAAATATAAAATGATGAGTTTATTTATACATGGATATATAAAATCTCATCTATTATATTTTTTCTAAAATTAATGTTTATATATTATACATAAATACCTTTAGCATTTTTGTAAGATTGCTGCATCCAAAGACCCTGTGCACCATGGCAAAGTTGTGAAGATCATTGGAAGGAAAATAAGGAGCAAAGAGGCAATTCTGGGAACAACGGCGTCTCAGGAGCTTGCAGGAAGCACAGGGTGAACAATTAACACTCATCAAATCTAAGATTTTTTACAAACCAAGGAAACAAACTATTTTCGCTCTCATTAATGTGAATATATAGGAGGAAAACACGCAACACATTAAACAATTTTATAATGGTGAGATTTAGAATCTATCTAACTGGAATAACAGTTCAATATGTAGAAAAAAAGACTACTTAGACTATTACAAAAGTTATACTGATTTGACTTAATTTATTATATTTTAAATAGGTTAAAACAATTAGTCTAAGAATCATGGTTGTTTTCGACATTCGTTCTTTTTTATTTAAATAAAGAAACAGAAAATTTAAGAGAATTGATACTATGTTAGAAATGAACTTTAAACTTAATTTAACATTATAAAATTAACTTATAAAATGAGATTTGGACTTCAATTATATATTAATATTATGAAATTGTTTTATCTCTAGTCGACGAGAGATTTCCAACTGAAATATTCTAACTTGATTTAAAATTAAATTAAAAAGCTAACTAAAAAATACAAAATATTTCCAAAATTTAGAATTTGAAAATTTTTATTTTAAATTTGTAACCTTTTGAAAAATAATATAGCATAAAGTATTATATTATTATTTAATTGCATGTTGAAATCTATACATAAGATAGTTTATTTTCCCAAATTTATATCTATCTATTGAGTTCTATGTAAGACTCGTATCGAAACCTTTTCGATTTGCCGAAGAAAAGTTAGGAAACTAACGAATAAAAAAAAGTTATCCAATCCGTAGTTCAGATTGGAGTAAGATATTCTTACGTTGTGTTGATTCAGAGTATTCTCCACTGACCTATTAGTCACAAAGTTCGAACATAGAAGTTGTGTTTTTTTTGAGATGTTTTTTATCCTTCGATTATAACAAAAAAAATTGTAAATGATCTTGTTAGAAATTTTAATTTTGCTTGCTCTCCTTATTTTCAAAAATAATGATTTTATTTCTCGTTTGTCACGGCCTTAAATTTTATCTTTATGTGAATTATTATTTTTTTTATAAAATTCAACGCTCATTTTTTAAACATGTAAAAAAATCAAAACGTTTTTTTTAAGAGGGTTGATTGGGTTCTTTTGCATATGTTGAACAGAGGTCAACTATGAACACCAAAGGCCACCCATGGACGAATATACCTATTATTTGTTTATATTTATGTAATGATATTACCGGTGAATTATTATTTTCAATAGTTAGCTTCTCTTACAGAGGCGGAACTACCTTATGACAAAGGATCATGGCCCCATTTTTTTATAATTATATAATTTATTATATAATTTTAAATATATATTTTAAAAATTTAATGTTTTTAATATTATATATATATATATATGATATTCTAATTTTTTTTATATATTTATATTAATATATAAGAATTTTTTTTATTATCCACAATTATTTTTTAATTTTTTAAATAAAAATAATTATTTTCTTAATATTATTTTTAAGAGATCATTTATCTAATTTAACCATCTTTTTATTTATTTTTTTTAACTTAAAATTAATTAAAGTAAAATTATAAAATTATTTATATTTAATTTTAATAATTATAATAATAACAATAATTATAATTTTATTATTTTTTATTGTCTTAAAAAAGTAAATATATTACTTTTTCTAGTTTATATAAAAGATTTAGATTACTCTTTTGATTTTTATTTTAGTTTAAAAATATCAAGTTGGTCTTCTAGTTTTTTTTAGTTTCAATTTGATCTCAATTTTTGAAAAAAATGATGCAACTTGATCTTTTTCTTTTTTGTTAAATTTCTTCAATTGGATCATGATTTTTTCATAAAAGTTAAAATTATGAGTAATGATGGTTTTCTTTGTTGATGTAATTGACATAAATCTAGTATCAATTTTGATGAAATATCTTTGCTTCGTTTCAAAAAATTATGCAACTTGGTCTTTTTTTTGTTAAATTTCTTGAATTGGATCATGATTTTTTCATAAAAGTTAAAGTTGTGAATAATGATGGTTTTTTTTTGTTAATGTAATTGATATAAACATAGTGGCAATTTTGATGAAATATCCTTGTTTCGTTTCAAAAAATTATGCAACTTGGTTTTTTTTTGTTAAATTTCTGTAAATGGATCATGAATTTTTCATAAAAGTTTAATGGTTTTGTTTGTTGATGTAATTGACATAAACCTAGTATCAATTTTGATGAAATATCCTTGTTTCGTTTCAAAAAAATTAACAAAACTTATCAAATTACATTAATTTTAAAAAAATCAAAACCAATTTGAAACTAAAACACTAGATAATCAATATGATATTTTTGGATGAAAAAATTGACAAAAAAAGTAATTCAACCAAAATTTTGACACTCTCAAAATATTGGTCGAAGATCGATCACCATTCTCTTATATTTATCAATTTGTTTGACATACGTGCTATGACCATATTATGTTGCACGCGTTGTTATTTTGCAATTGTTGTGTTTACCGATTTGTTTGACCTAGTATAATTGTGTTATAGCATGTGAACACATATTTTGACGTCTAAGATTAGGTAGTATTTATGAAATTTAGAAACAGACTAAGAGATAAATTATTATTGTATTATATATATATATATATATATATATATATATATTATGTAAATTGATATCACTGAATGTTATTTAATGTGATAATAATAATAACATGTTTTGGGTCCTAATAAAATTAAAGTGATATAAGTAAAATTAATTTCAACTATGAATATAATGATTTAAAGAATAAGTTATCATAGATTTAAAATAATTTTATTTCAAAAATAAATAATCTGTTTGAATCAGAAATTAAAATCGTTCCGATTTAATTTAAATAATTATTTTTCGTTAAAGTTCATTCCATTTTAGAGTATTTGAGACAAATCTATGTTCAAGGTCTAACTGTAGGCACGTGTAAAGTTATGATATGATGGTGAGTATTGGTTGGTTCCTTTTAAGAGCTAGAATCAATGGACAATGTGTGAAACAGGTTATTTCAGTAAGTAATGATGACTCTCTGTAATAATTTTCTGATATAATGTTCTTCACACGCTTTGTCGTTGAAATTCTAATTGAAACTCAATAAATAATAATAATAACTCCACCCTATTTTTTTTTATTTCTGTTAATTTATACTATCGTTATTTTTATATTTTATTACATTATTAATAACATCTTAAACCATTTCTTTCTTCTTCTTTTATTGTATAAATAATATTTCACTTTTTTCTAATACATTATTTATTATTTAATTTTCTTACCAACAACAAAACTTCAAATTTATGCGAACCGAGCCAAATTTATAATTTAAAATATAATTGAGTTAATAATAATATATTAAAAACATTATTTGTATTTCTCGTGTAATATATTACAAATTTTTCATATATATCTAACCTAAATTTGTAATACATCCCTAATTAGTTTACATTACTTTATTATATTTCATTTCTATATTAATAAAGCTTGTTATTCTCTCTTTTCAATCACTCGTACTATTTAATATATTTCAAAGGAATTAAAAATGTATATTATATTTTTTAAAAGATAATTGTTATAAAATAAAAAAAATGAATATATATATATATATATATATATATATATATATATATATATATATATATTCAATCCTCTTATTTTTTGTAGTTGTATGTTCCCATCAACTTCTTTCATTATTTTGTTCTAAATAAACTATCATAGTCCCTTGCATGTATATGTACTTTTCAATTATCGTACAGAATCCTTGAGGTTTTCTCCTTTTGATTTTAATATCGTCACTAATCATAGATAATATAAACATATTTACTGTTACATATGTTCGAAAGTGATTAAAGATAACAGTAAAAGACATAATTATATACACGTGACCTGTTTTGTTCATTTTACACCTACTTATTATAATTTGAATATATATATATATATATACACACAGTAACTCAGAAATATATACGTATACATCAACTATATAAATGTGTTTGTTTGTGCTAAAATAAATAATGGTCAAAAATTAATTTATTTCTATATAAATACAAATTAATGTGTTTGTTGTGAAGAAAGATGTGTTTTCTTCTATTGGATTTGTTTTTTTCACGAAAAACAAAATTAAGGTTGTTTTAAATAAAATTGCTTCTTTAAAAAGTGGACCTGTTTTTATTAAAAAAAAATACTTTTCTATAAAAGTTAAAAAAAATGTTTTTTTCTTAAAACAGTTTAAACAAATAGATAAACAGGGATGGACAAAAAAAAAAAAAACCGTAAAATTGGATTATATAACTTATTCAATCTATTATTATTTCAGTCTAATTACATTTTCAGTTTCCTACTCGTTTTTAGTTTAGTGGCCACTTTTCTATTTCTCAATCCATTTTCTCTGGCAACTATTTTGGAAGTCGTGATGCACATTTTCCTTGTCCATGCTTTTTCCCAATTTCCACCTTAGCATACAACCATTTGAATTAGATTTTATGCTAATTCCTTTTAGGTTCTTATGTATTATATAAAATATAATATTTTATTTATTTTTTTATCTAATGATTAATTTTATATAAAAATCCTTGTTTATTATAAGAATATAAAATAATATTTTTTCTTTTAATTTTGAGACTTTTTCTCCAAGATTTTTTTTTTCTTTAAGTTGTAGATATTAAATTTTGTATTAATGGAAAAAACGATAAAAATGATATCTTTATGCAAGATATCAAATAAATATCTTTATTAATGATTTTTTCTTTGGTCTTCAAATTATTATATTTAACTTAAACATAATTTTCATATAAAATATTATAGTCTATTTTCACACATTTTAAGATAGTGAAGACATTTTTTTTTTCTTTCGCACACAATAAATTATATCACTTTTCCCGTAAAAAAAAAAATATATATATATATATATATATATATATAATAAATATTTTGATCATCAACTATGACTATGTCCATGCTTTTAAAGAAAAAAAAGCATCATAAATAGCAGGTGGATTTACAATATAATTTGGGTTTAAACTCTCTATCACAAAATTGTTAGGTTTATAAAGGGAGTTTCATTAAAAAGAACATTGAACTTAATCATATAAGATAATGATATCATTCTCAACCCAAAACCTTAAGATAATAGGTTTATGAGTTTTTATTGTTATATAATACTCTAATTTCTCTCATTTTTAATCAATATAAGACTTAAACTCACACTAATTTATAACAAAAAATGTTATAACGATTTTTGTTTAGTAACCAACCTTTCGTATTTATACCTTAATAGTTATAACTTCTAGTACACCAACATGTATATGATCTATCTGTAAGAGCTTCCCTCACTATAATATTGGTTTATTACTAAATCAAAATTTAGACTGTTAAAGTTAATTAAAATTTATGATTTTAATTAATATCAGTTATTAAGCTTTCATTTTATGCCCAAATTAAAAATACAACTTTTTATAGCACAACATTAACAATATTTAAGCCGGCAAAGTCTTATTTTTTATCATTTTACATCTTCGTCAAATTATCTGAATAAATTAAATTAGGTCTTTCCGTGGATTTGGTACAACAAAATTAAATATGATTTCATGACGTGCCTTTTACAGACAATATTTAATTACCCTTGTATATTATTTTTTTTTACATGGGTGGTTTTTTTTACTTTATTTATAAATTGATTCAGTTATCAATCAAGCATAAAGTTCCATAGTATGTTTTAATATTGGAAAATTGAAACATGAAATCATAAATAAACAATAAAAAATAAAATTAAAAGTGATTAAGCTTCCATTCTTTTAGTAAACGAAGTATAAAATTATAAATAAATAACAAAAATAAAAAAATTCTACTTAGATTTTCTTATTAACTAAAGTCTAATTCTTTTATAATCAAAAAAAATAATTTAAAAGTATTAAATTTCAGTTATTACCAAACCGAAGTTTAATATCCTTAAAGTTAAATAATATTTTAAATATATAAAAATATTAGGCTTCAGTTTTTATCAAAATTTAAAACCTAGTACCCATAAAATTAAATAATTAAATAATATTTTAAATCAGAAAAGTCATTATAACCGAAGTCTAATAACTTATTTATGCTTCGATTTTTGTTATATTTGAAGTTTAATGTTGGTGTCTTTTTTCAATATTTTTTTTTTGCTTTTGCTTCTTCCTAGATATTAAACCTGCACATAATCATATAAAACCAGCAGAAAATTTACACATCATATTTATCACATTAAGAATCAACCAGAATCTAAATTTAATAATTTGTTATCCTTCCAAGAAGTAAATATGCTAAATATTATTGTATATTTATATAATATATTTTGTATAATCTATCGTATTATACTTTATGGACTTCTAAAAAATTGGTGTAAGGTTTTTTAAAGATAATAATAGGAATCTGGTTCGTGAAACACAAACAATAATGGAGGATGATGCAATCCAAAACACAATTTGGAAAGCTACACAATCTCACCACAATGCAATAATACCTAGACATGAATGGCAACCAAAAAATTCAAAATTTACCAATAATGAACAAGAACCCGAGGAAAACACAACCTCAACCAAAAACCTAAAACAAAAACAAAAAAAAAAAAAAGAAAAGAAAAGAAAGAGAAAGGATTGTTACATTTTCTCAAATGCTAACAGCAAGATGCCAATGTGTGGGAACATGTAGAACTCAACCAAAAACGCTAAAAAAAAGAAAACAAAAAAATAATCACTCACATGCGACGTTGAGCGGTGGTGAGAATCAAGATGCTCAACAAGTGGACTTCAGCAGAGGAAATGGATGTCCCCTCTCACTCCTTCCACGACATAGACAAACCATAGAAACATCTTCAACGAAGCACTAATGGAGGCAAAGGAAGCTACAACGAAGCCTATGACGTTCGCGAAAGGAAATGTAAAGGATTTCATGAGATAAAGGGTGTTTAGTGGTGAAATTCATTTCACCATTGTGGAGGAATGATGGAGAAAACTGCACAGATAAAGTTGACACCTCTACAACTTTTGCGAAAATTAACCCTATTCAGACCTTTAGGTTTTGATTTTTCTAATAACCAAAGCTTAAAGGTTTGTGCTCATTTGCAATTTTGAAATTTTAGGGAACCTTTAAGCCTCGGTGACTTAGCAACCAAAACAAGACTATATAGACTTCGGTTCTAAATATGATTCTGTTGCTATAAAATTGAAGCATATAAAACAATTTCAAAAGTTAAATCTGCACCGGTGATTCTGACTAATAATAATAAAATATTTTTGAAATTACACTCATATTTCACAATTGAAATAGATAGTAATTTTTAGTGTCATTACCACAAGAAGCATTACCTATATTATAAAGATGTGTGAATATTAGTATGGATTTTATAACAATACTCAAATACATCATTATATATAATATGTAAAATATATGGGTGTTACTGCGGTTCCTTTTTACGTGGATCAATAAAAACATGTCATATAAATGATGTGCCATTGTTTTAGTTAACACTCAAATTTTACATCTAACCGACACCTATGTCTTTATGATCACGATATTGTTGCAACACTCCAAACAACACCTCTATCTACTTCGGAACTCTCCTTTGCCACCGTTGCCATGTACTTCGCCATCACAACCATGGACACAAACTCAAATCAACTACTGCCCTAACGCCTATCACAAATACCTAGCATCCGAAGACACTTGAGCTTGTCAAAAATTCTTCAACATCGAAACCCACAACGGTAAATGGAGGTTGCTAAAGATCCATCGTCTCTGATATACATTTCGCTGAACCTAACTAGGGTGTGTTGCGAGTGAAGATAGGGCACGATCAATTTACCAAAAAAATAAAATAAATTAGAAGCGATGCTTTCAAACGAGGTCTGATAGTCAACTAGTGTCACATCATTTTAAATTATTAAACTTAAAATGTTTTCATTAAATCCATCTAGAAGGAAACTAAAATTCTTATTTTTAAAGGGACACCGTATAAACAATCAAAATATAATGAATTTCTTTTTTGATTTGTCGTAATTTATATATCCTAAGTGAACCCATTCAAAATGCATTGTGAAACGTGAGTAATCATCTTAGATTTAAGATTGGAGTAACATACATCATCATCTTTTCTTTTATCATGACATCTTTATTCAAATAATTAAACACAATTATGCACACCCAGATTCAAGGTTCACTCAAGTCGGAAACTAACCTCAACCCCACTATTTTAACTAGACTAATAACATTTCCAACAAAAACATTAAAAAGAAACATGGACAAATCAGAAAGAAGCATGGGAGAAGAGAGAGAATCGGGATTGATGAAAGTATGTATCTGAGTGAATGGGCATAATGTTTTCTGCTTAGTTGATTGCAAGAAATAGCAACATTGCAGATAGCTATCATGCAGCTCCACCTCCATTTTGGAGCATCTGATCAAAGTGCCACACACCTGCAAGTCCAACCACAATACTTCAATTTCACCAAACATATCAAATATGAATCAACCCTTTGGTTTATAATAAAGCAACAAATTACCATGTCCTGTGCCCACCCTTCTTAACTGAGCCACATATTCTGAGATCTTCTTAATATCTTCCACCTTAAGCAAAAAAACAGAAACTAATGAGAACATTTTTTCTTCATACTACTCAAAACAGATGACAAAATTTAGATCCTCTATCATAAATATTGGTAATTAGAATTGGAATTTCATGCTGGTAATGTATCCAATAAAGAATTTTACTATTTTACAGTTCAAACGGCATATAATTGGAGTCAAATTTTACTGCATCTAATTTCTGTTCTTTACCTGATTGACCAAAAACTGGCTTTCCAGAAAGTCAACAAACTGAGCATCGTTGTTTTCGCTTGCTAACTGCATAGTGATAAAAACTAGTTATTCGCATAATAACATTGTCATACAGAATAAATACAGCAAAATGAGAAGATACATAGAAAATTCCATTGGGAGAGTGGGACTAAAACGGGTTTGAGTTGAATTGACAGAAAAATATAAGAAGTTGTACCCTGTGTAAATTTAGAAGCTTCTCATTGTTCATCTTTTCCAAAGACAACGCAAGTTCCATTGCTGCGAAATTGGAGGAGACAGATATCATAAGTACAATTAGAGAAACTCAGAAACCATTCAAGGGTACAGATAATAGAACAAAAAACACTCATCAAGGATGAGCAAAGCAAGGTAAAAAGAAAAAAATGTTTATCAATTACGTATATATGAAAAACTTACCATATAATGCATCACCCTTTTCTGCATGATCAAACTCTGAAAATGGCATTATCATTGACTGCAGCTGAACCTTGCCTCCTCTTTTATTCTGGTAATATCGCCAGGAATAAAAATAATTTACAAAAGGAATGCTAGAAAAATTACTGCAATGAAATATATGAATCAATGATATAGAAAAATGCCTGATATTCCATCATCAACTCAGCATGTTGCCTTTCCTCCACACTTGCATCCTTGAAAAATCTGAAAAGTTGTGTAATTTAGCAGGAATTATGTGATAGTAAAATTCAAACCACAGAAGAACCTGAGATTTTGGAGTCTATTACTTGGCCAATCCTTTCAGAGCAACATTATCTCTGTCGAAATAGGCGTACATGGCATGATACACGTAAGAGACATTGTATTCCACGCTGAATCAAAAACAAAACAAAGCTAGCGTAAGATATATTTGCATAAACATCATACTTTTTAGAAAATCGCTATAGTCTCAAAGAAACTATGAAGCTGACTTGATCTGTGCATTGAGTGCAGCCTCAGACTGATCGGTGTACTTCTGGCGAGCCAGTGATGCATGGAGCTCTGTGGGGATGACAAGAAGCTCTTTTTTCACTTCCTCAAATGGTTCAAACACTGTATTCAAAATGGGTTGGTTCATAGCCTTAGCCACAACCCCACAACCCCCATTTTTCTTGGAGAATCTCACACCATTCACAGGGTTGAAAAAGGGTCCTGAAGAAGACAGAGAAGGGCCAAGCTTCACTCTTTCAGAGAGCGAGACGCAGACGGATGAAGAACTTCCCAATATCATGGTCAAAAGATTTCAGACCCACTCTGAAATCAGAAAAAGATAGGGGGAAACACAAGAATCATTTGGGTACGTGAGAAGTGATGATGATGACGATGATGATACTAACAGTAATAGTAATTAGAGTTAGAGAATAATTAACCTTTCACACTAGCTTCACTCTGAGAACTGGTTCATCGATTTTTTTTTGAACGATTCTTTTATAGTAACAATAATTCTGTAACGATAAGATTCTTTAGTTATAAATCCACCTTTTCCTCTCTTTCCAATAACCAACCCTCTTCTTCTCTGAACAATATTTGATTGATGGATCACAAGTTATGCATTCATTCTTTAATGAATTTTTTATTTTTAGTTTATTTTGCTATGTAATGAATTATTTACGTAGAATAAACCGACATGGTCACACTTTTGTTGTGCAGAGAGTAATTATTGTATCATTTTCTATATACAACATTAAATTTAACAAAAATAAAAGAAAAAGAAAAGTTATTATTTTATTCCTTTGGTCCCCCTCTCTCTAACTGTAAGAAGTGCCTAAAATGTAAGGTAACAAAATGTAGTTAAACGTATCGATAAATGCGGAAACAATATTTCATAATTTGTAGCAACTAAATGAAGCAATATTTTATCTCTTTTGTTTATTATATTTATATTTTTTCTCTCTTTTGTCTATCTTTCACTAAATAAATTTTGCATGTCCAAAAATAGTTTTTGATGTATTAGAAGAAAAACTCTACTTAATCCTCTCTTGTTACCGAAACTTGTTAACATGTGAGTAAAGTAAAACCTTCCATTTAGATAAGTTAAATGCAGTTAGTACTTGGTGAGAATTAATTTAGTTCTTGTTCAACACTTTAATTAACCTACTCGTAAAATCTCAGTTATTGTTTAAAAAAAAAGTCTAAATCCGTATGAAGATAACATGTTGACAATTTCTTTACTGGCACCACCATAAAACATGATAATCCGAAATTATACCTCATTAAAAGTGATTATTTCTATATTGTGTAATCCGAAATCCATTTAAGAGAATCACATTATATTTAAGTTATTCTTAATAATATTAAAATTTATTGGCAAATACAATGAATATATACAATAAATAAGAAATACTGATATGAGAATAATCTCTAAACGTTAGCTGAAATTATTTTGATGGATGTCGTTAGTGTACATGTATTGTGATTAAGATATTTAAATTATTCTTAATAATATTAAAGGGAATACAATCAATTTAAACAATAAACTTGAAATATTTAAATTTTATTATTATTATTATAAGTAATATTAATAATACTATTAATAAAAATAATAATACCAAATTACACAATCAGAAATATATTTTTAAATTCAAAAATATATTTTAAATAAAAATATATTTTGAATTATACAATTTGAAATATAATAAAAAAAAATATTATAAATTACACAATCCCTAATTTATTTTTTATTTATTATATTTCGTATTATGTAATTCAAAATACAATAAAAACTTGCAAACAACCTCCTCCACTAATGGTAGAACACCCGACCCATCCCTCAATAGATGAAATGAAGACAAATTAGGGTGTTATGCTTTGTGAAAGTGTGAAGGGAATGAGAAAGCTTGAATACGGAAAGGGGGAAGGGTTTAAGGGTTTAAACCTAATTTTAGCAAAGGGTATTTTGGAAATTAAGGATTTTATCGGGGCGCAGGAAGAAATGTCCCACACCATTGTTTTCTATTTGGTTCCAAAACTTTGTTTGAACACTTCTTTTTTTGCACCCTCACACTTTCCTTCTCCACTCTCATAAATATGAAAATTTCCACTTTTGTCCTTTTAGTTTATGAAAAAAATTATTTATAAATTATGTAATTTGGAAATAACTTTTTTGTGTAAAAAAAAATTTAATTGTGCAATTCGAAAGTCAAATTTAAAATACCTTTAACTTATTGATTGAGCAATCTATACACCTAAAATAAAGTTTTTTTGCATAAAAAACTTTCTACAAACTAAAAGTAATTTTGTGGTAAAGAAAAACTTTTGATTTGAGTAATCCAAAGGTGTTTTTTGGATTGCACAGTCTAAAAGGCTTTTCAATTGCACAGAAGTCATTATTAAAGATCGATCGGAAAAACTTCCATTAAAATGTATTGTAATGTGTTGACATTTTTCAAGTGAATGAAATTTAAGAAGTAGAAAATGTAGGACCAGAAGAAGACCGGAGGGGTGCGAATCAAGTAGTCGAGGAAGGATTGTAGAAGATGATATATTTTTGTATTTTGCACACTCATGTAGAGGTGCAGGAAGAAACTATAGGGGTGCATAAAGAAATAGCCTTTGTTTGGGTCAAGTAAAGACTATATATATATCACTTGAGCCTAAATTCATTTTCATCCAACCGAAAGAAAGGAGTATTTTTTCCTTCATCTCCACATTTTCTTCTTACATCCCCTTAATTTTAATGAAGTGACTTAGTTACCTTGTATTAAAAAATTTGCATCCCCTTGTTCTCTTTCCAAATTAGCATTACTGATTCTAAATGTAGAATGGATTTTTCATTATGGATTCTCTTATAAATTTTTATTAGGGATCGTACAATTTCTGAAATATAATTTTTATTATTATGAATTATCTTATAAATTTACATTATAGTTTATGTAATCTAAAATATAATTTTTTATTACGAATTAAATAATCTAAAATGTTATTTGCATTTCAAATTATCTTTCAAGTTTGCATTATGAATTTTTAAATTCAAAATATAATATGAATTATATAATTTATTGTATTATTAATTATACGATCTAGAATATCCACGGTACAATCTGAAAGTATAATTAAAGCAAGAAAAAAAGTTCATACACTATCCTTTTACTATTAATTTCAGCTGGGATACAATTAGAATTTTAGAAAGCATGGGAGTGCAGGAAGAAAGAAATTCCCCGAAAAAAGTCATTCATGGACTGAAAAACCCAAAGTTGGGTAGGCTCATTAGTTCGGGTTTAAGCTTCTTTATGGACCCCATCGTTTCACTAAAACTCAGCGTTCCCCAAAATGACACCGTGGCTGAGCCACGTCAATTTTCACTCCGCTTAGAACACCATTTCCTGGTCCGGCGGCGACGTCGACATGCGTGCCACCGTCATTTTCTTGAAGGTTTCACTCCTGAAGCGACTATCTCACCGCTTAAATCTAACCCTCTCCTTTGCGTCGGAGACTTGGCCAGCGTCGACGGAGTTCATCGAAGATGGATTCCCGTACACCGACGTGCCGAAGCGTCGGCGGAGAAATTCTGAGAGGAAGGCGTACGTGACGCCGATGAAGGTTCTGATCGAGAGGGCGAAGGCGGAGAGAGAATCGCGAAAAGCGCAGCCATGTAGGGTTTTGGAGGAACCACCGGCGAACGGGTTGTTGGTGCCGGAACTGGTAGAGGTAGCCCATCGCGTTTATCAAGCTCGTGGCTCGCTCCTATTCGGACTGAGTCAACTGGTTCGAGTCATTCCCGTTTTGCGCTGCCGGTACATTAGTTCGTATTTTCGTTTCTTGTTTAGCCGTTTGACTTTTCGGTTTTAGTCTCTTGCTTCTAGGACTGCATTTCTGACCAAGAAATTGTTTCTACTAAGAAATCATGTTGTAAGTAACTATAGAAGAAAAGAGTCAATTGAGGTTCTACAGTAAACTAATATTGACACATACAAAGTCTATGGAGAAGTTACATAAGTACTAAAAGATGAAAACAATCAAATTAATGTTTGTAAAAATAGAAGCTAATTCCTAGTGAAAATGTTGTAAGAAAAATGCTCATGATTATTCATGTCTGTGAGAATACAAGTAAATCAACTCACTGTAATTGTTAACTGGTCTTACACAATGGCATTTCCATTTCGCACAGAAAAAGTGAAATGTTGTAAGAAAGTTTGATGTTTAAATTTCATTTTAGGCTTCTCTTGTATGATTTTTAAATTTTAAATATCTATATCAGGGTCTGCTTATGTGTTAATTTTGAGTATTCATGGTTGGATGTTGTTGATTGTATGTGATCTCCTTTTGGTTCTTCCTTTCTTTGTTAGTTTATTCGTATCAATCTATAATCATTTAGAGTTGTAAGACTTGTGGACTGAACAAATTACAGGGTTCGATTTAAATGATGCTGTGTTCATGTTTAATGGTTGTTTCATCATATCAGGCTTTGTAATGAGGTCCACATTGGTTATCTTGGTCATGAAATTCGAACATGTACTGGACCAGACAGTTTTTCCCGGAATGCGACACATATCTGGACAAGGGGAGGTGTTCGAGATGTGGTTGGCTTCCCTAAATGCTTTCATCTTTATGATCGTGTTGGTAAGCCAAGAGTTGGGCATGATGAAAGGTCCAGCATTCCTCGTATACCTGCCATTGTTGAACTCTGTATACAAGCAGGGCTAGACCTTGAGAAATATCCTACTAAAAGAAGAACAAAGCCTGTATATTGTATTGAAGGAAGAATTGTAGATTTTGAATCAGTTGTTAAAGAGGATGAAACTGCAGGAAGATGTTCTTTTGTAAATGACAAACCTTCTTCTGTGAATTCATCTACTTTGCTGAACCAACCTGTAGAGAAGGTCCAGAATTTATTGGAGAACAATATAAACCGTCTGGATCAGCTAAGTGATGAAGAAAGATGCAAGTTAAGGGATTTAAGTAATCATACACTGAACTCATGGATTGAGATGTCATCAGGTGCAAAGAAGATCATGGAGAAGTATGCTGTGAACACTTGTGGCTATTGTCCTGAGATCCAGGTTGGTCCGAAAGGACATAAGTTGAGAATGTGCAAGGCTTCAAAGCATCAGTCTCGAAATGGTTTACATGCATGGCAAGAGGCAACATTAGATGATCTTGTAGATCCAAATTATGTCTGGCATGTGGAGGATCTGAATGGACCTGCTCTGAATAACAATCTTAAGAGATATTATGGGAAGGCTCCAGCTGTGGTGGAACTCTGTGTGCATGGTGGAGCTCCTGTTCCTGATCAATATAAGAGCATGATGAGATTAGACGTAGTTTCCCCTGATCGAGATGAAGTCGATCTTGTGGCTTAAAATGCCATCCCTTTTGAAAATATACATTTTATCCTCAATTAACCTTTGGACTTCATATAATCTTGGACTCTTGACTTTTGTGTCTCAAGCTAGTTTTCTTTTCTCCGACAATATAGGTTTCACAGCCTATGCTCTAACATATTACCTTCAGAATAGAAACAAAGTATCAGAATTTGAAGAAGTCCAAAAGGTATTTTGTTATCATGTTCCCAAATTTAGTTGGTTTAGCACAATTTGTGCAGAATTTTTTATTTGGAGGTGGTGTTGACACTGGAGTTGCTACTATGAAATGGCGTATGGCACCTAGTCCAAACTTCAATGCGGATTCAACACAACTTGTGCAGAATTTGTTATTTTGAGGTTGTGTTGACACTGGCTACTATGAATGGCGTATAGCACCGAGTCCAAACTTAAATGCTTTTAGACAAAGATTCTCTTTACCGGCATCAAAGTAAACCTGATCTCCAAGGCAGGACACCAAAGTAAACTCGATCTCTAATTTGTTGCAGTTCAACATATTATTGGTATAATCCTTGTAAGTTTAGTTTACTTCAAGCAGTGGTATGAAGGGTAACAACTGAAATGTCTCAGAAATTTTCGCACCATCATTGTTGAATTTAAAGATGAGTGATGGAATTCGAAAGGATGTTCAATAAGACTTCTTGCAACTACAGGTAAAATTGTTGTACGATCCAATCTAATTCTTGGAAGACTATCAAAAGTCTTCTCTCTCAGCAGTGGAGCTTCTCTAGATTTTTTGCTTCTGCTTTATTTTGTATATTTAAATATATTTTACTTAATTATTTCTTCTTTTGGATTGTATTTAGTGAATATTCTTCCTCTGTGTGCTCTCATTTCCTTTTTATTAGCAGAAATGAAGAGAAAACAC
>Ga0214543_1005844_pt1 | contig 22309 bp, 10 predicted proteins | sample CNSS2metaG_FD_160094 | JGI IMG/M metagenome (GOLD analysis project Ga0214543, IMG submission 160094) | Root nodule microbial communities from cowpea collected in UCLA plant growth center, Los Angeles, California, USA - CNSS2 | ecosystem: Host-associated > Plants > Roots > Nodule | place: USA... | reverse complement strand
CAGAATCACACTTGTCATGCATAGTTTCTTCCCTTTTATTTTGACTTGCTTTGAGCAAAAGTGTTTGGGATCTATAAGGACTTAATGTCTTTAAAATGCCCAAGCTAAAGGTTAAAACAGGATGGTTTGAGCCGAAGATCAAGATGGATTAGCTCGAGTGAAAGGTCGTGATTGACCAACCTAGGCCAAAGGTCAAGACGAATTAACTTGAGCTGAAGGTCAAGACAGATGGGTCCAAGTTGAAATTCGAAACGTGTTAGCTCGGATGAAAGGTCGATAATGCATCATTTGCATTCGTGTCATTATGCTCTCCTGCCATCGATTGTTTGTCTTGAATTGTCATGTTTCTTGTAGATACCACTAGATCTTCTAAGTACACCTTGAACCCATGGTTGGTGCTGTTAGTCTCAAAATCAACGCGGGAAGTGCACCGATTACAAGGTAGCATAATAAATATTTTATCATTCTCTCTTAAGGGACTCGTGCAATACATGAAAACTCTTCCATTCACAAATCAATTAAATAACAAAGATCACAAAAACACAATAGAAACTCATTTTGTATTTTTATTAAACAATTGGTGTGTAAGAATAATTTAACATAATGTATTTACAATTTGTCAAGACTAAACTTTATTAACTTCATTCTCATGCATCACCAATCACCTCAATTGCATATTCATGTTAAAATCAATGCACAAATATACTCAAATCTTATCCCTAATGACTTTGAGCCTATGATAAGTCATCAAGTTTCAATCTCTTGAATCCACAACAAGTGAAATCATACATTAATTTCAAGAGTCTAAGATTACTAATGAATCCAGTTTTTTCCTAGATACAAGCATCCATTAGGTATTCAATTTCAAGTCTAGATTCTAAAGATACTTCCCAACACCCCAAGAATAATAAATCAAGCATGAGAACAATCCACATCAAGCCTTAAGCATGAAAATCAAATACTAACTTGAATTGGAAAAACATGTATATATTAACAATATAATTTTACACAAGAATTCAATGTTTTACATCTAATATCAACAAATAGAAATAGTTCTCCATGGTGGAGAACCTAGGGTTCTACAAAAAGGAAGAATAGGAAGAAATTGAAACAATAAAGTAGAAGCAACCTTCTCCCATGAGTCTTGGCGACTGCTTCATGCTCCAATTGCGCCTCTCATTCGTATCTCTGCCTCCAATTTCGTAGAATATCATCCTCTCCAACCCAAAAGGGAAAAAAATCTCTATGGATGAAGGAGACCTAAGAAGGAGAAAGAAAAGTTTCCCAACACCCCTAGTAGCCTCTAAGAGCCTCTCCCAAGCACCCAATGTGTTTTTCTTCGTGAAAAATGAGAAGAATTCCTAAAACTCCAGTAGAAACATGATTAAATACCCATCTTCATGTATAAGAGTCGACATTCTTGCCCAATGGCTTCATTTTCGCCTAATAAGGCCTAAAAATCGATGTGCTTTGACTTGTACATCGTTGGGCGAGCCATATTTTTGTCAAGTGACTCAAATACTGTAGGTTTGGTCTGTCATTTTTACCCAACGAGAAGCCAACTTGCCCAACGAGTCATCAGGCACCCAACGGTGGTTTTTTGGCCGTTCGAGGGTGGTCCATGGTAGTATAACCCTACAGGTGAGTCCTTTCTTAATGTTTATAGCGCTTGGTGCGCTTTTAGTGTCCATCGGCGTGGGTATTTCTCTAAATTCCATTCTTTCTTGTCCAATCATGCTTTCTCGAGTTTCAACTTGTTTTCCTCCACTAAAATTGCTTCCTATTAACTTATTTCTCACACTCAAAATAGATATTAGAGGTAAACAACCATAAAACAACTAAAATACAAAATAATGCAAAAACAAGATAAACTTGAGGATTGAATAAGATAAAAGTTATGGAGAAGTTGATTTTATTCTCAAAACTTATCACCAATAAAAGGCAGAAAATAACGTTATCAGGTGCTAAATGTTCTTGTATGGAGTCAAATTGTTCTGTATGATCATGTATGCTCCTCTATGATGCACAGATACGATACGTGTATCATATACGACACGTATCCGATACGTCGACACATTTATTTTGAAAATAATAGGATATGATACGTAATAGATACACGATATATGAATATTGAAAAAATATACAATAATTCTTAAAAATATAATAAATATATGATTGTTATTACGTGAGTCGAAATTAAAACTATATTACTAAAGTTGTCAACATAAAAAATTATAATTTATTGTTAGAAAAGTACTACTACAAAAAAATTCTTAAATAATGACCAATTTTAGTAAAAAAAAATATGTTAGACCAATTTCATAATTAGAGATCAATTATTTTGGTAGCTAAAATCTTGGTAACTAATGTTAATGACCAATTTAGAAACCAATTATTTTGATAGTCAAAACCTTGATAGTTAATGTAAGTGAACAATTTAGAAACAATTCATAACAAAGATGATTTTACTTATCAATTTAGAGATCAATTATAATTTTTGGAACTATTTTAGTTGTCAATACTTTTTAGTTTTTAAATTGGTATCCAAATTGGTCACTATATAGTGACTAATTATTTGTTGTCACAAAAATTGATCATTATTCAAATATTTTTCTTGTAGTTTACTATGATTTTATAAAGTAGAAACTTCATTGATAAGTATCGGTAAAGTATCCTAATGTATCGGATACGAATACGTGTTGGACACGGATACGTGACCTAAGTTGAAGTATCGATGCATCATAAGTGCTCCTACTCCAATGTCTGAGATAATCCTTTGTAGCTATTGATTAAACTGGAGGGGGTGAAATACTTGCAGACACTCTGAGGCTCAAGTTAGTGATATGACTAAGGTGACAAGTATATGTATATAAAACTAAAGGTAGTCCTTTCCCTTTTATATACCTTATTATTTGTACCCTTACTTGGCTAGGCTTGCTGTATATATTTTAGGAAGGTTTAGTACTACAATAAATATCATGTTGTAACATTAAATTGACATATTATTATTTTGTGCGGGTCAAAATGATGCTAGCTAACTTGATTTGATATGACCTTTGCTTGTGTATAGAGTAACTTTAGTTGTAGAGGAATGATTCCAGTCCTATATAATAAAAAAACAACTTGAATCTTATCTAAATAAAATATATACAATATATAAACTTAAATTATAAATAACTCTTAAATAATTAACATTTATCTTACTAATAACTTTATTTTTTATCACTTAATTTTTCTAAAATACTAAAATAAAATGTATCTGATATCATATGATATCTATACCTACCTATCAATAAGGAGATAATTAAAACATGTATGTATCACCCATTGACATTCATTACGCATGTATATATACGCGTCTAGTCTCATTGATACTTGAATTTGGTTTCTTAGATTAAGTATTTATGTGATTTTGATATCTCAAAGTTTTAAAAGATATATATATATATATTTTTTTGAAGTTGATATTTTCCTTTACATTTCCCTTGAACTTTGTTAAGATCATTCAAGAAAAGATGATATTTATCTTATATCCTATAATACTATGTCAAAATATAGATTCAATTGCCTCTAATTTAGTCTTGTCTCATTCTATAATGGAACATAATTGTGTTGTGTATCGACGCAATGAACTTAACTCCTCACGTTGGAATTAGTTATGTTCCTCTTTCTCTCTCATACAAATCGAGACAATGTTACAACTTTTGTCCATTTTACTCGCCACCTTATGTGGGAACATAAAAAAAATATCATCATCCAAATTTGTTCCTATACTGGCCAAAACACCTCTCCACGGTGTCTCTTTGTTTCTTGGTTTGTTAAGCCCCATTAGATGCATGGCATTTGGGTTTTGATGGGGTTTGGATCTTCATTTGGGTTGTGTTTGATACCTTGTCCTTCTATTCTCGAACCTCATTAGAATTTGTTTTCTTCTTCATCCCCTTTGTTAAAACTTTCTTCTTAAACAACCCAAATTAGAGTTTTTGGAGCTCCTATTCTTTTCATTTCAGTTTGTAAAATATGTTTTTCTTTGCGGTTATGGGGAGGTAAATAGATAAGGAAGCTTCTGTTGATAGATTGAAAATTTGGAGTCTCTAGGGTTTTATTTAAATTGAATCTATCTTAAGGTCCTTCTTTTTTTTCTCCTTGAAAAAATTAAAATTTTCGTTTTTAGTATTTGTAGAGAAATGAGTTGCTTTTCATGTTTTTCATCAAGTAAAGCAGCCAAACATTCTAACAATGGAAAGAAGGTGCATCAGCCTGCTTCTCATTCTCCTAAAGAATCAGCTCACTCCCAACAAGGTGAAATCATTTGAACAACAAATATAAATCATCAACTTTTATTATATACTTGTCATTTACATATACTTTTTAACAAAAAATTTAAGACTAAATATGTTTTTAATCTCTAAATTTCGATATAAAATTGGAACTTGTTTTATATCAAATTTTGATACAGTTTGGTTTCAAACTAATATAGTATCATAACTAATTATGTTAAATTGTTTTGATATGTCAAACAAGTCTCACGTTGACGTTTGAGTTGTTTATACAACTTGACATATTTTACCTCAAATGTCAATTTGGTTTAAAAGATTATATCCATTAAGTCTTTAAGTTTGAGGACCTAAATATATCAAAGTTTGAGACAAAGACGAATTTTAATTTTAAATTTAAATATAAGAATTAAAAACATATTTAACTTAAAAGTTTATCTCACGAGGGATTCTTGATGCAAACTTTTTTACTTACAGAGAATCACAATAGCAAGGCAAAGACAAACCATCAAACAGAACCTAAAGTAGACAAGGAGGTCAATAAAGATAACGGGAACCACAATATTGCTGCTCAAACTTTCACCTTCAGGGAATTGGCTAATATCACAAAGAATTTCAGGCAAGAATGCCTAATAGGAGAAGGTGGTTTTGGGAGGGTTTACAAAGGAAAACTTGAAAAAACCAACCAGGTAGGACATTGGCCCTTTATTTTGCAGCTATATTATTAAGTATACTTAGTTCTTTTTCTCTGCTGATACTGATGAACCTTTGAAGGACATGCATCTGACATTTGTAATTTAAATATGCACAGGAAGTAGCTGTGAAGCAACTTGACAGGAATGGATTACAAGGAAACAGAGAATTTCTTGTTGAAGTTTTAATGTTGAGTCTTTTGCACCATAAAAATCTGGTGAATCTAATTGGATATTGTGCTGATGGAGATCAAAGATTATTGGTCTATGAGTACATGCCATTGGGATCCCTTGAGGACCATCTTCTTGGTATAAGATTCTCCTTAATTATTTCTTTTGTTGTGTCATTTGTGTTGAAATCTAAAATTAATCTTTCCAACACATCCCAGCATGATTATAAATATTTTCTTGAACTTTGTTGCAGATCTTGATCCACGACAAAAGCCTCTAGAATGGTTCCATAGAATGAAAATAGCTTTGGATGCTGCAAAAGGTCTAGAATATTTGCACGACAAAGCCAATCCTCCAGTGATCTACCGTGACTTGAAATCATCAAACATCTTATTGGACAGAGAATTCAATGCAAAACTCTCCGATTTTGGACTTGCAAAGTTGGGTCCTACAGGAGACAAATCTCATGTATCTTCAAGAGTAATGGGTACTTACGGATACTGTGCTCCGGAATATCAAAGAACTGGTCAGCTAACTGTAAAATCAGACGTATACAGCTTTGGAGTAGTTTTGCTTGAATTGATCACCGGAAGGAGAGCCATTGACAACACAAGAAAAGCGCAAGAGCAAAATCTCGTTAATTGGGTGAGTTTTTATTCATCTTCGGCATCATAAACAACACCAAAAAACCAACAAAGAAAAGAAAGTTTATACATGTTGTTTGATTGTGATGAGGTTAGATTTTGGCCTAATTGTTATGAAACGAAACAGGCACATCCAATATTCAAGGAGGCAAACAGATACTCAGAATTAGCAGACCCAGTTCTTGAAGGAAAGGTTCCAGTGAGATCCTTGAACCAAGCAGTGGCAGTAGCAGCCATGTGTTTGAACGAGGAGCCATCAGTGAGACCTTTGATCAGTGATGTTGTGACTGCCCTTAGTTTTCTTGGGACACCCCCAAAGGGTGAAGAGGTCCCAGGAGCATCTCCTGTTCCCATGCCCTCCCCATCACACGATCAACAACAACAACCCACCAATGCCTCTTCCAATCTTCTTGATCAAGACATCGCTGCCATCGAACGCCAAAGAGCAGTTGCTGAAGCCATCGAATGGGGCAACAATTCTAGGAACAAAGCACCGCACCGTCAAACTCCTCCATCTTTGTAAATCCACTGCACTTATATTCTCATAATCTCACTCTACTATGTATATAACTATATGTATACACGTAAATCTCTGGTTTTTCGCCCAAGTCCAACCACAAAAAGGATGTGTCATCACTCAGAACTCCAACGCTGTTTCTACAACACACAAAAACAAAAATCGTGAGCTTTTTCGCTGCAAAGAGTTGGTGTTGTATGATCCATGGCCCCTCTATAAACTTCCGAACGCTGGTATCATCTATTGGGATAAATTTTTTCGGAGTCCCTATGAAGTTGTTATGATGTAGCATTTTCATTCTCAATGAACCTTGACAAAAACCAGTTATATAAAAAGTGCATCCTTTTATGTAGTAGTAGAATGGAAAACCTGGTGTGAAGTAATTTACTGGTTTGTAGTGTTAAAATGTATTTTGTTAGATGAACCAAAAGAAAAAATAATTAGTACAAGCTGAATTAATGAGTACTTTAATATAATATTAAATTTATTTAAATAAATACAAAGCAATAACTAAATATATTTGGGAGTGAGTTAGAAGAAGGGGATTGCTTTCAATTAGGATTATATTATCCTGAAGTGGGTCTGGCATTAAAATATTTTAGTCTCAACATTTCTTGCAATTTTGTAAACATTTAGTCTAAGATATAATTTAGGCCCTATAGATATAGTCTATTTTTATATCAATATTATCTTTTATGAGTCATAGGTATAAATAAAATACTAATTTTTATTTTCTTAAATATAGTTCAGTTCCAACAAGTTAATGCTCATGCTCATTTACAAATAAGACGGTCTTAAATACATTTTTAAAACTTTTAAGTTTTATATGATTATTTTAACTTCTAAATATATATCATAAAAGATTCATCTCCACCTTTGTACGAGTGACGGATTTTTATATGGACATAGAGAGACTATGTTCCCAATTTTTTTTATATTTATATAATTTTAAATATTTCTTTTAAAAAATTAATATATTTTTAATATATTTTATATATTTGGTATTTTTAAAATCTTTTAAATATCTACATTTATATTTAAAGAAAAAGTTCTCTATTTTTGTCTACATTTATTTTTCTATTTTACCTTTCAAATAATATTTTTAAAATTAAAATAATTATTTTATCAATCTTTTAAGTAACCATTTGTTAATTTAACTGTTATTCTTTTCAATTTGACTGGTTTTTTACAAATAATCATAATAAATAAAAAATAATTACAGTAAAATTATAAAAAATATTTATATTTAATTTTAATAATAAGAAGAATGACAATAATAATTTTATTAATTTTTATTATAATAAAAAAAATACAATATTTTTAATTTTTATATAAAAATTATATTGGGTTTAATTATTATTTTTTGTTCTTATTTTCGTTCAAAAATATCAAATTGATCCTCCAGTTCTTTTTTTAGTTTTAATTTGTTCAGGATTTTTGAAAATTTTATACAATTTGATTATTTTTGTTAAATTTCTTAAAATAGATCAAATTTTTTTCATCAAAGTTGAAGCTCTCAATAAGAATAGTTTGATTTGTTGGTGTAATTAATATAATCATAATGTCAATTTTGATAAAAAGCAATTGATCCGCTTCAAAAAATTTAACGAAAAGAACCAAATTGCATCAATTTTTTAATAATCGAGACCAAAATAAGACTAAAAAAACTGACATTTTTTTATGAAAACAAGGACAAAAAAATAATTCAACCAAATTTTGACACTCCAAAAATAGTGGTTGAAGATCCGTCACTACTTTGTACTGCACCAACTAGCCTCGACCTTCAATCACAACCAACTCGTCTTGACCTTTGACTTGAGCCAACTCCGCTCAATTCTTTGGTCCAGTCAACTCATCTAAATTCTTTGGCATCGACCAACATGTGTCGATTCTTTAGCCCAACCTGATTCGTCTTGACCTTCATCCCGAGCTAACTCAGCTTGATTCTTTAGCTTTCAAACCAACTCAACTTGACTATTTAGCCATGGTCGACTCCACTCAATCCTTTGGTGCAGGCCCATTCCACTTGACACTAAGCTCAAGATTACTCAACTCTACCCTTCATCCTAAACCAACTCACCTTGACCATCAATCCACACTAAACCGCCTTGATCATCAACCCAAGCCGATTTGACTCAACCTTCAATTTGGGGTAATTTAACTAGGCTTGACCTTGGGTCTAAGATGACTTTCCTCGACCCTTCTATCTAGATCGACTTAACTTGAATTTTATCCTAAGTCGACATGCCTCGATTCTTTAACTCAACCTTGGTCATCTCGATCATCGATCCAGGATGACTCAATTCGACCTTCTGGGTCGACTCTGCTCGACCTTTGGTTTGGGGAGATTTGATTCAACCTTTGGACTAAGCAAACTCTTCTCGAACTTTAACCCGAACCGACTTGTCTTACCTTTTGGCATGAACTTGTCTTACATTTTCTGTTGTGACCAACTTGGCTCAACCCTTTGCCATAAGCCAACTTGAGTTGACCTTCAATTTGGGCTGACTCCTCTCAAACTTTAACCTAGGTTACCCGTTTCAACCTTTAGCTTAGGTCGACTTGTCTCGATTCTTCAACCCAAGTCGACTAGATTCGATTATGTGACTCTAAACGACATTGCTCAATTCTTCATTTGAGTCACACTTGGCTTGACCCTGGACCCATATTATACTTGACTTATCATGAGAGGTACCTAACTCGACTCGACGTAAGATGATCTGGACTCTAATCGAAGTGAGGTGAACTTGACTCAACTCGACCTTAGGTGGGCTTGATGTGATTCAACCATAGGTGGGTCTAACTTGACTCTACCTAAGGTGGGCCCAACTCGATTATGTCCAATGTGGGCTCGGTTCAACTCAGCACGATGTGGATTCTGTCAACCTTCCTACATGTAACCTAACCTAGACCTCAACTCGAATGACTTACTTAACTTGGGCTCTACCTAGCCTTGTCTATCTTCATATGAGACTAACTCGCACAAACCGTTCCATGGGATGGTTCTGACCCATGGGACTTTTGATGTTATTTTGGCCATATGGACTTTTTAACCTTATAAGCTCTTTCAGTTTTGTCCTATAAGGGCAAGAGCCAAGCCTTGTGGATTGGACCAAATTGACAACTCTACATACCAATTCTCACATACAAACAATCTCATAAATAAAATGACTATATTAGGTACCTACCTACAAATATGAAGAGATTTAAAAGAGCAACAATGGTTGTAAGGTAGAGTCGCAACCAAAAGAAGTTCTTTGAGCCTCATAGTGACATGATAGTTACAACTAGAATCTAAATGTGAATACACGATACCTACTTCCACTTTATATGAACAACAAAGGTGTGATGGAGAGACACCTCTCCAACTTCAATGACCCCTTAAATGAATAACAATGATAAAAAGGACAAGAATAATGATGACATAAAACCAAAAGGAATGAAAAAGTGAGAATGTGAACCTTCTGGACTTGTAGGAAACTTTTCTACGCCAGTTAAGTGAACCTTTTAGGCTTATGAGAAACTTTTCTATATGTTAGGTAGAAAACTGACAAAAACTGCAACATTTGACGTCAGGTGACATCACACCTAACACCAAAGGTGACTTTCTACATTAGTTTCCAACTAAATATTAAAATGTTTCTTGAAATAACATAAAATTTGATGGTTGCCTTTTTGTAAGCATATACAGTTTAAAATTTCTCATGTTTTTTTAGAGAAATCATTTTGTAGATAAATGTTAACTTATTGGCAAGTGTACCAATTCGTCCCAAGTAGTAAAATAGTAGTCCAAGTGTCGTTTTCCCAAGGGATTTGTGTTTGTTAATCTATTTGTGATTATTTACTGATTTTAGCAATTGTGAAAAGCATTTTTGATTCAAAGTAAAATAAAACATACAAAATTCATAAAAATAAAGATGTGATTCGGTAAAAAGCTTCATTAGGATTGAATTTCATGAATCAAATTAATGTAACACCACACAATATATATCTCTATGAAGTCACATTCAAGTTAAAAGCATATTTACTCTAATTCCTTAGAAGCAAGTTCTAAATCATATGTTAAAACTCTAATTCCTTAGCCATTTTAGCATACAATTTGCATTAAGCTCACATTTTTAGAATGGCCAAGAGATGATGTCTATCCCTAGAACATAACTCTTGGTTGTTCTATCCATGTCTAGTTCCAATACATTTTCCAATGATTCGATAACAACAAATAACATGATATTCCTATCATACACATTAATAATCAAGATAGAATAATTGAATACGAAAGAGATTATATTGCATAGGAAAAGTTACATAGAGTATGAATTCATTATGTCCAGTCCAAATGAAAATGGAGATTAACTATTCCTAATCATCTAGAACATACAAATTTGATGAATTCGCACAAGTAGATGGAAGAATTTACTGTAGATTTGTCCCCAAATGTGCCCTAGACCGAAGTTTCGAGTTTCCTTACATTTTCACACCAAAGAACTAACTCCTTTCACTAGGCGAGACAAACTTCTCACTAGGCGAGACAGACTTCTTGCTGGGCGAGTGGTGGAGCTCTGGCTGGACGGGATGGTCCTTATAGACAACTTTGTAGACTTCCATTTTCCTATATAATTTCCTAAACAATGACCCAAGAAAAGAAAAATACTCCTAACTAAAAAATACACAAAACACTAGTAAACTTCCTAAGAAATAAACACAAAACACATGAAATAAAGACAAATAAGAGAGGTTAACAAAGCTTAAATACCAAGTATTTATCAAGCTTAACAATAAATTAGCTAATTTGACTTTAATTCATAGAGAATATTATAAGTGGTTTGATGGTTTACCTCTGTGTATTAATAGGTATAATTTGTCTATCTCGTTAAGTGTAATTTTTATATGGGTTTGGTGTGACTCCTATGCTTTGTATTTTTTTTTTGTTTTTTTATTTTAATAAATTTTCATGTGAGGTAAAAGATTGATGAGCTTTGGATGTCACTATAATTTAAATGTTAAATTTCATAGTAATATATGGTATAAGCTTATTGGGAATTACATAAATAATTTATGCTTTGTTAAAACATATTAAATCATTTGAATTTTTTTAGTTGCATATGCATTTCCTCTAAATTAATACTTTTAAACAAGTTACTTTTAAATATAATTTTAAATTAAATTATCTAAAATTTATTTTAGTTTAACTATGCTAAAAGGGTAAAATCGAATTAATTTGTATTATTACATTGTTAATAAATTTTTAGGAAAATTTATAATATAATAAGTTACTTTGTGATTGATAAAAATCAAAGGAGATTTAATAAGTTATACGTTAAATTTTGAATATAAATTAAAATTTCTTTTATGAGTTTACTTATGAGTAAATTATAAGTAGATGTAGAAGTATTTTTTTAATTAAAAAATAAATATATTGAAAGAAGAAAGAGATTTGTCCTAACTTATATACAAAGAAATATATAAAAGAAGTTAAAAAAGAAAGAATTTGTCATCATGTGTAATGTCTGCCTCTAACTAAATACATCATAATTATAGATCTGTGTCCTTCACATTGAATATTACATAAAATATCAACTAAACTATTTTTGTATAGACTCTTGAATACTTTCTTAAATATAGTGAAATCAAAGTTTTAGCATCGTACTCGTCTCCGTTGTTATAAAAGAAAGAGAAAAATTGTTATTCAAACAATTTTTGAGCTTTCCTACATCAATGATGAAGGACAGCTCGACCAAAATCCAGGTGTACTATTATTGTTATATGTTTGGTTACAACAAACCCGATCTTCAAAAATATCACACAACAATATAGGTTTCATAACCAAAATAGAAAATCATGTCATCTTTATAAAACTTTTCCTACTATCCTAGTAGATTCTTACCATACTATTTTCAAATATGATCTTAAGCATCACATCGTATATATAGATAGTATTCCATTCTAAACTCATTGGAACACATAACAATACATACTTGTCCTCATCCCATCAGTTAATATATCAGTCTATTAACCTGTTGATACCACTCACCCCTATATGATGAACAACAATTCACTCACTCTATGATGTAATGTATGTTATTGTATCAGATAAGAAAGGAGCCCTCCAACAACTTGAACCAAAGATCCTAACTGCACATAGATTGTAAGCACATGGTTGGACATAAACACATTAAAGTATGAGAAATTGGCACCAAGACTTTTATGCACTATCGAAAACCATATTTTAAGTTAGGCTAGATTGAACACTTTCGTCAACATCAATTTTTTCCATTTTTGAAAATGACAATATTTCAAATACATCATACAATTGTCACCAATATACATCATCATACTTTGTTGTATTTTCTATTTATATTTAAGCGTTCAAATTAACTCAAGTGTAAAGTTGTTATATAATGATGCATAGATCATAGCGTTGCTCATGAGTCACACATCTTCCGAATGAATGTAGCCACCTTACATGATTAACAATTTCTACATTATAATTCTACACCTCACACAAGTTTTGTTACTCATTTGAACACTCTATATAAATTATGGTTTGTTGCCACTTTATTAATTATTATTTTTATCAACAAAGAAAATTATATATTTCTATATTCATTTTCTCAACATAGATATAACAATGAAGCCTAACAATAAACCCACACCTCCTTTAACAGTCAATATTCTATACAAGCTTAGAACATTGCAATCCTTTTTACAACCTAAAAAATACCCCAACATTGCCACCTTATTAATTATAACTCGCCGTACAAAATGTTGGACTCAAGGTATAAGGAACTTGCTTATCTTCTCCCCTCCAAAACCATTTATTTACATGGACTATTCTTTTGTATGTTGTTCATCATGGTAGTGACATAGGCATTTTTTTTTTCTATTCAAACCACTATCTTCTCCGTAAGAAATTCCATATCCATTCGAAGCAGCCTTGTTTTGAGAAGTTTGGTCCAAATCCATCGATTATGACTTCAACACCAATGACTCATGAAAAAGACTTGATGTTGGCCAATTTAATGTAGTGCGCCATTTTGTTAATTAACGTCCACCACACGTCATAGAAAATTCTACTAATAATCATGATGCAAGGATCACAACAAGAAAAAGCAATGACCAACATTTTAAACAATTCTCACTTTAGTCTAATGGGATTAACTTTTCAATACATAAAAATTAAAACTATAATTTATAGTAGTTATAGAAATGGTAATCATTATTGTTTAGCTATTCATGAACAAAGTTTATTTTTTATCAGTTTAATTAATTAAAAAGGTTTAAGTTTTTCATAAATTCAATTATTTTCAATTGAATTCTTATTAATATTTCTTCTTTCTGTATTCAAAATTTTTATATTTTTCAATTGAGTTCTTATTAATCTTTACTTTATTTTTGTTAATTGGGTGACATAAATGATATTTTGTTCCACAATCTTGTTTTATTATCTTCACATATGGAAAGAAATATGAGATGTCGTGATTAATATAAAATAATACTGCATAGTTAATGAGCAATATAAGTCATTAGCCGTTTTATATTAGCTATAATATTATTTTATATTAAGTATAAAATCTTAGCAAACAAAGTGATGCTAAAAAATAATAGTTGTGTCACTCAATCAATAACAAAAATAAACGGTAGGCTTTTGAAAAATATAAAATCTTTTAATAGTTTTTAATTGATGAATTTTTTTTATTTAAAATTCAATTGAAAATATTTAAATTTGTCATAGACGTAAAACCTAAATAAATATCTTTTTATTTAACTTTTACATTTTTATTTTTGTTATCTCTTTAGATCGACACTCTATTTTTAAGATGAGATAGCCTCACTAAGATGATAATGAAAACACAAATTCGTTTTGGCTAATTTTACTCTCTATAGCTCTTTTATTTAATATTTTTAGTTTATTCTCTTAGTGTTTAGAGATCCATGACTCATGAGAAGAGAAAATGATGTTGCATCAAGATCAATAGTTGATTTTTTTTTCTTTTTGTGCTATGGATGTTTTTTAGATCATTATTGGAATCTTTAGAAGTAATTTTAAATCCTATATCCTAAAGACATCTATATGTGGCTAAGAAAACAGAAAAAATGTGGAAGTTAATAACTTAAACTTATTCCAATTATGATTTAAAATTGAGATGAAGATTTAATCAAAGTTGTCATTATAAATTAGGATTAGTTTTTTATAAAGTACATATCTTGTTTTACATAATAGGAAACAATGGCGTAAAAGATGTTTGGAATGAAAGGTTTGTTCAAATAGATGTAAAAAACTTTTTAGATGTGAAAACGAGTTTCCACACACTGTGCTTTTAGAAGTTCTTCCTAGTTTCCAAATGCAGAATAATTTCATGAAAAATAATACTTTAACACCCCTTAAAAAAATACTCCCACTAGATAACCCACTTTATGATATATATAATAATTTATATTAAAATATAAGGTTAAAAAAATATAATAAATATTATTAAAACAATTTTTTTTAATTGCTAAGTGGAGTGTTTTTTGTTGGGTGGTGCAAAATTTCTTGACTGTTTCCAAATTAAGGTGACTTCTTTACGTAGACCATAAAAGTCCGTCAACGAAACCAGTTTTATATACAGCATCCATCATCACACCACAAAACGCAACGTTTTCGCTTTTGCATCGTTTGCATGAACTTCAACATGGCTTCCTCAATCTTACTCTTTCTTTTCCTGCAATTCTTCTCTCTGCACACTTCACATTCTGCATTTTCATCACTCACCACGGACTCATTCCTCTCCGTAGAGAAACCCGAAGACGTTATTCTCTCCCCAAACGGTGTTTTCTCCGCCGGCTTCGTTGCCGTCGGTGAAAACGTCTACTCCTTCGCCGTATGCTTCACACAACCCCGTTCCCACAACCACCCTACAATCGTGTGGATGGCGAACCGCGAGAACCCCGTCAACGGAAAACGCTCCAAACTCTCTCTCTCACGAACCGGTAACCTTGTTTTGGATGATGCTGCTCAACGAACGGTGTGGTCTTCGAACACTGTTTCATTGGCTTCACCACTGTTGAAGCTCAGCGACAATGGCAATCTGGTTTTGCGTGACCTCCAAGGAACCGTTCTGTGGCAAAGCTTTGATTTTCCCACCGATACTCTTCTTCCGGGACAGCCCCTCACGAGACGAACGCAACTCGTGTCTTCAAGAAGCGACACTAACCATTCCTCCGGTTTCTACAAGCTCTTCTTCGACGATGACAACGTTCTTCGTCTTCTCTACGATGGCCCTGATGTTTCCAGCATTTACTGGCCATATCCATGGTTGGTGAGTTGGGACGCTGGAAGGTCTACTTACAATAGCAGTAGATTCGCGGCGTTGGACTCACTCGGAAGATTCATTTCTTCTGATAGTTTTACTTTCATCACATCTGATTATGGCGCTACGAAGCAGAGAAGATTGAAACTTGACTCTGATGGTAACCTTAGAGTGTATACGCTGCATGATGAATGGTTTGTTTCGTGGCAAGCGAGAGCTGACGCTTGCAATATCCACGGGATTTGTGGAGCTAACAGTGCGTGCAGTTATGATCATGAGCATGGAAGGAAGTGCTCGTGTCTTCCGGGACATAGAGTGAAGAACCATAGCGATTGGTCTTATGGCTGTGAACCTGTGTTCGTTTTGTCTTGCAATAGAAGTGAGTCTACCTTCTTGGAGTTGCTGGGTGTTGAGATTTATGGTTATGATGCTAACTTTTCTGAAGCTAATAGCTATAGCTATTGTAGGAATCTGTGCTTAGAAGACTGTAACTGTAAGGGGTTTCAGTACTCATACAATGACGGCAAGAACGTTTACAATTGCTACACAAAGATGCAATTGCTGAACGGCCGCCGAACACCCAGTTTCAAAGGAACAATATACGTGAAAGTGCCTAAAAATCATAGCCTTTTCAGGGAAGAATCTTTTCGTTCAGATGCGCATGTTTGTGCTGTTGAAATTCCCAGAGTGTATGACAAATATCATGTGAACAAGATTGTGAGGTTTTTTCTTTGGGTGGCCATAGTAATTGGTGCTATTGAATCGGTCTGCGTGTTTGTCGTGTGGGTTTTCGTAGTTAAGACGCGCCGAAAGTCTCATGCAGATGAACACGATTACCATCCACTGACCGATAGATTCAGAAAATTTAGTTATTCAGAGTTGAAGAAAGCCACAAAGGGGTTCAGTGAAGAGATTGGAAGGGGTGCAGGAGGGGTTGTGTACAAAGGTATTTTATCAGATGAAAGACATGCAGCAATCAAGAGACTGAATGAGGCTAAACAAGGAGAAGGAGAATTCCTTGCTGAAGTGAGTCTCATTGGAAGGCTTAACCACATGAACTTGATTGAAATGTGGGGATATTGTGCTGAGGGAAAGCATAGGTTGTTGGTGTATGAGTACATGGAGAAGGGTTCTTTGGCGGAAAATCTCTCATCCAACACACTTGATTGGAGTAAGAGATACAACATTGCCCTTGGAACAGCAAGAGTTCTAGCATATCTTCATGAAGAATGCTTGGAGTGGATTTTGCACTGTGATATAAAGCCACAGAACATACTTCTTGATGCTAATTATCAACCCAAGGTAGCAGATTTTGGCCTGTCGAAGCTACAAAACAGGAACAACTTGAACAATTCAAGTTTTTCAATGATAAGAGGAACAAGAGGGTACATGGCACCTGAGTGGGTTCTGAACTTAGCAATAACGTCGAAGGTTGATGTTTACAGCTATGGAATTGTTGTGTTGGAGATGATAACTGGGAAGAGCCCAACAACGGGTGTTCAAAACATTGATGGAGAAGAGTCGTACAATGGAAGGGTGGTGGCATGGGTGAGAGAAAAAAAGAGTGGAAGATCTTGGCTACAGCATATCATTGATCCTGCACTCCAAACTAACTATGATGAATCCAAGATGGAGCTTTTAGCCAAAGTGGCTTTGGACTGTGTTGAGGAAGACAAAGATATAAGGCCAACCATGAGCCAAGTCGTTGAAATGCTTCAGAGTGTTCCTCAGTAGCATTACTATGTTTGCTATCTCTGTGACAGTTCTTGTTTTTTATCTTTCATGGTTGTGTAGCCAGGCTCACTACTGTTTGCAAGGTTATTTAATTTAACAAAAACTTTGTTAATTATTTTAAAGTTTTATCTTTATAGCCTTTCCTTTTGGAATTGATTGACCTGAAAATTTCTTAACAACTAACTTATTAATCCAGGACTCGTGAAAATAAACATATAATACATGTTTTAGACTCGCATTTTGATGACTTATACAGCAGTTTGATTTATTACTAATATATGAAAGGATAATGATTTACTGACTCCCAAAATTTGACTACAATCTTACTTCCTGAGCTGACATCTGATGTGGCAGTAACATTTGATTTTATAATTTAATTTTCTAAAATCCACGTTGGCAGCACTAAAGGGAAAGGGGAGAAAATATATTTTGTTTGAAATTGGGTTAGGTCATTCACATTTCTCCTTTCTCGTTCATATTCTCATGCCTCATGGACACCACTTTGTCTCCCCAAAACCCTCTCGTCTCCCAACTTCAAATCTCTAAATGGCGGAAACCACCAAAATCTGCTTCGGTTTCATCGGCTGCACCGAAATCGTGCGTAAAGTCTCTCACGCCATCGTGCTCTCTCCCAATGTCGTCCTTCACGTCGTAGGGAGCCACTCCTTTGACATTGGAGTGGCTCCCTACGGCGTGAAGGACGACATTGGAAGAGAGCACGATGGCGCGAGAGACTTTACACACGATTTCGGTGCAACCGATGAAACCGAAGCAGATTTTGGTGGTTTCCGCCATTTAGAGATTTGAAGTGGGGAGACGAGAGGGTTTTAGGACGACGAAGTGGTGTCCATGAGGCATGAGAATATGAACGAGAAAAGAGAAATGTGAATGACCTAACCCAATTTCAAACAAAATATATTTTCTCCCCTTTCCCTTTAGTTCTGCCAAGGTAGATTTTAGAAAAATAAATTACAAAATCAAATGTTACTGCTATATCAGATGCCAGCTCAGGGAGTAAGATTGTAGTCAAATTTTGGGAGTCAGTAAATCATTATCCTATATGAAATATTAGTTTTTTTAACCATATAAAGAGATTACTTCTTAATGTATACATTTTATTTTTTTAATATACTTTTTAAAACGTGTAAAACTATATTTTTATGTTTCCTTTTTCATTCTTATTTTGCATATAACAATTAACGCAACAATCATGCAGCGGATGCATGCACATGCACAAATAAACAAGGACACAAATATATACATAAACATCAATACAATTGGCTCGGATTGGTATTTTCAATATGCCAGCTGCTTGTTTTAGTCTCACTTGTTTAACCCGACAAACCGGTGGACTAAAGAAATGTGAACCCGTTCCTCGCTCACTCGATTTTTTTTTTTTTTGTTAAATTAAAACAATTAAACAGATTAAATTTTTCTATATTATATTTTTGCAACGATATAAATATACAATATTATTATAATTTAAATCATTAACATTGTCAAACTAAGTTCCAACTTTTAGTAATAATAAAATAATTTAACATGTAAATATAATTATTATTTTAATTTATCCAATTAAAAATATTAATTAATCAATTAAAAGCTTAGAAAATACTTATATGATTAAATATGCTTTAAATATTGATTTATGAGTATATATACAAATAGATTTTATAAATAAAAAATTAAAAAAAAAAGTAGTAGGCCAGTCCGCCAACTTGCCTTATGGTAGGGTCGGTAGCCATTCCTAGCCCATTTTATAGTGGTGGGACAGTCCGGTTGATCCATTTTTGGCAGTTTAAGGACGAGGCAGGCCAAAACTAGTAGAATTGGCCCATTTTTCCACCCCTATACACAAACACAGACACACAAACACAAAAAAAAAACACACACACACTTGAACACACAAACACATAGACGTAGACACAGACACAGACAGATACACATACAAACACACACAAACACCAGCACAAACACAAATACGCACAAACATAAACACACACACACACACACACCAAACGATATTCAACAAATAGAATATGAATTGACGCTTATAAGAAGAGATGTCTTATCAGTGACTATCCTCAAATCCAAACCAAAACTTATATTAAAAATAAAACTTAAGAGCAATATATTAGGTCCAATTTATTACAACTCAAGTTGCACATCTACACATGTCACAATATGCAAGAACTTTCTTCCTCAACTCCTCACCACATATCTTAGTCTATCTATCAATGAAATAAATAAATCTTTGTTATAATATAAGCCATTATTGCATATTTATGCCTTTATTTAATCTTTAATCATGGATTCTTAATTGGTTATTTGGGCTTTAAACGATTGTTTTAATTAGGATTTGTTATAATTGGGTTTATCGAGCATGAGATACAAAAATATGTTAAAAATAACAGTTTAGTTGCATAAATGTGCTTTAGATATTTTGAAGTGTGTGAGTGCAATTGCAGTTGTAGCTAATTTGAGCTCATGGAGGTGTGAAAATAAATTTGTTAAAGCTTTATGGCACCTTAAATATAAAACCAAGAATAACAAATAATCGAAACCATAAAACACCAAGCCAGGCATGGCCTGAAGAAGTTTGGCTGAGCCAATTTGAATGTGGCTAAGCCTGTAAAGGATATAAACAACAAAAATTGGATCTTGCGGTTTTCTCTATCTTTTTCTACAAAAATGACTTTGATTATTGAAATCTTTATGGTAAAGGATAATCCGACAAATATATCTTTAGATATTTTATTATTTAATCATATAAGTAAATATCAAAAGATAATATTTGCTAAATCTTTTTGAATTTGGAAATATTTTCTTAAATTATTTTAGATCTCCACAATAATCAAATATATATTAACAGATATTGGATTATTTAAAAGATAATTGGAGGAGATTACACTATTAGAAAGAAGAGTATCAACAACAAAAGAGACCAAACTCAATATCTTTATAAAGAGACATAGGGAAACACATAAAGGGAGCATAGGAACCCTTTGGGGGACCTAATTTCGTCCTCCCCACCATCTTTCACGCCTCCCTCTATTCTCTTCTTGTTTTCTTTTTTACGTTCCATTGAGTGTTAAGCTTCTAGACTTGATTTTGTTGTAGTTTCTTAACTATCTTCTGAGGTTAGATAGAATAAATTTTGTTTTTTTTATTATTGTTGTAATTTATGTTTATCTATGTCTTTTGTAATTGAGGTTAGATGCACATTAATCACATGAGTTAAAAGGTTTTAATTGAAACTATACTTTGATTAAATTTAGAAACATTAATGTGATTGAATAAATTTTTGTCAATAATTAAGATTGTACTTTGATTAAAGGTAAAAACCTATTATTGTTTTTGCCTTTATCTTATTTTCATTATTATTAATTTTATCTCTTTCATCTTGTCCAATTTCATTTCTTTCCTAGATTTATTCATTTATTTTTTAATATTTTATTTATTTTACTTTACTTTATCTTCTATTATTGTTTTTAATTTAATTACTAACCCTTTTGTATAGTTTTTTATGAGAACTAATTTGTTAAAAATCAATTTTGTGTTTGTTGGGAGGCAACTTAGGGTTGACTTTACCATTTCTATTTTGTTGGATGCTCTCCTCGCAATACTAAGTTGTTTTGTTTAGTATTAATTATATCATGTGAACGACAACGTTATCAAATTTGACGCAATGTTAGGGAATACGGTAGAATTTTTATCATTTTGGTTCTTATTTTATTTTTATTTTTGTTTATAACTGACATTCCCTCTCCATTTCTCCTAACATTTTATTTTTATTTATTTTATTTTGTTATTTTAATTTTGTATTTATAATTTTTAATCAAAATTTTTGTTTGAAAAATTTTGTTGGGAAATTTGTAAAACTAGTTAGGGAACACTTTAGCTAAGGAAAGATAAGGTACTTAATTTGTCAATTGAGACACATATCTCTTTATTAGAAGTCTACTCTGTTAGTGATTTTAGGTCATGCATATATATGACACATAATTAAATGTGTTAGGGCCATTATTTATAAAGCCAAATAATAAAGTGATCTGACTAAATTAAAGATTTGGCTAAAGGCATATGTCATGAAAATAAATATTGTGTAGAGACTAGTTAGTAATTTCTAATTTGATGAGGGGCCAAATTAGAAATACTAAAACTTAAGTAATTCAGTTTATAAATGGTCGTGGTCCCCTTCTGAGAGCACACACAGAATCATAATGTATTTTTCCTGTTCCTTTCTCCCTATCCCCATCAAGAGAGAAAACCAAAGGGAAATAAAGGTGCTCTACAGGAGGAAGATCACTGGATCATTAGTGCTTTATAATATTATAGTTATGGCCAATTCAGGTACCCTTCCGTTTACTTTTTACAGCATGATTATCAGTATGGGATATTGTTTATGATTGATTATTAGGATAATATCCTGCGTTTATGCTTACATACTCAACAACCTTTCAACTTATTTGCTTTCAAAAAATCTCTTTTAAAAATGAAAAATAATTTTTCATATGAAAATAATCAATAGTGTGATTTTCAAATGAACTATGATTACCATCCGCAATAACCATCATATGATGAACAACAAACAGTATTATGAGTATCCATCCCAACAATCATATGTTTCATTTAATTATCAACAGCAACAATATGTACCTAATGGACCATCTTATATGGAAGTTGTGATATTAATGGATGGAGTGAAAGAGACACTAGAGGCCATGGATGAAAGGCTGCAAGTGTAACATCTTTACTTTTAATAAACTGTATTATTTACTTTATCCTTACTTTAAAAGTAAGAGTTAGAAAATTTTGTATTTTTACTAATGTTTTGTATTGTATCTAGATATAGTTTGAACATTTAAAAATAAATCTAGTTTTAAGAAATACTATAACTAAGTGAAACAAAAATAATAATAATAAAAGTAAGTGATAAGAAGAAAAACATTATATATATATATATATATATATATATAAAAAA
>Ga0214543_1005840_pt1 | contig 22331 bp, 12 predicted proteins | sample CNSS2metaG_FD_160094 | JGI IMG/M metagenome (GOLD analysis project Ga0214543, IMG submission 160094) | Root nodule microbial communities from cowpea collected in UCLA plant growth center, Los Angeles, California, USA - CNSS2 | ecosystem: Host-associated > Plants > Roots > Nodule | place: USA... | reverse complement strand
AAAAAAAAAAAAATATATATAAAAAAAAGAATATATATATATATATATATATATATATATATATATATATATATATATATATATATATATATATATATATATATATATGATATTTTAGAAGACCATTTATGAAAGTTCCTAATTAGGATTCCATATATAAAATAAAAAATTTAATAGCTGAGAGTTGCTTTAAGATTTTTTTTTTCAGTTACATCTTAAAGTATACTATACATATTCACATGTGTATTTAATTTAATTATAGTTAAATATGTAATTAACTAACTTAAACAAATATTTTAAATAAATGAAGCATAACGCATATACACCGCTAAAAAAATCATTAAAATATAATTAGTTACTCTACCAACTAACTTAAATATATATAAATTAAAAATTATTGATATAAATAATTTTTATTACAAAAAAAAAATTATAATTAATTTCCAAATTAAAGTTTAAATTAATTTTTAACAATTACTAAATTTTTAATTATATTAAAAAATTAGTATATAAATTATTTTCTAATTTAAAATTAAAAACTACAATTTAAAATTAGAAACTAATTTAAAATTATTATTAATAATTAACTAAAATCTTTATAGTTAGTGATATATAGAATTAGTAATTTTAGTTATAAATGTTTTGTTTTACGTTACATTATTCCTGATTATTGAAGTGGTTTAATTGTACTGTTACGTACCTTTATGTTTTATACGTTTTAGTTTGATACCAAATAAGACGTAATTTTAAAAAATCTAACGTAAATTTCGATCATTATTATATCCTTATTATGTTAACTACATCTACTTTGGTCTAAACTTAACCGATGCACCCATTTTTAATGCTAAGTTTCTAATAACCGATATAAAAATATTAAAATATTCTCTATGTTACGTGAATAGGAATGTCAATAATATCTTGTACTTTATTTGTTGTTTTGTACCTTGTATCTTAATTCATATTTGTCAGGTATCTATTATGTGGGCACTTGTATAATTTTTCACCCGTAGATATTTACAAAAAAAATAAAAATAAATATTTAACCATATATTTTAATTATAAATTTAAATAAAATACAATACATAACATTCATAAATTTTAAACAAAGTCCAAATAACCTATATAAATAGTGTTGAATGACAATTTAGAAAAAAATTAATTTTTTTTAAAACTAATTGATAGAAAAATAACTCTTTCAAAATCAATATGTTAATATTTTAATCATGTTTTTTTATTTTTTTAATTTAAATTAGAGTATAGCAGGTATGATTATATATGGATACAGATACTATGATACCCATACTCTTCATGTTAACATGCGGTTATTAAAAATATATGTACCCGTTACCCACGAGTATCTATTTACAATATTCATTTATTACCTTTGTGGATTTTATACGTGGATACTCCCCCGAATACAAATTTTGTTGACATCGCTAGGTGAATTTTGATGTAAAATTTATTGTTTACGTCAGTTCTTTTTGAGGTAATTTAACCACAAAAAACCTTTACAAATGTCTCTTTTAAATTAATACCTTAAGGTAAAAAACCCTAATCATGAACCATCATCATCTTAGAGTGTCTAAAGCCCCCAATTTTATTTTTATTTTTTTCTAAAGAAGGCCTCACATGCATGCGAAAAATATGAGAGCCAAATGAGGAAAATGAAAATTGTGACAATGATGGATATAGAGAAGAGGAAGAGAAGAAAATTAAGGAAAGCTTGCGACTTAAAAAGGATTTAGTGATTCCTAATTGCACCCCTCTCACTTAACTAAACTCATTTTTGTTTTGTTTTTTTAATTCTAAAGCCCAATAAGATAAATCTTAAGTAAAAAAAACACATATACTTAATTCAAGGGAAAAAGAAAAGAAATGGGAAACTCTTTTTTTAAGTAAATGCACATTAGATAGAATTTGCATATGAAACTTAATGATTTATTTGTAACACACAACGAAAACTATTATAAATATCTCACTCACACAATTTTAAAATTATTACTTACCCTTTTTTTCAATAGAAGTTTAGGGACAAACCAAGACATTCCAACAATGTAAAATAAAACATGATTTTATATTTAAAGTAAAAATTAATTTCATACTAAAATAATATTGCTAATCATATAAAACAAAAATCACTATTTAAAACATATTGGTGAAGAGGAAAAGATCAAAAGGTAAATTCAAATAGAAGTGAATGGAAGCTCAAACTTGATATGGCATATTATTTTTGTATACCTTTAGTGAAGAAAATTGGTCCTTACATTGCATCCAATTGAAGACAAGAAGAAAAAACATTCCTAATGCAAAGAGTAAAGAAATTAGCAAGCTTAATTAAAATGAAATAAAAGTATCATAATATATAATACCTTATTTTCTTTTGTCCAGAAAAAGTTAATGCTTTAACATATAGTGAAAGTAAGATTCTTTTCTTCCATCTTCCAAACAAAAACTGATGGGAAACTAAATACATTAATTTAAATATAAAATATTAAAAAATTTATGAGTAAATATTCATAAAGTGATGGAAACTAATTTGAATGTATTAATTAAAATATAAATATTCATATATTTCTATATTAATGTTCAATGATATGTTAGAAGATATAAAATGTTGATTTAAATAGAATTCAACCATGTGTATCTATTAACTCATTATTCACGATAACTAGATAACTAGTTCACAGCTTCTTGTGTCTTAGTAAATAAAACCAAAGAAATTAGAATTTGGATTATGAATAAGATCATAAACGGTAAATTGTGAGATCGTAATGTGGATGATAGATTTCAAAACAAATAAAAAAATATATATATATATATATATATATATATATATATATATAATTATTTGATTTTATAAAAAATTGAAATTAATCTAATTTTATCTTTTAAAATTTTAAATAATATAAATAAAAATAATTAATGTAATAAAATATGGAAATATAAGAATTAAAATAAATAACAAAGGAAAAATAAATAAATAAAAACAATTTGTTACCAGTTTTTTATAAATATCGTTAATATAATTTTTTTATATAATAAAATAATAAATAGTAATGTTATAATTAATATATACAAAAAATAATAAATATTAACGTTATAATTAATAAATACTAACATTATAATTAATAAATATTAAATGTTGTTATGTTTTGAGTTGAATTTTAATTATATTAAATTTTTAAATGAATTGTAATTATATTAATATTCAATTTAATGAAATGAAAATAATTGTGTAACTGAAAATACAATGTAAAATTTATTAAAGAATATGAATAGGTAATGAAATAGAAAATTTTAACATAATTTACACGACTCATAAATATTATATAAGTAGTAAGATTTTACGATTTTACGTTTAAATCTTCATCTTGAGTATAAAACAATTTATAACAATAATATAGATACCGTTTTAATTGCTGAATATTTTTTTTTTCAAAATTATTCTCAAATGTTATTTTTATCCACTGTATAATTGTATATAATTTCTAATTGTCGCTTATTGAACTTTTAATTAAACAAATTATTCTTTTTTTATTTATAAAGCAAAGAGCTAAATGAAAAATAAATATCATCCCAACACTCAATGTCAAAAAAAAATTCCAAAAGGAATTAATTATTAAATCAAAAAATAAAATGATATTATAACTTATTTAAATAAAATATCATATGACTATTTAGGTGTAAAGATAAATGTAACAGGTATGTGTTTCCATAGATAAAAAAAAAAAGAAAAAAAGAAAAGCAATATACCAATTTATAACTTATTAGTTACTAATTAAAAATGAATGCCCATTTCGTTTCTGCATTTCATAACATTAAACCAATACACCAATTAAAGATTAAGAAAAAACCAACGGTAACTTTTAAACTAAGGTTAATATGACAATAATTAACTAATTATTCATTTGGTTTCTAGATGATAATAAAGTTGTGTTGTGAAAGGTTGTCACATGGGTTAAGAAGGGGTGAATGAGAAAGAGGTTACATGTGGGAGAATATGAACCAATATTATTTATGTTTCAAAAGATCACTTTTAATTATAATTCAAATATTATTAGTAAAAAAAGACTGTGATTGATTAATATGGAAAATAGGTTATGAAAGCAGAGAATATAAATTGTTGTAAATCTTGAACATAACAAGAGGCACCACATATATAGAGGAACACACCAACATACACACATGCAATAGGTGTTCATCACTATTGCAGAAACAATAACCACATTTAGCACCATGAAGCTTCACACCAATTTCAACTTTTTCTGTGTGTTCCTCTTCTTCATTCTCTCTTCTTCCTCCTTCCTTGCATCAGCTAAAGCTGGTATGAATCATATATATGTATTGTGATTAACAACACCTTTCATTTTTTTTCTTTTCTTTTTCATGTTAGAGAAATTCAGAATGAGAAGGTATCATTTTTTTCATACATCTGTTCCTCACAACATCATGTTTTGCCAGTTTTTTGTGTGTCTGTGTTCTGAAAGGTGCTATATATATATATATATATATATATATATATATATATATATATATATATATATATATATATATATATATATATGCATAGTTCTTCATAATTGTTTTTTCAATAAAATTTAATTTCCCCACTAATTGAAGTATGATATTTCCCTTCTTTTTCCAGATTAATGCATATTATAGAAATAACCTGGTTGTGTGATTTCTTAAGGGTTAACCCGGCATGAACTTTGTCCTTTGCAGCATTCATAGGACAATCTTTGTTTCTCCTGTGGCTGATTTTTTTATTCCTTTGGTTTTCTTTTACCATTTGCTTATTATATGTGAATCAGAATTAAGGAAGGAACATCAAGAGAAAACGCTTTACATTTCTTTATATTGATGAACTTTAATAGTTTTTTCACAACTTCACATCATAAATTAATCTTCTCTTTCCATATTTGTGAATCTATATACTTTTTCTTCCTAGGATTTCCCACTTTTTTATGTTATCTTGTCTTTAAATGCAAAAAATGGTGGAAACTGTTTACATTTCTTGCAAGATTTTAAGTCTCTTCCAATATTGTGGCCCAATTTTAAAATCAGGACTACAAAATAACAACTGCAATTTAGGAATGGCTCATTTCTGGAAATTGAAATTGACTTTGGCTTCTCCCTTGTATGAGCAGAAGATGAAGAATATAACTACAATGAAGAGAGTGGCAAAGGGCCCAAGGATTGGTGGCATATCAACCCAAAATGGGAAGTATGTGGGAATGGAAAACTACAATCTCCCATTGATATACTTGACAAAAGGGTGCAGGAGTTTCCAGAATTGGGTAAACTTCAAAAAGATTACCAACCAGCTCCTTCTGTATTAAAGAATACTGGTCATGCCATCGTGGTGAGCCATTGAACCATCACACTTGAGTACTGGGATCACCCTTTACAAAATTGATAATAGGTTAAAATTGATTTTGAGATTGTCATTATATCATTCATTATTGTTTTGAATATCTATTAAATATTTCTTTCATATCAAGTATCTGTTGAACTAAATATTTTAGTCTGAGATTTCTGTTAGGTTAGAATACCTGTCACTTGTTTAGTTCAACACCAACTTATTAACTAGGACAAAGCTTAAGACAGTTTTTCTAGTCACATATAGAAGTATTTACCTATAGGGATCATTACTTTCCCAAGAGCTGAGACATTTGCATGACGAATTGATATTTGTGTCCGGATAAGCCGATTCAGAGTATATAAATAGGTGCAAACCTCATTTTACAAACTGGTTTTGTGAGATTGAATTAGGTTTAAAGTCTACTTATTATTATTAATCAAAACATAGTTTTCCTGATCACATATAAAGTACTTACATATAGGGATCAATACTTTCCCAAGAGCTGAGACATTTACATGATGAACTGATATTTTGTGCTTAATGATTTTGACAGGTGCAATGGAATGGGAATGCAGGACAACTTCACATAAATGAAACTTATTACAAACTGATTCAATGTCATTGGCACACCCCTTCAGAGCACACGTTGAATGGGAAAAAGTGATTTTGCTGTTTTCCATTTAGCTTCTTTAACTGCTTCATTTAGTGGTAATTAACCTTTTAGGATTGTATTGACATGATTCTTCTGCTTGTTTTGTAGGTTTGAGTTGGAACTTCATGCAGTTCATCAAAACTCTAAAGGAGAGACTGCTGTTATTGGAATATGGTATAAAATTGGTCGTCCAGATCGCTTGCTCTCAAAGGTTCGCTATATTTCTCAACATTGCTCAAACATGTGTTACGCAGATGAAATGTTTGTGTATATGCATGAGTGATCAATCCCAATCTTTTATTTTTTAAAAAGCAAAAACCTTTATTCTTTTGGGCAGCTTCTGAAGGACTTAAAATCACTAGGAGAGGAGGACATAGATTTAGGAGTTATTAACCCAGGAATCATCAAGTTTGGAAGCAGAAAGTACTACAGATATGTTGGTTCACTTACAAGTCCTCCATGCACTGAAGGTGTTGTTTGGACAATAGTGAAGAAGGTTCTGTATTTTCACTTAATTTTTTTAACTGTACCAAACGCTCTTTTGTAAACTCATATTGCAATTGTATTACAGGTGAGAACAGTCTCAAGGGAACAGTTGAGAGCATTGAAAGAAGCTCTTCATCATGTAAGTAACTAAGTACACTGTATATTTCTCAGAAACAAAAAATAACTATACCAAATGCTATTTAATTTAATTAAAAAATCCGTTACTCTTAAAAATCTCATGTTGACGAGAGATAAAACAATCTAAATATGTATAAGTGAGTGCAAATTTTATTTTACAAATCAATTTTGTAGAGTTGAGTTACACTTAAAATTCATTTCTTAATGACCAAGAAGTTTTAACATTTTCATCTTCTTACCTAAATCACAACTGTTCCATAGGGATATGGCGACAATGCAAGACCTACACAAGAAATTAATGGAAGAGAAATTTGGTTATATAGACCTAAGAAGAATGCAAAGACTACTTAGATATCTGTATAAAGATGTGAAGGATTTCACAGATGAAGCCTGAAGGATAACAGTGAAGCACCTGGAAAGAAATGTGTTATCTTTATTGTGTTATAAGTTATGTTTTTGGTGTGCTTGTTTTTGTAGTGCTTGTTTTTGTAGTAGATGCCTGATTTGTCCTTTTGTACGAGGGAGAGATTGGATTGAAGGAATTCTTTATTTTCTCTCCTTCAAATATATAAAATGGTCTTATATATAACTTTTTTACTAATTTCAATAACTAATTAGTAAAATCAATTCTTCAAATGCTATTTTCATTCAGTTGAATAATATTTTTTCTTTATTTCTTACTCGAGACAAATAAGGTGTTAAAGAAGAGCAACACTTCCATTTTTGTAAAACTTGGTTAGTTTTTATGCAGCATATGTACGAATGTGTATCGGTAAGGAAAATTATCTTTTGATATATTTTTTCAATAAATTTGATAAAGTTTTCATAAATAGAATTAAAATAAGTTAACTTTTTATTTTTAATCAAAAAAAAATAAAAAATAGTACTTTTTTACTTAAATAGATAATTTGTCAAAGTTTATAAAAAATAACTTTGTTAAAGTTATCATTTTTGGTATGGATAGTTGAGCATCATAAAAGAGTTTACAATTTTTGTAACAAGTTTGTATTTACAAAAATTGCACTAGGTGTCGAACCACAAATTATTTTAATTGTTACTCTATAAAAGTACAATAATATGTTGGTACTCTATTAAATTCGTTTTGGTATATTGAAAATTGAAAATTTTTATATATTTTTTTAAGTTTTGTCATTTTTTTTTCATTAATTAGGTTAGGTGAATATTATTTTTCTTTATCATTATGTGTTTAATAAAAAATGACGAGTGACTTTTATTCTTTCGTTGAAAAGTACTTAGCAAGATTATTATATTTTTCTATAATTACTACATCTTCTTCGATAGGAACTAAGGAATTGTTCTTGTCACCTTATCATTTCTTGATACACTAACACAATTAAGATAACGACACAACCACAACTATGACATTAAGTTAATGAAAAAAATTAAACAGCCTAATTTAATTAAAAAATATAAAAATAGAATGTTCAATAAATAAAAAGATTTAATACAAATTCAATTAAGAATATCTAAAATTATAAGAGACTTAAAACTTAATTAAACAGTTATTTTATATTATTGTTGTTACGTGAAAAAGGTATAATCGATTTTTTTTAATATTTTTCTATTCATTGTATTTAACTTTTTATAATTTTAAACTTCAATTCCATATTTAAAAAGAAAATATTACTAATTAAAAGTAGTAATACTTCATAGAATAAATTATTCTAACTAAATATAAGATACAAATTATAAAAGAACTGTCACAATGTTGATCAAGTTAAGATAATTGATTTTTTATAAATTATTTTTTATTCTTTTAAAACTTACTTTTCTTTTTCAATTTCACCAATTAAAAAATAATTATTTACTTTTGACAAGGAGCAAGTCCATGTAAAACAATACAGTTATAATTTTATATATAAGGACATCTTTTTATCTAATATAAGATATCATTTATATCGAATTTTGTAATGTCCAACATAAATGACCTAATTTATTTATTTTTTATTTTGTGAAAATAGCAAAAACATTACAACGGTTTGGATAGATTATAATTTGACTTTAATATTATATTTAGATGTAAACTTTGAATTTAATTCAATTCTGAAATTGACTTATAAAATATGGTTTATATTTATTTATAAAATTTAAATTATTGGTCTTATATTTAGTTGATGTAAGACTTTCAACACCTCTCATACAAGACATATATATTTTATGTATAAGATTAAATATTAATAAATTGTACGATAGTGGTCCGATCGTAAATAAACAATAGACTTTAATTCATAATTATAATATTATCTTAATAATCAAATATATGTAATAAAATTTATCTTATTGTATTGAAACTTACTGGATTGTATATTACAAACAAAGTACATATAATCGTGTAGAATAAAAATAACAAGAACAAAACAAACCAGTCAATTACATATACATATATGCAAAAGCTACAACCATATTCTATACACAAGAAAACTTATATGCTAATAACTTCACAATTCAAGTTTTGATAATCTTTCCATTTTCAATTGTTACCATATATATATATATATATATATATATATATATATATATATATTTAAGAAACAATTGAACATATGATTTGGTGACCGAAAAAAAGTTGAAATTTTATGAAATAATTGTAATGGTTTATTACTTATTTATGATAAATTAGCAAAATTTAGTCGCTGGATCAAGGAAAGTGCATTTGTTATGATTAAAGAAGTTACATAATGTTGATTTATTTTCTCTTGGTTAAAATTTATTATTATTATTATTTTTATTTTATAACAAATATATATATATATATATATATATATATATATGTTCTGATTGAATTAATTAACTAACCAACCAATATTTTACTATCCAATTTTAGTTTATATTATATTTTAAATTTGTAACTCAATTAAATAAGTTTCCATAAGTTTGTGACTATTATATGCATAAAAAATGGTAAATATTTTAAAATACATAATTGAAATAATTATTATTACGCTGTTGTTATTATTTTTATATTAGGTTACTCATATATTAAAATATATTAAAAAATAATTAGTTTATTGATATCGCAAATTAAAGATTGAATTTCACAAAGAAAATACTAACGGTTAATGTTGTTACTATAAGATTTTTTTTTTTTTTTTACATTCGAAAAAAGATAATTCCATCTCCCTTTCGTTTCATCTCGCCGTCTACACACGGGAAATCCCACCGTCAATCGTAACACACAGGGAAGCGCATTTTAGCGTTAGTGTCACCTGTCCAGCGCACGTTAGTCAACGTCAGTGCTTCCATTCTCGATACTCTTTCTCGTCTCTTTCCTTCGCCTTATCCTGCGCACCACTCCGTTCCCCTTTTTTCTTTTAGGGTTACGCTTCTTCTTCTTCTTCTACTTCATCTTCTTCTTCTTCTTCTCATGCTTCGTCCAAAAACTAGGGTTCCTTCGTTCTCGAAGTAGTCGCGTCGCACCACATGGATCACAGACCGAAATCGAAGGATTCACTCCCTTACTCCACTCTTTTCAATCTCGAGGTCCGTGCCAGTTATCTTCTTCGACGAAACCTTTGCGCTTCTTCTCACCGTTTCTGTCCTAATTACCTTTTCCGGGGTTTCTTATGATTTACTTGTGGAATTTATTTGAATTTAATTTTAACAGTTTGCATTTTCTTTTGAAAAAAGAAATTTGAGGATTTTGCTATTTTTTCTTCTGCTTTTTCTGACTGCATTGTTTTGTAGTCTTTGGTGAACTTTCAACTTCCACAACACGATGATGATTTTGATTATTATGGGAATAGTAGTCAGGATGAGAGCAGAGGCAGCCAAGGTAGACACTATTTCCATATATAATTTTTTTTTTTTTTTCTGTATGAGACACTATTACTTGAATTTTCACTATTGTATATATTACTGTTTGGCTAGTGAGTGGTTGTTTTGTTTGTTGGTTTGAGATTTGGGACTTGAATATAAGTGTGTTCTGTATCTTTGTGATACTTCCATGAGTAGGTGGGGGGATTACAAATCACAGTAATGGGAATGTGCATGGAAGGGAGGCGAGTTTGTTGAAGAAGAGGAGGTGGTCTCTGAACCGTGACAGTGAGGATAGGAGCGGTTTTTATGAGACACACATGACAGAGGACCGATATCGATCAATGTTGGGAGAGCATATTCAGAAATACAAGAGGAGGTTAAAGGATACAATGAGTAGTCCTGCCCAAAATCAAGCTGCTGTTCCACCTGTGAAAAGTAGCACAGGGTTGAAAGCTCGGAAGTCAGGGAATGAGCGCAGGGGAGCATTACATGCTGTGGAGACTACATCAGAATGGATGAATGATTCGAGTTCCCAGAAACCAGGAAACTACCGTGATGCAGATTTCACCCCACAATATGGCACTGCTGATAGGTTTGCCTCTTAATGGTGTTGAAGTTTTTGGAATCACGAATCATTGTTTAACTTGAATTTGCCTTGCGTTTGTGAACTACTTTCAGGATTATGTATGAACCTGCATCTTTGGATATTGGGGATGGAATCATTTACAAGATTCCTCCAATCTATGATAAGTTGGCTGCAGCTCTGAACCTCCCAAGCTTCTCAGATATCCATGTTGAGGATTTTTACTTAAAGGGCACCTTGGATTTGGGTTCATTGGCTGAAATGATGGCAGCTGATAAAAGATTTGGGAATAGAAACCGAGCCGGCATGGGTGAAGCATTACCCCAATATGAATCACTACAGGCACGGCTGAAGATCATGGGAGCTTCAAATTCTGCTCATAAATTCAGTCTGAAAGTGTCTGATGCTGATTTGAATTCCTCAATTCCAGAGGGGGCAGCGGGAAGCATAAGGCGATCTATTTTGTCCGAGGGTGGTGTATTGCAGGTTTATTATGTGAAGGTTTTGGAGAAAGGTGACACCTATGAGGTATCTATCATATATTATGAATATGTTTTTCCCTTTACACTCTCCGTCTATTTCTTTTTATCATTTAGCTTTGTTTTGGATTGTTTTAGATCATTGAAAGAAGCCTACCTAAGAAACAAAAAGTGAAAAAAGATCCTGCTTTGATAGAGAAGGAGGAAATAGAACGATGTGGTAAGATTTGGGTAAATATTGTCAGAAGGGACATACCAAAGCATCATAGGAACTTCACTACTTTTCATCGAAAGCAGCTCATTGATGCCAAGAGAGTCTCAGAGACTTGTCAAAGAGAGGCACGGTCCCTTATTTCACTTCTTTAATACATTTTCTGTTTGTTATATTTTTGTGTTGATTTGTGGTATACCTTGAGTGTTGCTGTCTAGTAAAGATTTTGATGGTAGGCTTTCTACATGACACTTTGTCTACACTAACTTATCTGGACCTTTTGCTCTTTCAGGTTAGAATGAAAGTTAGTAGATCCCTTAAATGGACGAGGGCTGCCGGAATGCGCACCCGGAAACTAGCTAGAGACATGTTGCTGTTCTGGAAACGAATAGATAAAGAGATGGTATATTTTAATTCCTTCCTGAAATTTATTGATTTTACGATGCTGAATATTGAACACTGGAAGCACATGGGTGTCAAGAGATAATATTTTAGTCTGATTGTGGGAACTTTTGTGTGTCATGATGGCTGCATACCTGCCTTGCACACTACCTTCACCTTTGAGGATAGGATTTTGTGGATGATAGTCAAGACTAGTTTTTACCCAATTGTGTATCTCTGCTTGTAATTGAGAGATGCGTGTTTTTGTCTAATGGATAATAATAGTCTTGTAGTCTCTTGCCATTGGAATGATGTCACTGTATTTTACATGTAGTGGTAATGATTGTTGAAGGTGGCAGTATTGTACACTTCTTTCAAACCAAATTATTTAATTTTGGCTCTAAGATACTGAATTTAGATGTTTTTGGTTCATCTGAGATACAGAAGATGAATTGGGATGTTTTTCAATAGATATCAATCAGACCACGTTGTTGGTCTTGACACTTGATATAAAATGGGTGGTCCATTTGGTGGAGACATGCAGATATGGCAACATTTACCTGTATTTATTTTTCGAATCCTAATATGTTGTGCTAGTGTACATTTGTAACTCGTACATTAGACTTGGATTTGCTGTAAATATTTTATTTCTTTATTTGGCAGGCAGAAGTAAGGAAGAGGGAGGAAAAAGAAGCTGCAGAAGCTTTGAGACGCGAACAGGAGCTACGAGAGGCAAAGAGGCAACAACAAAGGCTTAACTTTCTTATACAACAAACTGAGCTGTACAGTCACTTTATGCAGAACAAGTCAAACTTGATACCTTCAGAAACTTTACCCACAGTAGATGAAGATGCAAATGACCAAGATGCAATGATTGATGACTCTTCAGATGCTAAGCCTGATGAGGAGGAAGATCCTGAAGAGGCTGAATTGAAGAAGGAAGCTTTGAAGGCTGCACAAGAAGCAGTTTTTAAGCAGAGAAGTTTGACAAGTGCTTTTGACACTGAATGCTTGAGGCTGCGCCAAGCTGGTGAAACAGATTCACTTCCACCAGATGTTGCTGGAGCGAGTAATATTGATTTGCAAACCCCGTGAGTTTCTTCTCTCTTTATCTGTTGCCATTTAAATGTACTTCTAAAGTGCATGTACATTTAACTGTACATGCAAATTTTTCTTGATGTTCATTTGGATAATATTAGGTATGTGTTAAGCATTATTGTATTCATTTGAATTGAGGTTTTGAATTGTTGTGTTGCAGCTCTACCATGCCGGTGGCATCCACAGTTCGGACACCTGAATTGTTTAAAGGGGTTCTTAAAGAATATCAGCTAAAGGGTCTTCAGTGGCTTGTAAATTGTTACGAACAGGTTCGACCAATCCTTAATAAAGTATGATTTATTTCATTTGGTTGTGAATTTGAAGGATTTTGGTTACTTTCAGGGTTTAAATGGTATTCTAGCAGATGAAATGGGACTTGGAAAGACTATTCAGGCCATGGCATTCTTGGCCCATTTAGCTGAGGTAGCTATTCACCACCTTTTTTCTGTACATTTTTGTGACTTTATTGTAACCTTGTCCTTATCAGGAAAAAAACATATGGGGACCTTTTCTGGTTGTTGCACCTGCTTCAGTATTAAATAATTGGAATGAGGAACTTGAACGCTTCTGCCCGGAACTGAAAAGACTTCCGTACTGGGGCGGACTCTCAGAGCGGACAGTACTTAGGAAAAGTATTAACCCAAAGGATCTTTACCGTAGGTAATGTTAATTTCTTATGCCGAAATTTACCAATCTTTAATTTAAAAATTGAAATCTGAAAATAAAAGCTGGTGTAAAACTGCAAAATAGTTTGTAAATTTTGAAGTTCATTAAAATTTGAGCTTTATGGAATGGGTGATATTTTGTGATTGACATGGAATAATGGTTCTCACTTTTAAGTTATTGTTAAAAAAACAATTGGTTTTTAACAAGGTAAAAAAAAAAAGGATGTCAATGGTGAAATTCCTTTTTATTTTAGTAAGTATAATCATCTTGTTTTTCAACCTTTGGGACTGTGTGATTGATCTAATCTATATTTTGTCCCTCATCTACCATTATAAGCTCCATTTTAATTTATTTGCTTGGTCTTTAATTTTCATTTTTTTTGTATTGTAATTGTTTTACCAGGGAAGCTAAATTTCACATTCTCATCACAAGCTACCAGCTATTAGTATCTGATGAGAAGTATTTTCGTCGAGTAAAATGGCAGTATATGGTTTTAGATGAAGCCCAGGCAATCAAAAGTTCGACAAGGTTTGTTGATATCTTGTTTCTGTGGTGCATTAGTTAGTGAAATCTATTGTTAATTGATCATTATTCCATCCTTTTAACCGAAAAATAGATCTGATTAATTGTTTTATATTTTGCATTTTTAGGGATTGTATCTTCACCAGTTTTGCATGTATTGTGTTGATTATGTAGTCAGTGAAGAAGTTATATTAACATCTTATGATTTCCCCTTTAATTTTCTTTTATTTCACAGTATAAGATGGAAGACACTTCTCAGTTTTAATTGTCGGAATCGCCTACTGCTGACTGGTACCCCCATTCAGAATAACATGGCTGAGTTATGGGCTCTTCTTCACTTCATCATGCCAACTTTATTTGACAGCCATGAGCAGTTTAATGAGTGGTTTTCTAAAGGGTATATATTCCACCTTAAAGTCCTTGGATATGTTAGGTAGTTATTTAACTATGGTCTAACAATCTTTTATGATCTACCCATGTCAGAATTGAGAACCATGCCGAACATGGAGGTACTTTGAATGAGCACCAACTTAATCGATTGGTAAGTTTCTTGTTGATTGCACTACGAAATGACCAGGACGTGTATTATAATTTACATTATACTGGATTTTTTGTACAAGAAATTTTATGGGCATTTAAATAGCCTATTTTTTGGAATGTAGGTTAATTGCTTGGTGTTTCACAATAGGGGAAGTTGTTGGTGCCATTCATCAAGTTCTTATTTTAATTGTTGTAGGAATTGTATGTTATATTCACAACTTATAGAATTCTGTCTGGATATAATAATTAAAATTACAACAAGATTTGTTATGTGGTGACTATTATTTTATTATTGTGCTCACTGCCTCTCATTAACTTATTTTTTTATCATTTTAAATCCTTATCTTAGAGCTCTAATTATTGCTTCTCCTCACAGCATTCGATTCTAAAGCCTTTCATGCTGCGGCGTGTTAAAAAGGATGTGGTTTCTGAGCTGACAAGAAAAACTGAGGTTACTGTGCACTGTAAGCTCAGTTCTCGGCAGCAGGCTTTTTATCAAGCAATTAAGAACAAGATCTCTCTTTCCGAATTGTTTGACAGTAATCGTGGGCAGCTCAATGAGAAGAGAATTCTGAATTTAATGAACATTGTTATTCAACTAAGGAAGGTAGACAATCCATAATATTTCTGGCTTTCTTTTCTTTTGTTCATAATTTTTATTGTGAGTTTTGTATTAATTCATTTTGAAATAAGGATTGCTTTTCCACCAAGAGAGCCTGTAAAAAATATTGCTCTTTGCACATATGATAGGTTTGCAACCATCCAGAGTTGTTTGAAAGGAGCGAGGGAAGCACATACCTTTACTTTGCAGAGATTCCGAATTCCCTTCCACCTCCTCCATTTGGGGAATTGGAGGATATTTATTATTCTGGTGGTCACAACCCCATATCATATGAGGTATTTCCTCATCATGCTTTATTCATTATGCCAAAACTTTCAATTTTATTTGGTTGTGTTTTGTACTGCTTAAACTATCCTTGATGCTATAGTAGTTTAGACCAAAAAAGCTAATGTGATCCATGAATACATGCAAGTTCGTTTAGGACTCTGGACAATGTTGAAATGTTGCAGTTCAGTTTCCTATTCATTTAGAAGGCTACCAATTAAAATTTTAGTGTGTTTTGTAGTTTATACACTTGAGTTGGTAACTTTTATGGTCTATAATAAGTGGTTGTTGTAAAGAAGGTTTTCAATGGTATTGGAGACTGTAACACTGACACTTGTTGACTCAAGGTTGAGATTTGAGATGAACGAAAGAGGATATGGAAGGATAAAGTGATGCTATATCTTTTTAATGTGAGAGCTGATATATAGAAAGAAACAAATAATTTAAAACTGAGGGAAGATAGAGGGTCAATTAATGCTGTAACGAAAAGGTTAGTGGGTTCCATGTGTTTTGAGTTGCTGCCTTAATGGTAAAAATATGATATTGCATGGGACCTGTTGCATTTTTATTGTGAAAGGAAAGTATTTTCAATATTCCATGTCATGCTGATATTTGTTTTTCTTTGGATTAGGGCTTTTTCTTTTCCCTATTAAGTTGCTTCTCTACTATCTAATGTGAACTATGCTTCCTTTAATTCCTTTTACTGCTTTTGTCAATTTCCCTATGATCTTTCAGATGCCAAAACTTGTCTATGAAGAAATTGTACAAAGTTCAGAGATTTTTGGATCAGCTGTTGGTCGTGGTGTCTCCAGAGAATCTTTTCAGAAACATTTTAGTATTTTTAGACCAGAAAACGTTTTTCGATCTGTATTCTCAGAAGACACGTACAGTACAAGCGGAAACCTAGGTTTTACCCATTTGATGGATTTGTCTCCACAAGAGGTGATGTTTCTGGCTACTGCTTCTTTTGTGGAGCGACTACTATTTTCTATTACGAGATGGGAACGTAAATTCATTGATGAAGCTGTAAACTTTCTAACGGAGACCATAGATGATGATCCAGAATGTAGTTACCTTGGGAAAGAAAAAGTCAGAACGGTTACAAGAATGTTATTGGTGCCAACGAAATCCGAGGCTCAGTTTCTGCAGGAAAGATTGCAGACTGGACCCAGCCATGCTCCTTTTGAGGCCTTGATTGTCCCACATGAAGATAGGTTGTTATCAAACGCCAGGCTTGTTCACTCTGCTTACACATATATCCCACAAAGTAGAGCTCCTCCTGTATGTTATGTTTTTCTATTATCTGCTTTTCATTTATGATTTTCCAAAACTTGTTGCCTCGTTTTTAGTTCCTTTTTAAATAGAATGATAATTTATCATTGACCATTTTCTTCTTTTCGTTTTCATAGATTGGTCTTCACTGCTCAAATAGAAACTTCTACTATAAAATGATTGAAGAATTACATGATCCCACGGTTAAAAGGTTATTTGTGGGATTTGCACGTACATCTGATTATAATGGACCTAGAAAGCCGGATGCTCCTCACCATTTAATTCAAGAGATAGATTCTGAATTACCTGTTTCTCACCCTGCGCTTCAGTTAACACATAGCATTTTTGGAACTTCTCCACCAATGCGCAATTTTGACCCTTCGAAGTTGCTCACTGTAAGTGTTGTTTTTAGTTTTGTTGATTCCCTCGCTCATGGAATGTCCTCTCTTCTCTCAACCTTCATGTTGAATAGATAATCTAATTTACATAATTTTCATACAGGACTCCGGAAAGCTCCAAACACTTGATATATTATTAAAACGCTTAAGAGCAGGAAATCATCGTGTACTCTTGTTTGCTCAGATGACCAAAATGTTGAATATTTTGGAGGTACTTTCAACATTTCATAATGTTCAACTTATTGATATTGATTGTGTGCAAATAAATATAAAAATCCAGGATTGTATTTTCTGAGATGTCCAAATCAAAGATGTGAAACATGGTTAAATAATGAATGAACAAAATTAGTTCCTTACTGCTAGAACCCTTTAGCATGAGTTTATTTGCCTTAAATGTAGTGATTACTACTCAAATGAAATCGACATATGAGGAGACCTAGAAGTTGCATGTTTTGTGTGTATACATGTATGTTTTTGTTTTCCTGAAGGTATTAGATGAGTTCGGTTTAATTATGTTTTGAAGAAGTTGGGAACTTGGGATTTCTGGGTAAAGTTCAAATTTTCAGTGATTTGGAATTGGAAACCTTCCTGCCAAGACAGTATACAGAGAACGGGGCAAAATAAGTGTTCAACTTGTCTTTTTTTAACACTCTTTTCTATATATTCTGACTTGTAATTCAATCATATTCAGGACTACATGAACTATAGAAAATATAAATATTTTAGGCTTGATGGATCATCCACTATCCAGGATCGTAGAGATATGGTCAGAGACTTTCAGCATAGGTAATGTCTTCTAGTTTCTTTGTAATCTTTTCATATTGTATTCTAGTTCAACTATTGATCATTACTTATTTTATTATACGTATGTTTTTTAATATTTCTTATTAATTTGTTGCAGGAATGATATTTTTGTGTTCTTATTGAGTACAAGAGCTGGTGGGTTAGGTATCAACTTGACGGCTGCTGACACAGTCATATTTTATGAGAGTGATTGGAATCCAACATTGGATTTACAGGCAATGGACAGAGCTCATCGTTTGGGCCAGACAAAAGATGTTAGTTCCACCTCTCACACCAACTTCTCCCTCAAACTACTTGTTCTATGGATGTTCATGTTACATATTTTTTGTGAATATCAACAATTGGCCTCTAGATTTTCCTTCATTGCATATCTGGAATTGTAGCTTTGCCTTTCTCTGGATCATGCACCTTTTTCTTTCTCAGACATTAAAGCTATTCCTTTTTAGTTTGCAAGTGTTTAACTGATTTTAGATGCATTTTCGAACTTGCAGGTTACTGTTTACCGACTTATATGTAAAGAGACAGTTGAAGAGAAGATTCTTCTTAGAGCGAGTCAGAAAAGTACTGTGCAGAACCTTGTCATGACTGGTGGATCTGTCGGTGGTGATCTTTTAGCTCCCGAGGATGTTGTATCTTTGCTTCTAGATGATGCTCAGTTGGAGCAGAAGTTAAAGGAGATCCCTCTCCAGGTTGGTTGTGAATCTGGTTACCAGACTTCATTAGTTTACTATGTATTGAATATTCCTGACTAACTAAATGAAACAGCTTTTAGAAAAAGTTCTTTAAACCCTAGAACAATTTTGAAAAGTTTTCTGATTGTTTGACCTTGCCTATCCTGCCAGGTAAAGGATAAGCAAAAGAAAAAACAACCTATGAAAGGCATTAGGGTAAATGAAGATGGTGATGCATCACTGGAAGATCTAACAAGCTCTGCAGCTCAGGGTACTTCGGATTATGATGCTGCCGTGGATCCAGAGGGTTCAAAGTCCAGTAATAAAAAGGTATCATCATAAGACTTCAATGTATTTTCTGGAGAGGATTTGACCTCCAAAAGAAGGCTTTTTTGTTGTTGATGATGCTGATTGATTATATCTCTAATTTATTGGTTACAAAAATTCTAGATACTCATTTCCAGTTCGTTGCATGGTAAAGAAAATTGTTAATTTATATTGGAAGTTTGTAGTTTCTTATTGGAATGGAATGATCTGCTGCATGTGGTTGAGCATACTTTTGCTTGCTTTTATGTAAATCTTTTTGGCTGAAAAGAAATCGGAAAACTCCTCTGTGATAACAGTCCTTAGGGTAAGTTTCTTGACATTAAGTTTATCGATAAATTACTGTACTGTTGTTTGAAAATAAATTTAGTAGTCGAAGTGGGAAATTTCAGTGTTTTGTTTATGGAGATGTTGATTATGAGTCTGTTTACCTTTAGAGCAGAACAAGTATGCAATAATTTTGAAAGAGTAGTCTGTTTATATACAATGCACAAATGTCACAAAGTAACTATCCTTAAAACTAGTTAACCCATAACTCTTCACTGTACCATGACAGAAAAAAGATAGACAATTTATTTTCAATAAAACTAATTGACCATTTAATCGATCGTGGTACCCATAATGGTGGCTTCATACGCAACAGAACATCTCTTTCCAACACGGTGATTTTTTTAAAATCTCTTATACTTTTGCTAGTTTGATCATTTGTGTGAATTTTAGTGACTTGCATTTTTAGGTGTACTCATGTTCATGGAATCCAATTTTCTGTATTTTGAATGTTATGTGAATTTGGTAAACATAACAATGTCACTGTGCAGAGAAAAGCTGCCTCGGATAAGCCGAGGCCAAAGAATTCTCAAAAGATGAGTGAATTTAGTACTTCAGTCATGGACAGCGAATTGGATGATGTCGATCCAGTGGGTCAGAAACCCAAGAGACCGAAGAGGGCAAAGAAGAATGTGAACGCTGAAGATGCTTTTACTGGGACTGCTACCACTGTCTCAGAGCAGAGCCAATTTCCACCTCCACGTGATTTTAGTGTCGGAGGTTCTAAACCAGAATCAGGGCAAGACAACTAAAGATTTTGTAACTAATGTCTCTCATTTCCAGCCCTGTGGATTGACATTTTTGTGGATCAACAGTTTCTAGTTCCCAATTTCTTGGGTCTCGTCTAACTACAAATATTGGTGGCAAAGCTGAGTCAAGACAGAGGAAGGTGTATATCCTAGGTTCAGGTTGTATATAGTAGTCCTTAATGGTATACTCATAGTTTGTACAGATTGAGCCATCCTTACTCAACTTGATTTTTTGTGGCCACATCCAATATTTATTTCACATGAGTAATATACATTTTAATCTCTCTTGACCAAGAAGTGGTGGGATTCATCAAAGTTAGAAGCCGGTGATGGCTAAATGTTATGCTTCAAAAGCATCAGTGTAGGGATAATTTTTGTACTCCCATCTTTTACTATTTGCTTTACAAAAATATCAAACCTTGTGCAAATCATCTCATACAGTGAATGCTATCTTTAATTTTCCGTTCTATTAAATAATGCTATTAATCACCATTAATGCAACTGCAAGGCGTTTATGTGGAGGTGACTGGCCAATCTAATATAAGTTAAAAAAAAGATTGTATTGAGATTAATCATTAGTAGAGTTCTTTAAAATTATTAACAGCCTTCTATCATTTGTTCTCTAAACGTGGTAAAAAGAAATTGTTGCTTACAAATTCTTTGGAGTTGTCAGAAATTATTGAGCATGATGTTGGATGTGATAATATATGAAGGTGACAAATAAAATAACTAGAAGGATCATAACTGTGATTAAAGTATAAAGGGGTGGAGCATTAGCTAGCTTTTCTACATGTCAAGTGAGAAAAACCATAAAAGACAAAAAATTACAAAAAATATTTGGTACGTATTTACACATAGAAACCTTGATCCAATAGACTTGGATTCTTCCAACCGTTGCTAAAAGTATTTCTTCAACACAAAAAACCACACTAGTTAAAACCACGTAAGTTTCAATAAAATTTTGCATGACCTAGTTTCTTACCTGACCCAGCATAATGGTGGTAGATACATCATATAAATTTTTTACAATGAAATAGTATCAAAACCATTTTGTAAAATGAAGAGTTTTCAGTATTTGTATAGTTTAGGAACATCAGGTGTTGGTTGGCTTGTTTGTAATCTTGACCAATCTCTTACATTATAATATGTATTAGAGTTTCATAAACTCTTTCTTTTTTTAAACAGAAAAATTTGATTAGATGCAATGCAAAGATTAAGACTGAAACCATAATCAGCAATGGTCCTTATCAAGTAATAATGTCTCCTAATTCATTTCTTATTGAGATTTATTGCCACCTAAGTAATTTGTGAATGCTATTTTTTTATTTATTTTGTTTGGATTCTCAACTGGTGCAAAGACAGAAATTTACCGTTAAAAACATGAAGAGAAACATCAAAGAGAAGACTTCATGATAATCTACAATGTTCTCGGTTGTGCATGATTGAAATTCAGCTAATTAAGTGCACAATATGGTCATTTTCCTACATATAAACGTTAATCAATATTCAATCTAGAAAAGTCCAAGTCCAAGATCATCTCCCAATAACAAAAAAAGCAAGCTACTATTTTAGTCTTTATTACATAACTATACTATTAATTTGCGAAATTTAATTTATTTAGTTATCTTAGTGTTTATCACTAATTTTGTTAGAGATTACAGAATAGTAGATTATTCACGTAAGAAAAACAATAACTTAAGGGTGTGTTCCTTTGTGTAGATGGATATGGGGGAGAGTGTGAAGATGAATTTGTGTAGATTTAGATGGATGGATATTTGTGTTTTTTTGAGTGGATTTAAAGGGTAAAATGAATGGATTTGGAGATATTTTTTATGAAAGTTAGTGAAAGATTTAATTGATGTGATAGATAAAATAAAGAATTATAATAGATAAAATTTTGTAATTACTAAAATACCCTTGATAAAAAACATTAAATAAATTTTAAATTAGTTAAAATATAAAATTTTTAAAACTATCACTTAATAAACTTTAATAAAAATTAATA
>Ga0214543_1005837_pt1 | contig 22338 bp, 23 predicted proteins | sample CNSS2metaG_FD_160094 | JGI IMG/M metagenome (GOLD analysis project Ga0214543, IMG submission 160094) | Root nodule microbial communities from cowpea collected in UCLA plant growth center, Los Angeles, California, USA - CNSS2 | ecosystem: Host-associated > Plants > Roots > Nodule | place: USA... | reverse complement strand
GAAAAAGAGCAAGTTACCTCCAAAGTGTTACTTGACTCCAAAAAAAGATTTCCAAAGCAAGATGGACATCACCATTCTTCCTTCTCTTCCAAGGCTCAAAAGGAAGACCCAATGCCCAAGCATGAGAGGAAGAATGGTCTAGAAAAGAGGGATGGCCTAACCAAAGCTAGGGGTAATACCCTTAGAAAGGATGGAACAAGAGCTCATAAAAGGGATGTGCAAATCCTCCCCCAAATCAAGTCAAGCTCCATCTACAAAGGCTTAAAGAATTTGTGGTCAAATTCTCTCCAAGGAGGGGAGGATGATGAAGGATTGACCCCAACCAAGGATGGAGGCACATTGGACATTAAGATAGCAAGCTATCTAGATGTGAAGGTTCCTTTCACAAAGCTCAAGAGAAGAAGATGATGGATTGATTCAAAACAAAAAGGAAATGGAAGGCACATAAACCATAGAAAACCAAGAACAATTAAAGGAAGGAGAAAACATAAAATGGAAAGGAAAGAAATGGTAAAAATGTGAGAAGCACGCCACTACAAGGTTAGGCTAGAAGCCATGGCAACCTTGAAGATGAGTGGATGTGTGCCGCCACTTGCTATGCAAGATAAGGCTTAAAAGTATTCACTCCCTAGGGAGAAAACTCTCACAAATGGTTGAGACACAAGAGTGCTTTTACTTCAAAATGTTCAACCCTTTTACATGTCTAGGAGCACCCCTTATATAGAAGAGTTTAGGGGTCTCTAAGCAAATAAAAGATACCTAAGGATGTCTCTACAAAAACCTAACCCTAGCTTCTAGAAACTAGGTCAAATACGGTTACAAAAATGAGAGACAAAAGAGCTAATTATGGTGTGTGCAAGGCTAATTTCGTTCTAGCACAAAAGGAGACAAAAAATGTGTCTTATATGTCTCCAAAAAGTGGCCATAGTGTGCTAAAAACAAAGGAGACCAAAGGTACATAGGTACACTTGCTTTATGCCTTTTTCTTTATGCTTTATGCCTTTGCTTTACTATCTCCTCCACATCATTTATGCTCCCCAATCACCATGTGCCACCTAGCATTGATTTCTTACTCCTAATTAACCTACAAAGCAAATAAACATAGATTAGCATGTTGACTTAAGTCAAATCAACTATAGTCAACAAGTCAAACCTAGTCAAAGGTCAACAAGTCAACTAAAGTTAATTCAACTAAGTCAACTTAGGGAATCAAAAATAACAAACACAAATGAAAGGGATGAAGGATTAGTGAACTTCCTTTCTAAACATGCTTAGTCATCATTACTATCGATGGCAACCAACAACTCGCACGAGAATGTTATATGGCAAGCATGCGCCCTCAACTCCCAATCCTCCAAACCCACAACGACTTGGATCCCAGAATAAGATGCGACTCACGTATCGAACTAGTTGATGAAACTGTAAACCTAGACCTACCCACTAGCCACAACCTCAAATTAGGAACCGGCCTCCAACCAGAGCACCACGATATCCTGGCACCCACCCTAATCGCCAACGTCGACCTCTTCGCCTAGTCAGCCGTAGACGTACCCAGCGTAGATCCTCAAGTAGCAGTTCATAAGATGTCTATATACAAAGAGGTCAGGTACATCTCACAGAAGAAACGAAAGTTAGGAGAAAAACGACGGTTGGCAACAAAAGCAAAAGCCAAGAAGTTACTAGACGTCAGGTTCATCGCCGAAGCCCACTACACTACCTGGCTTTCTAATGTTGTCTTAGTTAAAAAAGAAAATGGGAAATGGAGAATGTGCGTCGACTACACGGACCTTAATAAAGCCTGCCCAGAGATGCATACTCCTTACCCAACATTGACCTGCTAGTAGATGGCGTAGCTGGCTACAAAGTTCTCAGTTTCTTTGATGCATATTCTGGATACAACCAAATACCAATGGATGCATCCGACATGAAAAAAACCGCATTCATCACGGACGACTCTAATTATTTCTACAAGGTTATGCCTTTTGGACTCAAAAATGTGGGCACTACCTATTAGAGGCTAATGGATAAAGTACTCAACCAATTGATGGGTAAATGTGTCGAAGTATACGTCGATGACATGGTTATCAAATCACTCAGCCACCTGCAAGATGTGCAAGACTTGTCCATAGTATTCCCCACACTACGACAGTACAACCTCAGACTCAACCTCGAAAAATGTGTTTTTGGCATCGATAGTGACAAATTCCTAGGCTTCATGCTCACACAACGTGGCATTGAAGTCAACCCTGAAAAATGCGCTATCATTGAAATGCGCAGCCCCACCAATGTCAAAGAGGTCCAACGCTTGATAGGACGCCTAACCGCTATATCCATATTTCTCTAAAAACCGGTCGAGCAAACCCAACCTATTATCCAACTCCTCAAAAAATCTGTGAAGTTCTCTTGGAACGATGATTGCAAAAAAGTCTTCCAAAATCTTAAAACTACCCTCACATCCCCACCAATACTCCACAAACCAGATATACACCTCTCACTCCTAGTATACATCACGGCTACAGACCACACGGTCAGCGCCATCCTGGTCCAAGAATCCGCTGGGGTCCAACATCCAGTATACTTTGTCAATCGGACACTACAAGATCCTGAAACTAGATACCAAATGGTAGAAAAACTAGCCCTCTCCTTGGTGCACGCAGCAAGACGACTACGTCCATACTTTCAAAACCACTATATCATCGTCAAGACCAATTACCCCATTCAGAAAATCCTCCAAAAACCCGACCTTGCCAAACGAATGTCGTCAAGGGCCGTGAAACTCTTCGAATTCAACATTCGTTATGAACCGCACGGTCTCATCAAAGCCCAATGCCTACTTGACGTCGTCAATGACCTCCAACACACCCTCGAGCAATCCCTACACTTTGCCTTCAAAACCTCCAACAACCAAGCCGAATATGAAGCCATCCTCGCAGGATTATCATTGGCACGTGAAGTTGGTGTACGAAGGCTCATATGCAAAACAGATTCCAAACTCATTGTCAGACACCTCAATGACGGATTTAAAATAAAAGACACAATTCTCCTCCAATACTACCACCTGGTCCGCAACGTCATACAGTTCGGATTCGACCACGTACACATCCAGCATATCCCCAGAGGTGAAAACGTACGAGCAGACTTTCTATCGAAACTCGCAAGCACCAAACTCAAAGGCAAACATAAGTCCCTCCTACAACAGACACTAAAACAAGATCTATGGCTAGGAAGATATAAGAAAAATGAGCCTCAATTGAGCATTGATGTGTCTTGAATTTTGTTACTTTTCATTAGTTAAAGTGTTCATTTGTCCATTCTAGAATAGCTTATTTGAGCATATTAGGTTAAATTCCTCATTTTTGGCCATTTTTGCATTTTCATAGAATTAATGTTTGTAGAGTGTTTTTAAACATAATTTGAGTGTGGTTGCATCATATTGAGTCCTAGGGTATTAGGTTAGTCAAACCTAGTGTTAAGAGTTAAATTTTGCTCATTTAGCCTTTAAACCATGACATAGTTGACTTTTTGAAATTCTTCTAAATTGTGTGATTTGACTTTGTGGAATCATTATAAATGCCTAATTACACTTGTTGGAAGTGATCAAACACAAAAATTTGAGGTTTAGGGCCAATAAAGCAAAAGTCTTTGTTTTCATATTTTTGGTCATTTTAGCTTAGTTGTTTAAGTATGGTTTAGGTAGGGCTAATCCTTCCACTTGAGCTTTTGATCAATTGGTAGGTCCTCTATCCTTAGGCAAGGCTTAATTGAAGATTTAATGCCTAAAGTTCACATGGCAGCAATGTCAAGCTGGTGGCAAAGCATGAAGTGTGCAGAAGTGGCATGTTTGACCTTAGACTTGACTTTTGCCATTTAGACCCCAAATCAAGAGCCAACCATTTAGAGCACTTTAGGACACTAAATGTGGCTGCTTTTGGCCTTGAGATTGCCAAAAATCTCAGAGGGGGCTGCACATTGGCAAAGCATGAAGTGTGCAAAAGTGGCAAGTTTGACCTTATAGTTGACTTTTGCATTTGGACTCCAAATCAAGAGCCAACCATTTGGAGCACTTTGAGACACTAAATGTGACTGGTTTGGGCCTTGGGATTTCCAAAAATCTGATAGGGGGCTAAATTTTGGAAAAGCAAGAAGTGTGCAAAAGTGACATGTTTGACCTTAGAGTTGACTTTTGCCATTTGGACCCCAAATCAAGAGCCAATGATTTGGAGCATTTTAGGACACTAATTGTGACTGGTTTTGGCCTTGGGGTTGCAAAAACTTGGAGAGGGGCTGCATCTTGGAAAAGCAAGTGTGCAAAAGTGGCATGTTTGACCTTAGAGTTGACTTTGCCATTTGGACCCCAAATCAAGAGTCAATCATTTGGAGCATTTTAGGACACTAATTATGATTGGTTTAGGCCTTGGGATTGCAAAAAATCGGAGAGGGCACTACAAGAAAATGCTTCATTAGTAACCAATTTTAGTAACCAAAAGTTTTTAGTTACTATAATTACTAATTTAGATACAAGTTTACAAAGTAAAAAAAATTATTGGTTACTAAAATAGTTATTATTATGAATAAAAAATTATAATTGGTCACTAAATTGGTTTTTAAAATTAGCTACCATTTGTTTTGGCTACCAAAGAAAACTGGTCACTAAAAATTAGCTACCTAAATTTTGGCTACCAAAATAACTTAGTTACTAAATTGATTTCTAATTAATTAATGACAAATTTAGTGACCAATTATAATTTTTTATTTATATTAGTAACTATTTTAGTAACCAATAAATTTTAATTTTGTAAATTGGTATCTAAATTAGTCACTATAGTAACTAACAAATTTTAGTCACTAAAATTGGTTACTAATAAGACATTTTCTTGTAGTGGGGGCTATACTTTGAAGTTTGGGCTCATTTAGTGAGAGGTGGCTTAGTGTAGGGTAGGTTTTAGGGTAGTTTTGGTGAGATGGCATAGGTACACGACCTAGGAACCTTCAAGGACAGTTTTCTGCAGATTATTGGGACCATGGAGACTAGTTTCTGACAGTAAAACAGCACCTCATGCAGCAAACCCGAAATCCCACCTAAAATCACTCATTTTCACTCCATTTTTGCCTTTGGAAGCTTGGATAGTTCAAGCCTTGGTGAGAGGAAGGTTGGGGCAACTTCTTGTACTCTTTTTTGGTATTGTAATCTGGATTTGAGCTTCAATGAATGATAATTTCAGTATTGTTCATTTGGCCTATGATTTCATAATCTTCATCATCATTTTCCACTAAACCACCACCTTGGCTACCACTTTTTGAGCTTGAACTCAACCCTAACTTACCAAATATAGATTCTAGAACTAGTCCAATGAATTGGTGTGTCCAAAAGACCTGGATTTTACCAAATATACATTATTGTTTTGGAGTAAATATGATGAATGGGCTGGATTTTAGACCAATGGTAATAGTCAAGCTCATTTCACTTATATTTCTCCACTTCATTGCACTCTTGCTACAATTTTGAGTTTCTTTTCATTCCACCACTTCACACACATCACTTTTAAGTTTCATTAACTGTTTTCAAGCTTAATTTTAAGTTTCCATGATCAAATCACTAAAAACCCCACTCTACACCATTTTCACGTTCACACACACCTTAGTTACTATTCCATTAAATTTTTCTCTCATTTCTCAATCATTTTCATTTATGTAAATTCTTGCACACTCCTGGGATGATTACCATGCATTTCGAACCATCACACACCCAATTCCATCACCATTTCACCAATTCACGTTTCTCTGAATTTTCTCGTTCACATTCAACATAGATACACTATTCCATTTGAATTTCGCGTGATTTGCGCTTTTTGATTTGTTCTTGGGCTTCGTTCATCATCCTTGGATGTTCCTTAAGTGATTTGAATCACCAATTTCGCATTTCCTTCCATGAATCATCGAATTTGAATTTTTGCATCTCAATCATTCATGTTTCTGCATAATATTATAATTGCGTGATTTCAATGACTTTTGGTGCCAATTAGTTTGGGATTTCATTCATAGCATCAAGACGAAGCTTTTTGCACTTTTAATTGCATTTTCATTGCATGAGTTGGTCGAATCGGTTGAAATTGCATTTATGCTCAAATTTGGGAATTAGGATTCATAAAATTGGGAACTTTGTGTGTAGGGCACCAATTATAATCATTTTGCAATTGAGATCAGTTATAATCATTTTTCATCATTACATTTTCAATTACACATCAAAAGATCCCAATCTGAGGTTACCATGCACTTTGCTTATGAGAATGTTCTTGATTTTGGGCAGATTTTGAATTTGATGAGTTTGGACCAATTTAATAAATTTATTAGCCTAGTTTTCATCATTAAACACGTTTTGAGCATTTAGGATTAGATGATTTATTATTCCCTACTATTTTTTGCATTGCAAGTCATGCATTCATGTACATAGTTCATAGCATTTCTTGCATTTGATAATCTTGAGTTTTCTGTTTTTAAATGTTGATTTTGAATAAATTTACCCACTACAATTCAAGCATAAATATTGCATTTAACTTTAGACATGTCCACGGATTGATTCCCAAGGTTCTCCCTATATTGCATTTTTAAGGGGAAATTGGTTTGACTGAGTCTTTTAGACGACAAAAAGGCTTTATCAAGAATACAAGGCCCAAGATAAACTTCACATGGGCCAAGGAAGATGTCAAGACCTAGCCTAGGACTCTTTTCTTTTAAATAGTATATTAGGATTTAATTTTGGGCTTTGTATTATGGGCCTAGTAGAATAGAGTTTTCTTTGTATTGGCCCTTAGAGGAGATTGAGCTTTATAAGTAATTTGGACCAGAAAGGAATTAGGCCTTGAATTGGGCTTGAATGGCATAAAGCTAGAGAGATCTAGAAGCTTAAAAGCTTCTTCTCCAAGGCTCGAAATGAGAGTCTCATGGCAAGGAGAGCGTGACATGCTTAAGTTGCAAGTCACACTGCCCACATGCTCCCTTTTGGCTCCAAAATTCAACTTTTTAGACTCCTTTTTCCCTCCTCGTTATGGAGACTCTTTGGTCTCATTTTAGCCTATAAATAAAAGGCTTAAGACATTTATTTTTCAGCTTGACATTTAGTAGAGAATTGAAGACTCTCTTGTGTGCACATGTTATCTACTTTGCGTTCACCCCTTCATGAGTTTGTCAAGAAAGATGTGATTTTTAATAGGGTTAAAAATAAGAGTCTGTTTTTCAGCAACTCAAGGAGAAACTCACCAATGCGCCCATTCTAGCCTTACCAAATTTTTCAAACACCTTTGAGCTAGAGTGTGATGCATCCGATGTATGAATAAGTGTTGTGTTGTTGCAAAAAGGGCATCCAACTGCTTATTTCAGTGAAAAACTTAATAGTGCCTCCCTTAACTATTCCACCTATGACAAAGAGTTGTATGCCTTAGTTAAGGCCCTTCAAACTTCGGAACATTACTTTGTGTCCAAAGAGTTTGTCATTCATAGTGACCATGAGTCACTTATTACTTGAAGGGCCAACACAAATTGAATAAAAGGCATGCTAAGTGGATGGAATTCTTTGAACAATTTCCCTATGTGATTAAGTAAAAGAAAGGCAAAAGTAATGTGGTGGTTGACACCTTATCTAGAAGACACACCTTATTTTCAAAATTGGGAGCTCAAATTCTCGGATTTGATCATATTCTAGAAATGTATATTCAAGATTCTGAGTTTTTCTCTACTTATGTTAAGTGTATAGAAAAACCTCAAGGAGGTTTCTATGTGAATGAGGATATTTGTTTAAAGAAAGAAAAGTTTGTATTCCCCAAGCTTCACAAAGAAAATTTCTTGTGCAAGAAACACATGAAAGGGGATTGATGGCTCACATTGGGGTAGATAAAACCCTAGTTCTTTCAAAAGAACTTTTCTTTTGGCCCCATGTGAGAAAGGATGTCCAAAGGCATTGTAATAAATGTATTTCATGTTTGCAAATCAAGTATAAGACAATGCCCCATGGATTATATACCCCATTGCATGTTGCTTTAACCCCTTGGGAAGATATAAGTATGGATTTTGTCTTAGGACTTCCAAGAACACAAAGGGTTTTGATTCCATTTTCGTTGTGGTGAATCGTTTTAGTAAACTGGCACATTTTATACTCTGTCTTAAAGTAGATGATGCTAGCCACATTACTAGGCTTTTCCTTAGAGATGTGGTCAAGCTTCATGGTATACCCCACACCATAGTATCTTTAAAAGAGCTTTGAAAAGCTTAGTGTGAGTGGAGCGATAACTTTTCCTAAGAGGGGTTCTTGGGAGATTGGGTGTTGTTGTTGTTGCTAGGAAAGTTGGTTAAGTTCTCTGTGTGATTCAGAGGAAGTTTTCTTTCATCTCTTGTGTCTTCAAGAGAGGTGTTTTCTTTTCCTTGTTCTCTTTAATTTGGTTGTACTCTGATCTTTATAGTGATTAAGTTAATCTCTTTGTTTAAAGAGATTAACAACTAGACATAGGATCTTTTGATCCAGATCAGTATAAATATTCGTGTTGAATCTTTTTCCTTATCTCTTTAATTTATTTGTTGTTGCATTTAAGGGAACTAAGGGTTTAATTTAAATGGTAAAATTTAAGAAAATTTTAAAAGTAGTAATTTTATTAATAAACCAATTCAACCCCCCTCTTGATTTTTGTCTATTAACAAGTTATTCCCCTACACGTTAACAAAATACCCAAATTGAGTTATAGATTTTGATAAATATTGATCAAATCTTTGTGGATACGACACTTGGTATTACAATTGAACCAGTGTATTTAATGGTATGATTGCTCTATTTAGAGGTCATCAGATTGTTAGGGTATGTTCTAATCGTTGATCAAAGTTTCCTATGTTATGATAGAGCAACTTGTGTGAAATAAAGCATGAGTGGATCATTCTCTTTTGTTCCAGTGCTTGACTCGCTAGGCGAGCCATTTAGTGGCTGAGCGAGAGCCTTTCCAGAGGTCACTCACGAAGCTAGTTATTAGACTTGTTGCACTAGTCTTTCAAAATTCTTTTGTTTAAAATGTGGTTTGAATGGTGACGAACGTATTGGAAAATTATTATACTATATAAGAATGATACTTTAGTGAATTGTATAGGATGTATGAATTGTATGGCTGATGTAAATACTTTAAAGTAGTTTGATATGAGTTGAACGGAATTATGAGGTAGTTATTCCTAGGATAGGAATAATAACATGAACTAGTTTTGTGTTGAGTGTATTACAACAAGGACTGAATTAGTGATCATCCAAACTCTACTAGGAATTGGAATCATATAGATGAAAATAACTAATCATGAGAGTCAAGGGAGGTTCATATCAAGAGTGTCGGCATTGGTCAAACTCATGACATATAGAATTTACCTTACCACACTCTATAGATCGGGGAGCAGCCCATACACATAATAGCTATAGCTCTTGGGAGGAAGGAGTGATTGAAAAATGACAAGTGCATGTTCTATGGGAGCTAATCAATACATCAATCCTCTAGGTGTTATGTATGTGGTTCATGGTTTATAAATGGGCTATGAGAAGTTTTATCTTGGAATGAAAATTGTATGATTGGTGAAAGAGATGTAGTTAGTTTTATAAATTGCTAGTATAGTCTTTATTTTGTTCAAAACTTATAAGTTTTAAATTATCTCTAACTTAGCATGTTTTCTGTATTTATTTGTGGTTAATTCACCTACGATGATCTTATGTCATATGTGAGTAGAAGATAGTGCAAGTAGGAGGGTTAAGAAGTAGTGAGACGATTGATGGTCGGTTAGAGTATAGTTGTTACATAATTATATAGTTTTTGTAATTTATAGATCCTTCATGTGTCGAAAAAGTTTTATATATAATGAGAAATTTATCTTAAGTTTCATGGAAGACTATAAATACATATTATTTGCTTATGTAGTGATGTATTACTTAACACTTAATTTGTAATACTTCAGATAGTAGTGAATATCTACTAAATTGGGATGTTACATTTCTTATATCAAAGCTAGTCAAACCTTAGGTGATATGTGGGAAGTGGATGCTACGTTTCTATTGTGTTGGTTGTGTGTTTGTTTTAGCAATAGTTGTTTAACGAGTTCAGAACGGTCCATCCATAATATGATCTGAGGGTTGCAGGTTGGTTGTGTTATCTTAGATAGTATAAGTGTCTATGTTTAGATAGTAGATTCAGTTTATTAAACAAAAAGTATAAGAATGAAATAATCTTGATAGAGTTATAAGGATGCATACTCATGACTACATCAAAGATGCTTTTAACTTCTTAATTTTGAAAGTTTGGAGAAAAGAGTGTTAGACAATAGGTAGTTGGTACAAAGTGTGTCATGTAGATCATAGACGCTGAGAGTGTATGCAAACTCACATAGAAGATATTTAGTCAATGATAGTTGATCGAGATTATATGGAAGGAATTGGTTTGAAACATTTCTAGCATGTCATAGGTTATAGAATCATAGAATTATAAAATTATAAAATTATAGATATAGATTTATAGATTAAAAAATGGTTAAATATGTTTTTGGTCCCTCAAGTTTCAGTGAAATTTGCTATTAGTCCCTCTTCAAAACTCTTGACCAATTTAGTCCTTCATCTTTAAAAATGCATTTATTTAGTCCTTTTAACCAAATTTTGTTAAGTTTATTTGACGTTTCAAGCGCATTTCATGATAGTATTTGAATTGTTTACACCGTTTGACACATTTTCGTTTCAATGATAACTCAAATATTATCATAAAATGCATTTAAAATGTCAAATAAACTTAAAAAAAATTGGTAAGAATGACTAAATCCATGCATTTCTAAGGATGAAGAACTAAATTGGTATAAAGTTTCAAAGAGGGACTAATTTCATAATTCACTGAAACTTGAGGGACAAAAACATATTTAACTAATTAAAAAATTATAAAACTAAAAAATTATAAAATTTGCAAAAGTTTAAAATTATAAAATGACAAAACTACAAAAATTATAATAGTATAAAATAACATGAGAGTACAAGATATCATCCAAGCAAAAAAAAAACAGTATAAATTCAATTAAAAAATAGAGAATTTTTTATGCAAAATAGAATACAAAAATTTAATAGGAATTCAACTAAAAAGACAAAAATTAATCATAAACTTAAAATTTAATTAAACATTTTTAAATTGAATATTCTAGCTTTTCTTGATTCCAAAGCGTATGACAAGTCTTTTTTTTTTGTATAAACTGGTTTTAAAACCCTATATCAGTTGCTCTTGTTTGTATGTTTTTTTATTGCAAAGTATATATTAGACTAAGAGATATTTGAGCAATAAATTAGAAGTAAAAAGAAAGAAATAATAAATACTTTTAACAATGAATAAATAACTTAAATAGTGAATATTTATATTTTGAGTTATTGCTTGCTATATATATATATATATATATTATGTTTAAAAATGTTAGTGTATTGAGATGGTAGTATAATTGTATTGTTTAGTAAAATTAATTTTGTATTACTATCTTGATATTAATTGTGTTAAATTAAATCTATAGCTAAGTTTTATTTATTTTAAAATAGTTATTTTGTATACTATAATGAGTACATTTAATAATGGTTTATGGTTATAATTATTTATTCTCTTATCCTGTAGATTGCTCAATCAATTTAATAATGTAATTTAAAATGAATTTATAAGTTTTTTGTTATTATTGAAGTGGTGTAATAAATTACGTGGGGTGCAAAAAGCAAATTGTAAGTCCGGAGCGAAAAATAGATTCTGTAGATGTAGATCCATAGGGAAACAATTATGTGAAGGAATTCACCCGTTGGTTTTCTTGAATATGTGTAGTATGTTTGATATATACTTTTTACATGTATTAGCTTGAAATTTTGATGATTGAAAATTTTAAAAGTTTATTAATATACATTTAGGTTTATTACTTTCTAAAAATTAATAGTCAAAATTAATTAATTAATATATATTAATATTTTTTAGGTTTTTAAATTTTAAATTTAGATGTAGAGATTGAGCAAACCTTGGTTCATTTTTGAGATAATGCAAATGACTAACATTAATCATTGTATTAAATCTTAAATTGTCTAACTATACAATTTGGAAAAATCATATTTTTTAACTTGTTAATATTGTTGGCGCAAGGTAGCTCTAGATGGAAGATGGAGACATTTTGATATCGTTTTGCCCAAGTATCACGAGTTTAACCATTTTCAGGTAACATTAGTATAAATCTTTTCAGATATCCTTCTCAATCTCTCATTGGGATAGAGAACTCGCAATTACAATGAACAAAATAATCTTTCACGCGGGAGAGTATAATCATACCCACAGGGTATACTTCACTATGTGAAGGATATTACAATGTTTATCATTCAACCCAATATCACTCTACAAAATAGATTTGACTTTATGCTCTCAGAGTATTCTCTCTTTTTCTTTCTCTTGATATGACAATATTTCAACACTAGTGTATATTCTTTCACATTCTTCTTGTCTTCATCATCTAGGTCTTGATATTTATAATTTCATTATGCTATTGACCACTGATGCAAACTCAATTCTTCATATCTACAATATCTTCTTCTCTCTTCATCTACAAGTTCTCGTTATTGCCTTTAGAGTATATTACTTCTTGTGAATTATCACTTTTTTTTCTTTTTCAGTCATTCAACAATTTGAATTTCAAATATAATGAGTTGTGGCTTTAATCTGCTAAAGATTCTCTTGTAGTTTTTTATCTACAAAGTTTTTTTTCTTTCTTGTGAATTTTTTATAAATATATGACAACATTAATAATATTCAATTATAGAATATTTCCTTTTATGTATGTTCAATCAGATGTTCAATCATATGTGATATTTTTCAAATTATATCTTCAAATAATATTGAGCCTTGTTGCAATTCTCTTACTTGATTTGATCATTAATTTCAATGTTCAAATTGTTTTGATCAATTCGGGCTTGATATATATTTTTGTGTCATATTCTAAAAATCGTTATGCAAAGTATGCTTCTCTAAGTGTGGGATATGTTACATTATCAACCATTTTGTCTTCATAGTAAAAGGTCCCTTTGCAACTATTAACATTCTCCATAAATTAAAAAGTTCTTCGGTACTTGGTGGAATGCAAATAAGTTTTTCAATAGTATTTCCTCTTTTCTTTAGGTTTCCAACATATATTCTTATTTACATAAAAAAAATGAAACAAATTGTCCATAGGTTAAACTTCTAGCCTCTTGGAATTTTTTGTTGCATTTTATTGTGAATATGGATTATGAAACGCTTACTTTACAAATTATGTCATAAATGTCACCTTCATCTTTAAAATATACAACATTCTTTCGTATATGAAAGAAAGTCGTTATACTACTAGATTTTTCCCACGAATATGAAAAACAAATGCCAAAATAACTCAAATGGTGACATATATCTATGATCTAAGTATTGTAGGATCTCATCTATAGGATAATTTAATGAGTAGAATTAAGTGTCATTAAGAACAATAACAATTGTTACCATGTCATATCTTTTGTTGATATATTAATAGGTACTTGATTGAATTTGTATCACACCTAGCCGGTCCCGCTAGCATATCAACACAATCACCCTTGACCGACATACCTATATCGGCAAAGGCTGAGAGACTAGTGTACCACACTGGGCCAGCTTAGCAAAATAATAATAAACGATCACCATATCTACACGCAAAATCATTCAAGTAACCGGCCTGGGCTGACCTAAGCCTAGCCGGCCTGAACCGGTAACATATGACGTTAAGAGGAATAACCCACCTAAGACAGCATATACAGACCGCCAAAGAAAGTAGTCGGTTCAGGCCGATAACCTTAAGACACTTAACGAAATCCAAGCCCCCTGATATCCAATGAGCCCACAATAATCGAACTAAGGGTCTGGGCTAGGACCCAGGCCCACCTACAGCCCAAACAAGGGCCCAGCCCATGACGTGGCCAGACATAATTAATACTCTATAAATACGCATGGACCCCAGTAATTAAAGGTATGCATTCATTACTCCATTAATCACCTGATTTGACTTTTTGAGAGCTTTGGCTGACTTAAGATCCGGAGTCCCTTCTGCAGGTAACCCCTCCCGGGTCCAGGCCGATATCTGCTAGATGGGAAGAGGCCAACTGAGGAGATAGCGGACGTATAGGTAAGGTGACGCTTGTGCCTAACAGATCTTATTTGTTCTCTGCAGGAACAATTGGTGCCCACCGTGGGGCACGAGACAACACCTTATTACCCATTTTTCTCCGAAGATGGTTTCAACCCGTAGTAGAGCTGGAGTTAACAAGCAAGCTGACGCTGGTCCCTTAGGACCCGCTAACATCACCCTAGATTTGGCCGCCATCCTAGACGGTCAAGCCAAAATGCAACAGGAGCTGGCAGATCGGAAGAAACGCAACGCTGACGAGATAGAGGCACTACGATAAGAAAATTCTCGCCTCAGGCGAAAGATTGAGGCTGATCCCACTTAGAAGGGAAATACCATGGAGACATCTGAGGCTGCAAGGTCCTTGGCCTTCCAACCCACAGAAGAAGAAAGCGAATACAACCCCACCCCTCACACCTTCACCACCACCCAACAAACACCCATTCCATCTACCCACTCACTTCCCCTCCACCCAACCAGGGCATAGTGCGGCCCCTACCCATGCTGCTACCCTCCCCACCACCCAGATCCTCTACAATATACCCACCACCTTACACACCACCCATGTCCCACCTTACAACCCACACTACCTCCCTACGACCCACATCCCCCCTCACAACTTCACCTCCACCTTTCCCACACTTGTCCACCATCCCATCCCCCCCATCCGCTACCACCACACCAACCCAGACGTCGCCACCCCTTCCCCGACTTCATCGCTAACACCCCCCTTCCCGCCCAGTGGGAACCCTTCACACTTGACCGCTACACCGGTGAAACCGACCCTGACGAACATCTTAAAGTCTACATCACCCATGTCTCCCTGTACACATCCCAAGACGTTGTCTTTTGCAAAGCCTTCCCCACCACCCTCAAAGGCCCTACTCTAGAATGGTTTACAACCCTCCCACCCTACTCCATCGACAGCTTCGACGCCCTCTCCCATATGTTCTCAACCCATTTCGATGGCAGCCGCCCACATCAAACTACTACAATTTCCCTCCTGGGCATAAGGCAAGAACAAGGTGAACCGCTCAAGGCATTTATCGATCGTTTCAGTAAGGCAGCCCTTCGTACCCCACACCTCAACCAAGAAATGATCCTCCAATGTATGGCACTCACCTTCCAACCCGGCCCCTTCGCCAACAATGTCTACCTTTACCCACCTGCCTCTATGCACGAGCTTAAGTTGCGTGCGGCCGACTACGTTCGCATGGAGGAAATGCAAACCCTCCACACCAAATTCTGCAATGACTATGCAGCCACCACCGCCAACCCCACAACACCACCCCCTGCTCTGATACCCGACCACGAGAGCCCCGCCAACCCCGCTTTACTAGATATGTTCCCCTTAATGTCCCCAGATCCCGCCTCCTTGATGAGGCCTTGCAAGCTGACCTCATCCCACCACCACGCAAGATGATCACTCCCCCCAATGCTGATATGAACAAATATTATCGCTACCACCGCAATCATGTCCACACTATAGAAGACTGCAAAGCACTCCAGGATAAAATTGAAGAACTGGTCTGTGCTTGTCACTTTCGCCGCTTCATCTGCAGAGATGATCATCCCTCTCGAGCCCGTCACCCTCCTCGATCTAACCACAAGCACCCTCCACATGACTCTCGCCACGAGAGACGCCCTTCCCAACCTGCTAACCAGGACCCCCAACCGGCTCGCACTGATATTACCCCTACCGATCCTCCCCTACGTGGCACTATCAACACCATCTCTGGTGGCTTCGCTAGTGGAGGATCCACCTCTTCTGCCAGAAAGAAACACCTCCGCCATATCCAATCCATCAACCAGAAAGAAACACCTCCCATCACCTTCACGGACGACGACTTTCACGGCCTCGACCACCAACAAGACGACCCTATGGTCATCACTGCTGAGATCGAGAACTACGCAGTCAAGAAAGTCCTTGTTGACCAGGGCAGCTCTGTCGACATCCTCTACTGGGCCACATATCAAAAACTCCAACTCCTAGACACTGCCATGGTCCCGTATGACGAACCAATCTATGGCTTCTTTGGCGAACAAGTTTCCACTTGCGGCTACATTGACCTTCACACCGTGTTTCGCGATGGAACCCAAACTAAAACCATTCCCTTCCGCTTCCTTATTGTTGACGTGCCCACATCCTACAATGTCCTCCTTGGCCGTCCCTCGCTCAACACCATCGGCGCTGTCGTCTCCACCCTTCACCTGTCCATGAAATTCCCTTCCCCTTCTGGCGACATCCTTACCGTCCATTGCAACCAACGCCTGACACGCGAATGCTACATGGCCAGCCTACGCCCACAACTCCCAATCCAGCAAACCAACCACATCAAGCGACCACCTGGCTCCGGCATCGCTCTATCAGGAGAAGATCTAGACCCTAGAGTAGGTTGGGATGTTCGTCTTGAACCTGTCGAAAAAACCTCTCCTCTGGAACTTCCGAATGGCCACTCCATCAACCTAGGCATCGGATTAAACTCTAACGAGCATGCCATCATCACACCTATCCTGGTCAGCAAAACGGACCTTTTCGCTTGGTCAGTCGCTGACTTACCTGGAGTAGACCGTCTAGTAGCATCCCACAAGCTATCCATCTACAAAGAAGCTCGCTACATCTCTTAGAAAAAATGCAAACTCGACGAAGAACGACGCCTAGCGGCTAAGGCCGAGGCCGCTAAGTTACTAAGCATAGGATTCATTGAAGAAGCTCAATACACCACTTGGCTTTCTAATGTAGTCTTGGTGAAGAAAGCCAACGGCAAATGGCGGATGTGTGTAGATTACACAGATCTAAACAAAGCATGTCCTCGAGATGCCTACCCCTTACCTAATATTGACCGACTTGTTGATGGCGCGGCGGGGAATAAAGTACTCAGTTTCTTGGATGCATATTCTTATTACAATCAAATCCCCATGGCCGCATCCGACATGAACAAGACCGCCTTCATCAGAGACGACGCAAATTATTTTTACAGAGTTATGCCTTTTGGTCTCAAAAACGCTGGAGCAACCTACCAACGGTTGATGGACAAAGTTTTCAGCCATCTGATGGGACAGTGTGTCGAAGTATACGTCGACGACATGGTTGTCAAATCTCCAAGCCATCACCAACATGCGCAGGACCTCGCAGCAGTCTTCTTCGCTTTACGCCAATACAACCTCCGCTTCAACCCTGACAAGTGTGTATTCGGCGTCGACCGCGGTTAGTTTCTCGGCTTCATGCTAACCCAGCACGGCATAGAAGTCAATCCTGAAGAGTGCAGAGCGATTATCGAAATGCGTAGTCCCACCACCATCAAAGAGGTCTAACGCCTCACAGGCTGCCTTACAGCCATTTCCCGCTTCCTGCCCAAACTAGCTTAACAAACCCAACCCATAATGCAGCTCGCCGCCTACGCCCATACTTTCAAATGGTGGAAAAGTTGGCCCTGTCCTTGGTCCATGCAGCTCGCTGCCTACGCCCATACTTTCAAAACCACAGCATCACCGTCAAAACCGATTACCCAATCCAGAAGATATTGCAAAAACAAGACCTGGTAGGACGGATGTCATCCTGGGCCGTTGAGTTGTCAGAATTTAACATTCATTATGAACCTCATGGCCTCATTAAAGCCCAATGCCTCCTAGACTTTGTTAATGACCTCCAACAGACACCCACGGAGGACCAGTGGATGCTTCATGTAGATGGTTCTTCAAATCCGAAAGGTGCTGGTGCTGGTATCATGTTAGAAGGGTCCAACGATATCCTCATTGAGAAATCCCTCCACTTCGCCTTCAAAACATCCAACAATCAAGCTGAGTACGAAGCCATCCTCGCCGGCCTTTCCCTTGCTCTTGAAGTTGGCGTCAAAACTTTAACATGCAAAACCGACTCCAAGCTTATTGTGGGCCACCTAAATGACGAATTCCAGATCAAAGACTCCATCCTTTTACAATATTACCATCTGGTTCGCGCGGTTATTCAATCCGTTTTTGAACAAGTCTGCATCGAACACACTCCCAGGACCGACAACATCAGAGCCGACATCCTATCCAAATTAGCCAGCACCAAATTAAAAAGCCATCACTGATCCCTATTGCAATAAACACTATCCACACCTTCCATCACAAATACCTGCCACAACCTAACCCACACCCCAGTCGACAACATCACCCTTCCCCAAACCCACAACTGGACCACCCCTTATATCTAATATCTCCAAACCGGCAACCCCCCACAAGATGCTGACAAAACTTGGCTGACTAAGGCCGCCAGATATACCATGATAGGCGATGACATCTACAAACGCGGATACGGCCAACCGCTCTTCAAATGTGTCATTGCAGAACAAACGCAGTATATCATTAAGGAGTTGCATGAAGGCATTTGCGGCTACCATTCCGGGGCACGTACTATGGCCACCAGAATCCTTCGAGCCGGTTACTTCTGGCCGACTATAGAAGCGGATTGTCAGGACTACGTCAAAAAATGCAAACCATGTCAAAAACATGGCAACCTCATCCACCAAAAACAAGAACAACTTCATTCCATACTATCCCCATGGTCCTTCGCTAAATGGGGAATGGATATCCTCGTCCCCTTCTCCCCCGGCAAGGGCCAGGTGAAATTCCTAATAGTAGCCGTTGATTATTTCACTAAGTGGATAGAAGCCAAACCACTGACCACCATTACAGCCCAGCAGGTCCAGCAGTTTGTCTGGAAAGATATTATATGCTGATATGGTGTTCCACATACTATCATCACTAATAATGGCCGACAATTTATAGATAAGGAACTAGCCAAGTTCTACACTGGTCTAGGCATCAAACACATAACCAATTCTGTGGAACACCCACAAACCAATGGACAGGTAGAGGCGGCCAACAAAGTTATCCTAGTGGAACTACGTAAACGATTAGACAGCACCAAAGGCTGATGGCCCGAAGAACTGGTAGAAGTGCTATGGGCTTACAGGTTCACCCCTTAGTCATCAACAAACGAGTCCCCATTCAGCCTAGTTTACGGTGCAGACGCCATGATACCTGTCGAAATTGGCGAACCATCCCTACACCGAGAACTATATGACCCAACCCATAACCATCAAAACATGGCCACTCACCTCGACCTCCTACCCGAACTTAGAGAAAAAGCCTAGATACGCAACTTAGCCGCCAAACAAAGAGCTGCCAGAAAGTATAACGTAAACCTATATCCAAGATCGTTCATAAGAGGAGACTTAGTATGGAGAATGGCCAGTAGTGCAAGAAAGAAGGATGGCAAGTTCTCTGCCAACTGGGACGGCCCATACCGAATACGTGAAGACGCGGGAGGAGGAGCATATCGCCTAGAGCATTTATCTGGAGAAGAAATACCCAATACATGGAATGTGTCCCATCTAAAGTTTTAATTTAGTTAAACATGTACTATATCACATCGAAACACTTGTAACCCTGGGTGTACTCTTTTTCCTCACCTGGTCTTTTTTCCCTAAAGAGGGTTTTGGCCGGGGAGGTTTTAACGAGGCACCACAGATTCATTGAATAATACAAAGGGTTCCTAACTTTACGACCATCATTTATTTCACTTCTCATATTCGTTTTAAGTTCCCCACCCTTACCACAAGTAAGCGGCCCAGGTCGAACACCCTTAACTTGTTGGTTAATTCAATTTAAGTTCCCCATCCTTACCACAAGTAAGCGGCCTGGGTCAAACACCCCTAACTCGTTGGTTAATTCGTTTTAAGTTCCCCACCCTTACCACAAATAAGCGACCTGGGTCGAACACCCCCTAACTCATTGGTTAATTCGTTTTAAGTTCCCCACCCTTACCACAAGTAAGCGACCTAGGTCGAACACCCCTAACTCATTGGTTAATTCGTTTTAAGTTCCCCACCCTTACCACAAGTGAGCGGCCTGGGTCGAACACCCTTCATATACAATCGAGTTCGCCAAACATAACATACATCACAAATCATCAACATCCAACATAGAAGATAGCCAATACAAAGCATTAATCATATTAAACATAAACGCAAAGCAATGTACGAAGTGTTACGAACATAATGTACCGGTTATTATAGACATAGGCTCAATAATTGTTTCAAATCATTAAAAGTAAAAGGTCATATTCTGTTGTACCGTTGCCCCCCTCCACGGCATCCTCTGTCTCCTTCTCTTCCCCCACCACTTCCTTCTCTGCTTACCCATCCGGGCTGCTCTCGTCCTCATTAATAAGCTGCCCATCAGCAACATCCTAGTTAACATCAAATCTTGAATCGGCTGCGTCAACATCCTGATGAAAGAAGGTTGCTTGCCGCAATCCCTTCTGAAAACCATAAATATGCTCTTGGATGATACAACCCTTCAAGTCATCAAGTTCAACCTCAGCACCATCATACTTCTCTTTCAGCTCGTCACAGTCCGCCTCCAAATCCGCTATCCTCTTGTTAAGTTTTCCCTCCGAATCCAAGCAACGGACTTTCCATGTTCCCAACCTCTTCCTCTCCTCCTCCCAACTCTCCCTATCCTTCTTCCAAGCGGCATTATCCTCCTCAAACTTATCAACTTTTCCCTACAACTCCTCCACCTTCTCCCTACCTCCCTCCTTTACTTCTCGTCAGTACAGAGACCCAACACGATGACTTAGTATCAATGCCTTGCTTCCAAATTTGACCATGGTCCTCACGATATGATCCGCCTCCATACCATCAATAGAATTGATGATTGTATATGGAAGATTGATAGCAATATCTTTTCTAACAAATATCTCTGGCAACTCAATCAAACCGGACTCTGGCCCTTTAGTCCCACTGACCAACCCCGCCCCGAGCAATGCCGCCCTCACCTTCTTTACATTTTTTCCCTTGTCGGGTCAAGCCGGCAACTCAGCCTTTCTCTTGGTCCCGCCGTGCACGTGCACCTCGACCAGCGATTCCTGTAAGTTGGGAACATCAGTATTCCCGGCTGTCTTGGCCTTCACAGCCATTTCCTTCCTCAACGCTTGGAAAAGTTCCAAATTCTTCTTCCCGAATTGCGCCATGTGCCCTACAACAACACGTCAAAACACAGTTAAGTTAACTTAGAATCATTAACACAGTTTAAGTAATAAACAAATACCTTCAATATCAATAATCGGGTGCACCGAATTATAAACTCTAACTAGACCCTTAGTGGGCAACTTATCGGTAAACTTCATCAAGACCTCTACCACCTTCTTATCCACCGCCGACAACTCGTCGATGCCCATGTCCTTATATCAAGAAGGGCTTCCCGTCTAGCTAAACGGGAACTTCGTACTCCCATCTGCATTAAAGAAATGGGACCTGCCCTCCTCTTTTACCACAACCTTAAAGTATCCGTCTTTGAAATGCTTGAAAGACTGAGAGAACGTGTCCAATCTGTTGATGCTAGGACGACTCACCAAAGATAGCCAAGTAGTCGGCTGGCGGGGTCTAGTATCATAGAAGTACAAAAATGCATGAGGAGAAGGTTGTAGATATAGTGATTGGCACAAAACATGGAAGGCTTGCATATAAGCCCAACTGTTTGGATGCAACTGTGTAGGTGCAACGTTCAATGCACGCAACACCCCCATGCTAAAGTCATCCAAAGGTAACCTCACATGTAGCTGGGATAAATGGCACATGTACATATAGAAAAACTTCTCGGTCGCCCCCTCTTGCCCATGGCATACGCGGTCAATGGCGCTCACCCTCTCCAAGGAAACGATACCCCTGTTTACACCTTTCGCGATAACAAGGGTACAGTTTAGCCAAGAATTCAACAAACGAGACCACCGAAACAAGGACGACTGATTACGAATGTCAGCAGCCACCCACCCATAGCCACCCTTGGCCGGCCAGTTACTCTCCGCTAACTCCTCTGGAGGGTCTTCCCGCACCTCAGTCACCGTTTCCATAGGAATTCTGCCTACCATACCCGCAGAACTAGTACTCTCCTCTTCGGCATGTCTACCTATTGTAAGACCCGTAGAATTTAATTAATTAAATAAATAATTAATTAATAAATACGGGAGGGGTAATAATTATGACATTAAATTATGGTTGGTATGACGTGGAAAAGTGCTAGCTCATGTGGTTGAGAGCACTTTGATTGTGCGAGAGGACTTGGGTTCGAGTCCTATGTATGCTAACTTTTGATGTTATGGTT
>Ga0214543_1005835_pt1 | contig 22350 bp, 14 predicted proteins | sample CNSS2metaG_FD_160094 | JGI IMG/M metagenome (GOLD analysis project Ga0214543, IMG submission 160094) | Root nodule microbial communities from cowpea collected in UCLA plant growth center, Los Angeles, California, USA - CNSS2 | ecosystem: Host-associated > Plants > Roots > Nodule | place: USA... | reverse complement strand
CCGTGAGAGTAGTCATCGTTTCCTATGCCTTCTCCTTAGGATTGGCTAAATCGTTTGACAGATCAAAACCCTCTACTTTGTAATGGTCATCGAATCCTTCCAGATGTAGATCCGCTCCTTTGGAATGATCAAATCAACATTGCATCGAGACCCTCTCCGTGGGATTGGTCATCGATTCCTTCACATCAAGGCCCTCTACAAAGCAATGGTCATTGATTTCTTGATTACATCGAGACCCTCTACAAGGCAATGGTTATCGATTTCTTTACATAGAAACCCTCTCCCTAGGAATGGTCCAATTCACACATAAAATTTCAAAAAAAAAAAACCAAAAAAAATGTCTCAAAACATGAAAGCACATAAAAAAAATCTCAAGATGAAGCGAAATTAAAAAAAAAAAGGAGAAAAAGAAAAATTCTTACTTTAAAAAAAAACAACAACATAATTTCAAAAAAATTTGAAAAAATAAAAATAAAAAAAAAGAGAAGAAGACAAAATTTTAAAAGTTTGTTTGACATCATGACCCGCTCTGATAGAATGGTCAGTGATTTCTTTCTTTCTGAAAAATACTTGGTTGAATCCACTTCTTTTTCTGGATGTTGGCCCTCTTCTTAGATTTGGTCTTCACATTTCTTTAAATCAGTTTTTATTCACCTTCTTCCTTATCAAAACACGAACGAAATTAGTGTTTCTGTCTTTACTTATCTTTTACTATGATATTATGAAAAGTTAATTTTTATATTATCGGTAAAATCTAAGTAAAGAGGGGCAGCTGTCAACACCCAATTTCGTCCGAGTAAGAAATAAAAATTTCCTTTAAAATAATTAGGAGAAGGGAAAAATAGGAAAAAGTGAGCATTGATTTGTATATAGATATATTCCTACTTTTACTTTCATCCCATTTTTAATTTTTATTTAGTTTTATCTTGCTTTATTTTATTTTATTTTATCCTTTTTATTTTATTTAATTTTATCTTTAAACTTTTAATTTAAATTTTAATATTTTTGTTTACTTTTCTTATTTTATTTTGTTTTATTCTTTTTGAAAAGGTATAAATACACATTTGGTACCCAAACTTTTTCGAAAAGTTCAATGTGGTACCCGAATTTTAGGAATGTTCAATTTGGTATCCCAATTTTCTAAAGAGGTTCAATTTGGTCCTCTCCGTTAAGTTGGAGTTAACACCGTGTCCGTACAGGACACGTGTCAAGCCATGAAATTTTAATTTTTTTTCAAAAAATTAATTTTTTTTTTCAAAAAGTTTAAAAAACTGCCACGTGTCAGTTTATCATCGTGCCACGCGGCAGCTTACAAGCATGACACGTGGCAGTGTAATAGTTGTTTTCAATTTAGTACCCCAATTTAAATTTTTGGTTCAATTTAATACCCAAATTTTTTAAAATGATCCAATTTCGTCCTTTCCTATTTGAGACCAAATTAGTAAATAAGCTTCATTATAATTTATATAAACATGTTAAAATAATTGTTTTGAATTTATACATCAAATCACTACACCTAAATATTCAAATTATTTTATTTTTTACAAGTGTAAAAAATTTCATATATAAAAAATTACAAAGGTTAAAATGAAAAAAATAAAATAATTTAAGTATTTAGGTGAAATGATTTGATGTATATATATTATAAAAAGTTATTGTAACATGTATATATAGGTTGTAATTAAGCTTATTTACTAATTTGGTCTCAAATGGAAGATGACGAAATTGAACGATTTTAAAAAATTGGGGTACTAAATTGAACCAAAAATTTAAATTGGGGTACTAAATTGAAAACAACTATTACACTGCCACGTGGCACGATGATAAACTGACACGTGGCATTTTTTTAAATTTTTTGAAAAAAAAAATAATTTTTGAAAAAAAAATTAATTTTTTGAAAAAAAATAAAAAAAAAATAAAAATTTCATGGCTTGACACGTGTCCTGTACGGACACGGTGTTAACTTCAACTTAACGGAGAGGACCAAATTGAACCTCTTTAGAAAATTGGGGTACCAAATTGAACATTCCTAAAATTTGGGTACCACATTGAACTTTCCGAAAAAGTTTGGATACCAAATGTATATTTATACCTTTTGAAAAAATATAAAAAAAGTGAAAATAATAAAAATGAGAAAAAGTAAAATGAAAGTCAATGGTGCACCTTCTCTGCACTTTTGAGACTTGGCATGAGAAAGGAAATGGTGGGGAGGTGTATCACTGCGTGGCAGCGCCGGTGGAATGGCAAAAGCCAACCTGCATCTCACTTTTGGCCCTTTTCTAAAACCAGCACAGAATATGAGCGAAAGAGGAAACTGGCATGGTAAGAACAACGGTCAAACCATTTGAAAAAGGGGGGGACTCTGGCACAAGGGGCAGCTCACTCGCAGGGGGGAGAAGATACCATTTCAAAAATACAGTTCATATAGGGCGGAAAAAACACATTTTGAAAGAAAAAAAGGAAAACAAAAAAAGGAGAGTTGGGGGAGATCGCAGAGGTTTGGGAGAACAAGACAAAGCCACAGTGAAAAGAGAAAGGGGTTGCACGAGTGAAGGAGCATCAAGAGGTAAGTATCGCTGCCATGGAAATGAACTGAAAATGTATGTGACTTGTTGTGCATGGTTAAATGACCGAATATGATGTTATGTTGTGTTGTTCTGTTGTGCTCTTTTGCTTGTTGATTCATACGCCTGTGTTGTGATGTTGGGGTTTCCATTTACATTATGTTTATGCCATCTGAATAAAAACAAAAAAAACAAAGAATCAGAGTCTAACTACAGCGACTAACATCAATGTCACGTAATACACTCCATCCTCCTTCACCATTCTATTCTCCTCTCCTCCGCCTTCACCATTCTATTCTCCTCTCCTCCGCCTTCACCATTCTATTCTCCTCTCCTCCGCCTGTACACACATAACATGACCAGCTTTATCTTCTAGCCTTCCACAGACACTTCCCAACCGAACCCCATAGCCACAGATTACCTCCATTTATCCCTACCGTCTCCATTTCCCAAAGGCAGCCAAATACACACAAACACCAATCCTTCCCGTTATCACCACCTTCCCGCCGCACTTATAGAACCACCACCTCAAATTCATATCACCACCATTTCAACCTGCAAATAAAACATACAAGCAAATAACCAGAGTCAAATACATTCGTAAACCACTCATTGTTCTGCAATCTCCATTCATACCGAATCAGAACCCCATTCCAGTCTCATTTTCTCCGATCAGTCACATCCAATCATAGCACAGAGATGAACAAAGGAGTAGAAACCATCGCCGACGGCGAGGCCGCCGGCGGTTCAAAGCTTTGAACGGAAAACATGCACAAATCGCAGCAACCCTGGGTGTCACGAGAGCAGCGCGAGTTGAGCCTGAGAAGAGAGGGAGCAAGGCTTGAGCATCTATCTCGCGCAAGAAGAAGAATGAAAGGCTTGGGGCGCGGCGGTAACGATCTGGGTCGCGAAGGCCGGAGGTTGAGCTTCCATGGTGCTCACGTGTCCCCATTTTTAATCTCTGCACACTCCCAAATCCCTTGTTTGTTTTGGGCCTGTTGTTGACCCTTTGTTGTTACTGATTGCAACCTATGTTTCACTACACACACCTCTAGTAACTACTTCCTGCACCCCTAAGTTGACTAACTCCACCACTCATTTGTGTATTATTCCTATTTTAGACTTGTTTTATTTTTATCCACACTTTTAATAAAGACACCTTATTTACTTCATGTACCTCTCACTAATTACTCATGTACCCTCGTATTTTGTTTTCCACTTTCATCCTTCTTAATTAATTTGTTTCTTTTTATTTATTTACTTTTTCATTATTATTATTTATTTTCGTTTTTTTATTTTTTTTTATTATTTCTAAAAAAAACAAATATTTGAAAATTATCAAAAATTGCAAAAAAAAAATAGAAAAAATAAAAAATCTAAAAAAACAAAAAATATTCTCTTTCACTTTATTGTGTCTGTCCGATCGCTCGCACCGCGTGGCACTTATTTTCAAAAAATACCAAAAATAGTTTTCTTTCTCTTTTAGTGTTTGTCCGACCGCCCGCGTTGTGTGACACGTATTTTCAAATAATCTCAAAAACACCAAAAAAATTCAAAATACAAAATATCAACATTCTCAAACAAAAGTCTTTTTTAAAGAACTACGTAACCCTGATTTCTCATTTTGAATGAGAATACGTAGGACCAAGGTCAATCTTTGTCGGGCCAAAAAAATTTTAAAAAATATTTTTTGTTTCTTTTTAGCATTATTGTCTTATTAATTTTGGGGAAAATTAACATTTTAAAAATCACGTCAACTTTGCATTTTTAATTATAGGTACCGCCCTCGGGCGGGCGCTGTAGGGTGCTAACACCTTCCTTACGCGTAACCGACTCTCGGATCCAGAATCTGGTTTTTCGCAGACTTGTCTTATCTTTATGGTTTTCCATAGTTTTCCATAATAACTATGGTGGCGACTCCAAATCTCTTTTTCAAACTCGTTTTCTATTTTTTTGGTTCGTCGTCCCGTCGCGATTCCGGTTGCGATAAACATCCCAACCGAATATTACGGATTTAAATATTAAAATAAAGAAATATAATTAAACTGCATTTAATTAAATGTCATTTCTCCAAAAACACGGGAAATTTTAAAACTTTTATCACCTCAACAATAATCCAAAATCCATAATAATAAGTACTACTATAACTATTAAAAGTTTAATAATATCAATGATTATAATTTATTTGAAATCATCAAAATAATATAAAAACTCTGAGAAAATCCTTCTCCTAAGTCTAGCCCCGCTCCGGCTTTATGCCTCACTAGACTCACCTGCAACATCATCTGCTCACGTATACCGCGTATACGATCATTGCCACACACAAGCAAATAGGGTGAGCTAACAGAATAAAAATATATACAATACATTTATATATACAACACAATCACACCAAAGGAATTTCATCCTTTGATATCATCCCACATAGCCACAACCATGTTAAACGTGTTCTATGTCTTCTAGTGAGTACCTCAAGATGTCTTGCTGCCACACCTATCGGCCACAACCGATAGAGCACGTGCGGGAAACCATGCTAGGAATCACACACTGTAACGTCATGTGGAGTTCCCAATACGAACATAGCTCGTAATGTCCCAAGACTACCAAACTCGTCAGCTAATTACTAAGGAGGGCAATCTATCTAGACCCATCCATGCGGGCCATAACCAACACACTCACACCGACAACACTCGCCAACCCGAGCCACAACTCAAGAGTTCCTCGTGTTCATCTGCCATCTCGAGCCACAACTCGAGGGATGCCATTTTGAGCCACAACTCAAGGAATGACACGTGCTCAACCCCTATCCCAAGCCACAACTCAAGGGATACGTTCCGAGCTACAACTCAAGGAACACCAGCAAACTGACCTTTAAGTTATCCTAGAAGCCTTGTAGACCATGCAAATCACACAAGCAAAAATATAATTCTGCTACAGCAATATCGCCTGGCGCTACTCACGAGGCGCCAAGCACCTACCACTTCCAGACCGTCTAGAGGGTATGATGAGTTCGAACCTTTGCTCTCATTAAGTGTTCAAATTTTGGGGATTTAATCTCATTTTTGCGCTTAAGAATTGATTTTAGTTGCATAATATATTATTGAATATTCTTATCGTTTAATAATGCAACCAGAATTTAATTTAGGTCCTTAAGAGTGTAAATTGGGAATATTTCAAGTCATAAAATAAGTCCAAAAATCAGAATTTTGGAGAGGAATATTTCAGGAGCTAAATGCACCCTAATTTTTATTTTTACACCCCCTTCTGCAATTGGTCATCTAATTCTGAAAAGGAATATTTTTGGAGTTAAATGCACCTCCAATTTTTATTTTTCACACCCCTCCTAAAATTGGGTCTTCTGACTCTGTTCTGCACCCCTTCTTTTTACTATTTTGCACCCTTAATATCACTTAACCTTCACTCAACCAGATTACACCACGTGGGAATCCTCCACTTACTAAAATAACCAATTAAAGATTTCCACGTCATCAATCATCCACTCACTAAAATAACCACTTAAAACTTACCACGTCATCAATCCTCCACTCACTAAGCTACCCAATCATGGAATGAAACCTCATCACCCTATCTTCTTCACACAACCAAAACCCTAACCCTAATTTTCCTTCTCACCCACCATCTCCATGTCGCAGCCGTCACCCTCCAAAATAAATATATTATGCAACTAAAATCAATTCTTAAGCGCAAAAATGAGATTAAATCCCCAAAATTTGAACACTTAATGAGAGCAAAGGTTCAAACTCATCATACTCTCAAGACGGTTTGGAAGTGGAAGGTGTTTGGCACCTTGTGAGCAGCGCCAGGCGATATTGCTACAGCAGAATTATATTTTTGCTTGCGTGATTTGCATGGTCTACAAGGCTTCTAGGATAACTTAAAGGTTGGCTTGTTGGTGTTCCTTGAGTTGTAGCTCGGAACGTATCCCTTGAATTATGGCTCGAGATAGGAATTAAGCACGTGGCATTCCTTGAGTTGTGGCTCAGAATGACAAATCTTGAGTTATGGCTTGGGATGGCGGATGAACACGAGAAACTCTTGAGTTGTGGTTCGGGTTGGCGAGTCTTGTCGATGTGAGTGTGCTGGTTGTGGCCCGCACGGATGGATCCGGATAGATTGCCCTCCTCAGTAATTAGCTGACGAGTTTGGTAGTCTTGGGACATTACGAACTATGTTCGTATTGGGAAATCCACCTGGCGTTACGGTGTGTGATCCGTAGCATGATTTCCGGCACATGCTCTATCAATTGTGGCTGACAGGTGTGGCAGCAAGACATCCTGAGGTAATCATTAGAAGACGTAGAACACGGTTAACATGGTTGTGGCCATGTGGGATGATATCAAAGGATGGAATTCCTTTGGTGTGATTGTGTTGTATATATAAATGTATTGTATATATGTTTATTCTGTTAGCTCACCCTATCTGCTTGTGTGTGACGATGATTGTAAACGTGGTATCTGTGAGCAGATTGTAAGACCCGTGAAAATTAATTAATTAAATAATTAATTAATTAATAAATGCAGGTAGTAGGAGCCTTTATGACATTAAATATTGTTTGATGTGACATGAAAGAATACTAGCTCAAGTGGTTGAGAGTACTTGGTTTGTGTGAAAGGACTTGGGTTTGAGTCCTATGGTTTGTGTTATTTTTGATAATATATTTGTGAATGGCGAGTGATATCATAATTATAGGATTATAATAGTTATCACTAAATATGAATTGGCATAGTGGTTGTGCTTTGGCCTTATAAGTGGAAGGTCACGGGTTCAAACCTTGATAGACAGGATTAACCTTTATTTTTGCCAAATTTAGCTTGGAATGAATGTGAAAAGGTAGAGGGAACCCTAGCAGAAGGGGCAGCCAAGAGGGTCTAGAAAACCATCTTGTAATTACCATTGAATATGTATTAAACCCACAATGAAACCAATTTTCGTTTTAGCTCCTTAAACCAACATTAAAAGACCTATAAAAGGCAAATTTAGGGGAAAAGAAAGGGTTTCTATAGTTGTTGTTTTTGGGATTCAAAGGGAGAACGAAATTTGGGTTGGGAGTGGTGAGTTTTGGGTGCACAAGAGGTGAATTTGGAGAAGGCTTGAGGAGAAGCATTCTTTTCTTCTCAATTTTAATCACGAACTCCAGGTTAGGGGAGTTATCCTTTGCGTGTGTAAATTTCATGATTTGTATATGGTTCTGTGCCATTATAATCTCCATTGAAATCTGTATTGTATGAATTCTGGATTATGTGCACTGTGTTTAAGAATTGGCTTGGTTGTGTTTAGTTGCAAAACCTTTTTATGCTTCATTTGATTAGGGAGTGAGGGTTTTGGTATGGAATGGTTAGAGATGGTTCAATCTCGAGTTGGGGTATTTTGAATGGATGAAATAACATGTTCTGATGTTTGTTGGTCATTATCTTATGCTTGGGAATGTGTGAATTGCGTTTTGGCCTAGTTTTGGTGTTGTTGGTGCATGAACAGTGGCGAAACTCTACAAGTTTCGCCCGAGCGAGTCTCTCTCGCCTAGGCGAGAGTTGCAGAAGCTCGTTTAGGGTTTTGGTTTGAGTTTTTCGCTCAGGCGACCAAGTTAGGAGTTGAGCGACACGTTCTCTCACTCAGGCGAGATTGGCTCGCCTAAGCGAGGTCGCGAGAAAACCTGGACGTTTTGAGCGCGACTTCTCGCCCAGGCGAGGGGTTTTGGAGTGTTGAGCGACATATACACTCACTTGGGCGAGAATGGATCGCCTAAGCGAGGTCGCGATGAGACTTGATTTTTTTTTATTGAATCCTCGTCCAGGCGAGGAGATTTGTGTATTGAATGACTTAGGGTCTCGCTTAGGCGAGAAGAGCTCGCCTAAGCGAGATGAAGTGGTACAACCATTGTTACACGCTCGCTCAAGCGATTTGGGTTAGCTTAAGCGAGGCTGAAGGTCTAGCCTGGGCGAAGGTCCCTGGCTTAAGCGAGAATGATGCATTATCTATGTTTGTGTGAGTTATTTGAGCTGGTTTATTTTTTGTTCCTAAATTCTAGGGATTTTATGCTTGTGTTGGTGATGTTTGGGCTTGAAGGACTAAGTCCATAGCATTGTGGGATGTGCTTGGAATGAGTCGCGAGCGAGGAGTTCGTGATGGGTGGATCGCATACGGAATGTGAACTATTTAGTTCACCGGAGGTACTCTTGTTGGGATGAATGGGCGAGGGAGTTCAATTCATGCTCAACTTGAGAATGCTATGAGCGAGGGAGTTCATAGTAGGAAAAACGGGTATGCGGTCCAGGTCCGAGCGAGGAGTTCGGATGACGGATGAGGAAGTTCGTGAAGCAAGACTACAAGCGGGATAGGCTTGTAGGTTGGATCACGAGCAAGGAGGGTCGTGGAGGCACATGAAATCCCAGAGTTAGAATACATGCATGAACTCATATTGGTTATGAGTGTGGGAATGTGGGTGTTTTTGGAAAATAAACAAATGATTACTTATGAATGAGCTGGGGATTTAATTTCATATTTGATTATATTTATGTGCATAGCTCACCCTATCTGTTTGTGTGTGGCGATGATCGAATGACTTTTTATCCGGGAGCAGATGATGTTTCAGGTGAGCTAGGAGATGCATAGTGGCGGAGAGTGAGGCTAGTGACGTGGGGAATTTTTATAAAGCATGTTATTTAAATTTCATGTAATTTAGAATTATTGAATTTTTACTACTTTATGGTTATTTAAATTGTAAAGGTGAACTTTGGAATAGTTGACTATTAATAATTTATTATGGATGTTTAAAGTTTAAATTTCTCGCGTTAAGGGAAATGGTTCATTAATAAATGAGGTATTATTTATATAAATTGTTATTTTTTTTAGTAATATCCGGTAGGGATGTTACACAGATGATGTTGTAGGTGGGTCTGGTGAGGCATAGAGCCGGAGCAGGGCTAGACTTGGGAGAAGGATTTTCTCAGAGTTTTTATATTGCTTTTATGATTTCTAATAAATTGTAATCATTGATATTATTAGACTTTTGATAATTATAATAGTATTTATTATTATGGATTTTGGATTATTATTGAGGTAATTAAAGTTTTAAAATTTCCCGCATTTTTGAGGAAATGATATTTAATTAAATGCGGTTTAATTATATTTCTTTATTTTAATATTTAAATTCATAACATCCGATCGGGATGTTACAAGTATTACATTCGGATTTTACCTATGAATATGTAACATTGAGAAACATACAAATTTTTTTGTAAGTAATGTAAAAAAAGGTTTTCCTGCCAAATTTTCATATGTAAAATTCGTAGGTACATTTGGCGTGTTATTACATGAATTTTTGTGAAGGGTATTATTCGTAGGTAATGGTATAGGCTTCGTAGGTAATTAAAAAAATTGACCTACTAATTTTACACACGAATTTTGAAATAATACTTACTAAAAGTTAAAACCCAAAATATGATAGCTTTAGTTTCATACTCACCAAAGTCTCGCACTCACTCACTCTTAAATTTTCTCATTTGCACTCTCTCACGTTCACTCACAAAGAGTACGAAGTTTCTTATCTTTGAGTTTATTTATTAAGAATGATAGTATCAATGAATTGTGAATTATATTGTGTTGCTATGTTGCAATATCGTGTGTGACACTTGATTGAGCATGTTTTATTTATTTTTGGTTTAGTTATGGATTCATTTTGTTCAAAACTCTTGATAAGAAAAATTAAGGTTTGACCAACAAGGGTGCCAAAGGGATTTTGTTTGAAATGGGACCAGTGTAAATACATGAACTTCAACCATTGTCAAATATAAGAAGGCAAAAACTCAAATATAAGCTGATTATTTAATCTTCACAACTCTAGTTAAGTTTGTGCTTTGTAACTTATAGTTGGGATAGTACGCATAAATTTTAGTGCTTTATATTTTTATTACAACCCACCATAGAATTAGAGATTCCAAATTATTCACTAGCCTACTTTCACATCTCTATGTTTTTCGCTAACATTCTCATGACTATGTATGCATCTTTATCCATTAACTTAGTTATCGAGATGGATTTCCCTTATAAAACAAGAAAATATTGTTTTTTGAAAATTCATGAAAATATTTCTTTGTCTTTGTTTTTTGAAAATTCATGAAAATATTTCAAGGAAAAGCTATAATTTTTTAATTACTTTGTCTCACCTTTTTAATTCCTTTGTGGTTTTTAATTATTTTGTCTCTTAATTGTAGGATTTTCTAATTATACTCATCCTCACTTCATCTCAATTGTGGCCACATCAATGTCCATTCAAGAAACCTTTACTCCTATTCCTATGGATGATCAATAAGAACAAGAACAATTTGTATAACTAAATGTAGGTGAATCAAATCTTAAGGAGTAAAATGATGTTCCTATAAATTTAATTCCGGGTGAAATGGAAAGCTCAACTCCAACTGTGAATTCAAAGAAGTCAATTTCAGATGTTTGGAATCATTTTAAGAGACAAAAAATATATGAAAATTGGAAAGTTGTATGCAATTATTTTCAGAAAAGGCTTTTGAGTGATCGAAGGCAGGGTACATCGCATTTGCAAAATCATTTTAAGACTTGTAAGCTTCGAACAACACGAGACATAAAACAAGTATTTTTAAAACTAGGCATGCACTTCGAAAGATGAAAATCCTACGTGATTATCCAATGTCAATGTTTGATGACATTGGTTTTAAAGATTTTTGTGTTGCTTAACAACCTCTATTCAAGGTAGTTTCTTAGAACTCTAAAAAAATGACAGTATGAGGAGTATAATGAAGAAAAAAAGAAAATGAAATTACTACTGTCAATGATTCAAATTGAGTTGCAATTACAACGAATATATGGAGTGCTAGTAATTAAAATAGAGGATACATGACTATAATAGCTCACTTTATTGATGATTTATGTAGACTACAAAGTCAACTTGTGAGGTAATAACATCATACTACTATTTGTACATTAACTTTGTTCTTATTGACTACATTATTAAAATTTGGTCTTTCAAAATAGGTTTATGTATATGCCTACTCCTCATACTAGTCAAGTTCTTGGTGAAATGTTGGTTCAATGTTTAATGGATTGGAATTTAGATAGAAAAGTTTCTACTTTGACAGTTGATAATTATACTATAAATGATGTTATGATTAAACGCATTTTAGATAAGATTTCACCTAAGTCTCTTATTTTGGTTGGCCAATTATTTCACATACGGTGTTGTGCACATATATTGATTTAATTGCGAAGGTTGGTTTGTCTATAATTGGTAATGTCATTGAAAAAGTTAGAGAAAGTGCCAATTATTAGACAATAACACCTAAAAGAGAAGAAAAAATTATAAAGACATGAGCTCACTTGAGTATTCCATTTAGTAGAAAATTAGTTCCTGATGTATTTGATTGACTGTCACTTGGTGAAATTCTATATTTTTTAAGCTTCAAATAGTCATACAATACAAAGATGTATTTGATTGACTGTCACAACGAGAGAGTCAGTATTGCCTAATGCACATCATTGGAAAATGGTAAATGAAATTTGTCAAAAGTTGAAAATATTTTACAACGTCACACTCTTGTTCTCTAGTACTTCATATCCAACTATTAATATTTTCTTTCCAAAGGTATGCCAAATTAAGTTGGCTTTAATGGAATGGGTTGACCCTCTAATTTCTATTATTCATTAAATGGTTGCATCCATTATTTTAAAATTTAACAAGCTTTGGGGTGTGAAAAGAGGGGTGATGGTTATATGTGTGTTAGACCTCAGGTATAAAATTGATTTGTTGGATTATTTTTCCCCCAAGATATATGAAGAGGAATCTGATTATGAAATTGAAAAAGTGAAGACTCTTTGTAAGGACTTGGTAAGAGAGTATGAAATGAACATGAAAGGTAAAAAGTTAGTTTCTGTGTCAGAATCCAAACATAAATGTAGGTTAAAGTCTTAATGGAAGAATAAATGGATGGAGGAGAGATTTTGCAAAACATCAAATTGCAAAGAAAACCAAACCATCAAATTATAAGTTAGAACTTCATTATTACCTGGAGGAACCAACACTACCTAATTTAAATGAAGAATTTGATATCTTAGTTTGGTGGAAAGCTAATGGGTTAAAATATGTAATCTTGCAAATGATTGCAAGAGATTTTCTAATCATTCTTATCATAACTGTTGCTTTTGAGTATTCTTTTAGTACTAGTGGTCGATTTCTCACTCCACATCGCAGTACATTACATCTATACACTTTAGAGCCATTGATGTGTGTTCAAGATTGGTTATGGACTGACATAAAAGGTAATTAAATTAACATTTCAAATTACATATTTATGTATATTAATACTAATTGTTACAATGAGTGAATTGATTTTCCTTTTTAGGTTCTTTCCAATCGAAAATGGTCAAGATGAAACTTAATACAATACTATAGGAGATAATTGATGATGATGTTAGTACTTTTTATCTGATATTTATTTGTGTGTTATTTGTTCCAGGAATTAAGTGGTCAAACTGAAGATAATAAGGATAAATATTATAGTGTTATTTTTGTAAAAATTGTTTTATAGGCTACTTCTATTTGAATTTGGATGTATGCTTTAAGTACTATATGTTTTTTATTCTTTTTGCAATTTTATTTTGATCTCATTTAAAAATTAATAAAATAAATTATTTTTAAATATTCGAGAGTATACATGGGTACTTATGGGTTTAAGAAAATTCGTGAGTTTTTTTATGCGAGTAGCGAGGCGGGTTTTGGGTAGGGTTTTTCGTGCGGGTCAGGTTGCGGTAGGCACTTTGCGTGCTTAATGTAACATCTCTACTGAAAATTACTTATTTAAAATAATTAATTAAGAAAAGAACATCAAACATCAAAACTTTTATTATTCCCAAACACGGGAAAATTTAAAAGTATATTCAAAGCGCCAAAGATCAATTAAAGCTATAATAATAGTCTTATTACAATTTCCAAAAAAATCCAATAAAATAACAGAAAACATAAATAAGTTCCTAGCTCGAATCCCAAGCTAGCCCCTCTCTCCATCTCAAGTGTTAGCAGCATCACCTGTATCATCAACTACTCCTGTGTAAGGAATCACACGATTATTGCCAAGCACAAACAGAAAGGGTGAGCTCAATAATAAAAGAAACACGTCAATTCAATAATATAATTACACCCAACTATATTATTAAAATTAGACCTTGGCCAAGTTCTTAATACCCTAAGGCTTTTCAACATTCAATTCACATAACAAAGTTAGCCATCGACTCAGGCTTTATGATGCTCACACGAACCTGCCCGTTCGTGGTCCTATCTCTACGAACCTCCCCGCTCATAGTCCTAATCTACGAACCTGCCCGCCCGTAGTCCAACACACGTGATCCACAAGCTACGTATCTCCCTGCAAGTAACATCTCTCAAGTGTGAGCACGGAACATACGAACCTACCTCGCTCGTATCCCCACACGAGAGCAACTGGATATGAACCTACTCGCTCATACCATCACGTGTTAACCACCATCCATGAACCTACCCGTTCATGGCACAACATCTCCTGATCCACGTCTGCATCAATGTGTACAAACAACGCACATAAACTGCACTAAACTTGCTTGGGCTAGAAGCCTTAGCGCAAGCGACCAGGTCTGTCTCGCTTATGCTAAGCTTCCTCGCTTGAGCGAGCGTGCTACAGGGACTCACTGTGAAGTCTCGCTTAGGCAAGCCTTTCTCGCCTGGGCGAGATTGTCCTTCACCCGAAAAAACAAGGTCTCTCGCCTAGGCGGCGAGACAAGCAAAGCATACATCCCTTCACGACTTCTCGCTTAGGCGAGATACTCTATCGCCCAAAACAGAGCTCTTCGCCTAAGCGAGATGCTCAAGCGGAACCCCACAGTACCCTCGATTTCTCGCTTAGGCATGATACGCTCGCCTGAGCGAGATGCTCGAGTACAAACAAACTCAAGTTTCTACTATTCTTGCCTAGGCGAGCCTTGCTCGCTTGAGCGGAAATAGCAGACATCATCTCTGTTTTAGCATGTAAACACCAAATTTCAAGCCAAAACCCAATCCCAAACCTTACCAACAATCTATTTTGACAAGTCAATCACAAAAGACAAATTATAGACCCAATTAGACTCCCAAAACATGAATATTAGCCACACCCAATCATGCATTGCCGAAACCCTGGTCACATTCATATAAAAACTTAAGGGTTTGCTCAAACAACATCAAAAACAGTCAAGGCTCAATCTAATCACATAAAGCACAACAATTTCATGGCAAGGATAAATTTATTCATGCATGTTACAAAATACACAAAAATTCACAATTATATAGATAAGCGAAAGAACTTTCCTAACCTGGTTTTCCTCTACTCAAAAAGAAAAGAACATTGATAGTTCTTCTTGCCCCAATTTGGATTCCCTTAGTACTCTCCCAACTCAGCTTCCTTAAAGCCTTCTGACTCTCTTTCTTACTCAAAATTTGTCCTCTATTTTCACTCTAGGTTTCAGACTTCAAAAACCCTTCTAATTACCTTATTTTCCCTTTTTATATGGTCCCTAAATATGGTTAATAGCAAAAAAACGAAAAGTGGCATTTTAATGTCTATAATTATCTTTCATAGACCATTATGGGCTGTTTTTCTCAGCTTCCTTGTTTGCCGATTGCCTCTAGGGTTTTCCCACCCTTTCACATTCATATCACACTTATGTTAGCAAAAGAATAATTAAGTCAATTTCATTCCCAGCAAGGTTTGAACACACAACCATGAAATCACAAAGTCAAAGCACAACCAATTCATGTTTCGTGATAATTCTAATAATGCACAAAATAAAATATCATACAATTGGCATACATAGGACTTGAACCCAAGTCCTCTCACACAATCAAGCACTCTCAACCATTTGAGCTAATACTTTTCCACGTCATAACAATTAGCATTAAATGCCATAAAGGATTCTACTACCCGCATTTATTAAATAATTATTTATTTAATTATTTAAATTTCTCGGGTCTTACACTCTACTCGACCCATTGCGATCCCTAGATAAATCTTAGAGCGTTATCTTTATAAGACTTGTTTTATAAGTTACTTCTATTTGAATTTGGATGTATGTTTTAAATAAAGATAAATATGTTTTTAGTCCCTGAAGTATTAGGTCATATTAGAAATGGTCCCTGATCGAAACTTAAGCACTATTTGGTCCCTTTCTTTTCAAAAATATTAATTTTGGTCCTTATTTTTTAACACCGTTAGAATTTATCCTAAGTGGCTAACGATGTTCTAGTTCAGCGTTTATTATGACATGTGTACTAACACATATGTGACACGTGTCATTTTATTTTTAATTGAAATTTCGAATTTTGAATTTAATTATGGACTTTTTAGGAGGTTTTCTTAAAAATAATAAAAATAAAAATAAAAAAGAGAGAGCTAGGAGCTTCTTAGAAAAGCTTCTCTTTCTTCATCAAAATAGAAATAGACTAGGGTGGGTGTGGCAGCTAGGTCGTAATGGGAAAGGACAAATTAGGGATCGAAAATGAGGGAAAGCCATGACTTGGAAACATACTTGAAACGGAAAATGGATTTCACCGGCAATCTCAGAAGAATTGCTCTGATCACTTCCAAATGGAGAAGAAGAAGAAGAGCGTGGTTGTTCATGTCACACAACGTACAATCACAAAGCAAGAAGGGGAACAAGAAGGTTGAACGACTAAAGGAAGGAGGAGAAACTTCGATTGCAGTCGAGGGCACGACAACGGCGTGGTGAGGCGGTGTGGCTCCCAACCATGGTTCCGCGCGTGAAGGAGAATAGAAGAAATTGCACTAGGGAAAAAAAAGGAAGTAGTTGTTAATGGTGACTCTGACTATGACTAGTGTTGTCGAAGACAACCTTGGTCGACAATAGTGGAGACGAAGACGAGTGGTGGCTGATCCTAGTGCCACTTCTTTGAGGATTTCGCGTGACAGAGGATGAATAGAAGGTCTCGAGTGCGAAAAGGATGAAGAATGGAATAGTTTTGACATTAGCGGTAGCGGTGGCACCTTCGAGTTCGCTGCCATGGTGACTTTCTTGGTTTTGTGCACAATGGAAGGGTAGAAGCCTTGGTCCCTTTCTGTTTTGACGACGAAGGAGAAGCTTTTCTGAGAAGTCCCTAGGTTCTCTTTTCTTTGAAGAAAAACCCCCTAAAAATTTATTAATTAGAATGTAGCCTCCATTTTCAAAATTTGAATTTTCAATTAAAAATAAAATATGACACGTGTCACTTATGTGTCAATACACATGTCATATTAGAGATGCTGAACTAGAACATTGTTAGCCACTTACAAGAGATTCTAACGGTGTGAAAAAATAAGGACCAAAATCAATACTTTTGAAAAGAAAGGGACCAAACATTGCTTAAGTTTCGATCAAAGACTATTTCCAATTTGACCTAATACTTCAGGGACTAAAAACATATTTTTCCCTTTTAAATACTATCAATTTCGATTTATGTTTTAAATATATATTTAGTTGTCTTGAGACTACTATTTGGATGTACGTTTTAAGTACTATTTATTTTTTTTATTCTTTTTTGCAATTTTATTTGGATCTCATTTAAAAACTAATAAAATATATTATTTTTAAATATTCACAGGTATGTATCCATGTGTACCCACATGTTTTCTTTTATCTGGGTATTTAGCGTGTAGCAGGGCAAGATTCAGGTAGGATTTTTTCGTGTGGGTCAGGTTGCAGGTAGATACTATCCGCGCCCAACCTGAGTCATTACCATCTCCAATCCAGCCTTTGCAACATCAGACAATCGAAAACCATAACCGCAAAACCCAAGCGGTAGCACCCCAAAATGTTGCAACATAGAAGAAATAGAAAAAATAAAAACCAAGCAAAAAGCAGAAGAATGCAACTAAAACGCACAAAACTCCCTCCCCTTAGATCGTAAGCAGTGTGCTACCCCGAAATAATACTGATTTGGAGCCCCAACGTAGTAAGTACCGACCATGTACCAATCAAAGGCCCACTTCCAAGGGATCAATTTCAAGATGATATGGACTCGTTAGGCCTTACACTATCATACGAGGGAGCGGATGCCTCAACGGTCACATTCCCTCTAAAAGATTTCTACCACCTCAATCATAAGACCTAATGAATCTGTAACTTCAGAGTAGTAGACAATAATTGACAATAGTCCGAATATAAAAAGGGGAGAGTAGGCACTTCATGGGGGGACTTTTTACACACTTGGTTTTTCCAAACGTAATCCAGTCGAATATCGACTGGCTCGTTCCAAAGGTTGACCTCGTCATCGCTACCTTGACAGTACGTCGACAAGAATATACCACATGGTAAATACCATAAGGGTGTAAATCATGAGAACAACAAGAAAGATAAAACATCAACAAACACATAATAGTTCCCCATGTAAATGGAAACAAAACATACCCTAATGGTAGACGGTAAGAAAAGATGAGCCTCAAGCACTAACAACAACACTGGGAAACGTGTAAATGAATGTGCCCTACGGAGAAGACAAAGGAACAATGAAAAAGGAGAAAGTCAAAAATGTGAATTTTTTATGGTAAAAAATTGAGTGCTCTTATCGAAACAAAAAATGCAGCATTAAAGCACTGAGGCCAAAGAATAGTTCCCCTTGACCTTGGGAGTTAACCTTTAATTTTTAGGCAAAGTAGTTACTAAAATAGTAACCAACTAACCAAAATATATCTCTTATACAAAATATTGTTATAAAATATCAACTATTAATAAGACAAACATAGGCTCAATTCCTGGGCCTATAGACTTTAGGTCAACTTTGGGACGTCTTATCCACCTTCAAAAATCAAGTCGGGCCCCAGACAACTAGGACAATACAAAAATAAACCATCAAAGATGTTAAAAAGTTAAAGGAACAATTACTTGTGCAACTCAACATTGATCGTTTGATGAATGACACATATGAGGTAAGGTAAAAGGCAATGATGACCTGTAATGAAATTGTACCGTCCAAAGAATGGCTGACATCAACATGCTCATTTCGATTCTGACTCGATAAATATTTATCATAAAACAACGAGTTTCATTAATTATTTGTAATGGATCGAGGTGACAACCAAGGAATCCGAGCAGGATCTAAGATGAACAAGGAATCCGAGCAAGATCTAGGCTAAATAAGGAATCTGAGTAGGATTTGGGCCGAGCAAGGTTTGGGTCGATCAGGATTTGGGTCGAGCAGTGTTTGGGCCGAATAGGATTTGGGTTGAGTAGGATTTGGGTCGAGCAGGATTTGGGTCGAGCAAGATTTGGGTCGAGCAGAATTTGGGTCAAGCAGGATTTGGGCCGAGTAGGATCTGGCCAAGTTTATCGGCAAAGAGTTAGGATATGGTTTTTGGATATTTCTTATAATGGGAAGATTCCCGACTTTGGGGGAGTGGAGATCATGTATGACTTTTCTTTTTCTATAAATAAAACACTCACTCCTCTAGCAAGGGAAAAATTATTTTGGGCCTTAGTGTTCTTAAGTTGACCTAGGTCGAAAAATTTCTCCTTACATTTTGTCTTTGATGAGCTGAGAAGGAAATTTGTTCCCGATTTTGTTTCCCTAAGATATGAGACCAAAACAGTGGCGCCCACCATGGGGCTGGTAAAATGACGTCCCAACCACAATGACGTGAATAAATCACGATGATAAAGTAGTCCACGATGAAAGCATCAATGGCGAAGTTGGGAAGGGAGAAGAAATGACAAATGTCTTTTTGATTCTCGACGATGAGGGCTCGTGATTACCTCTGATGAGGTTTATGCGGTGGTAGTCTTGACGAAGCTAAATGGAGAGGTGAGCTCTAGGTTGACCTCGAAGCAAGAAGGGGTCCGACAATGGTCAGTCCTAGGTCTACTATATCCTCTTTATAAACTTTTCATTTGTATTAATTTTCCTTATAATCAATAGCTCATGAATTACCCATTTTACAAGGCAACCAAAGAAACTTAAACTCGACTGAAAAGCAGGTTGGCCCCTGCCAAACTAAAAATGCCTAAAGCAGGTCGACCTCTACCAAACCAAAAATGCCTAAAGCAGGTCGACCCGTACAATCTACAAATTTCAGCTTGGCTGGAAGCAGACAATAACCTTTATAAACAAAAACTACCATTATGATTCACTTGTTTTATACTGAGGACTTCATCAGTCTGACCTCACTACGAGCTTGGTCATAACCTCTACGTTAAGGGCTTAATCAGTCCGACCTCGTTACGAGCTTGGTCATAACCGAGGTACGCTAAGGTACTTATCTGACCAACCTCGCTACAAGCTTGGTCATAACCTTAGTACGTTGAGAACTTCATTGGTCTGATCTCACTACGAGCTTGGTCATAACCTTAGTATGCTAAGGACTTCATTGGTCTGACCTCGTTACGTGCTTGGTCATAACCTCAGAACGCTGAGAGCTTCATCGGACTGACCTCGTTACAAGCTTGGTCATAACTTTAGTACGCTAAGGGAATCATCGGATCGACCTCACTACGAGCTTGATCACAACCTCAGTATGCTGAGGACTTCATCGGTCCAACCTCGCTACGAGCTTGGTCATAACCTTAGTACATTGAGAGCTTCATCAGACCGACCTCGCTACGAGCTTGGTCATAACCTCAATACAGTTAGGGCTTCATCAGTCCGACCTCGCTACGAGCTTGGTTATAACCTCAGTACGATAAGGGCTACTTCAGGTCGTCCTCAGCCTAATCATCTATCGGCCGAGTAACTAGAGGACGACCTTTAACACGTGACTTAAAAATATTTCTTTCAAGAAGCTCCTACATTTCGCAAACAAGTTAATTATTTTGCAGGTACAATAAGGCACATCATAACTTATTATGTAGCTAGAGATGAACGCCGCCAAATTTATGAAAAAAGTACAAAACTTACATAAAGACAATGTGAAAGAAAATGAAGACCCAACCTGATACAAGAAGATATAGACGGTTTATGACAACCTTTCATCCCAACAAGTTGAGGACTCAAGGTTGGAGGGTTGTATACCGTCCAGGGAATGGCCGACCTCAACATGCTTATTTCGATTTTGACCCGATAAATATTTATCATAAAACGACGAGTTTCATTAAATATTTGTCATTGGCCGAGGTGACGAGCAAGGAATCCGAGCAAGATCTAGGCTGAATAAGGAATACGAGCAGGATTTGGGCCAAACAGGATTTGGGCCGAGCAGGATTTGGGCCAAATAGGATTTGGGACGAGCAGGATTTAGGCCAAGCAGGATTTGGGCCGAACAGGATCTGGGCCGAGTTTCTCTACAGAGAGTTAAGATATGATTATTGGATATTTCTTATAACAGGAAGATTCTCGACTTTGGGGGGAGTGGAGATCATGTATGACTTTTCTTTTTCTATAAATAAAACACTCACTCCTCTAGCAGAGAAAAAACTATTTTGGGCCTTAGTGTTCTTAAGTTGACCTAGGTCGAGAAAGTTCTCCTTACATTTTGTCTTTGATGAGCTTAGAAGGAAAATTTTTCCTGATTTTGTTTTATATGAGACTAGAACAGAAACGATAGGAAACAAGAAGGGCACATAAAAATGTTGTTTTAAAGGATTGAGATTTTCATCAATATTATCCAATTAGGAACTAATTGCAGGTAACGAGATATAGGACCAGTATTGACAACCTTTCCATCCTCAAAGCTCGACAACTCAAAGATTAGAGAGCTGTGTGATTATCATGACCCCAACTTGAGCTTCTAGTGGACTTGGCGTAATAAGGGTCTTTCTTCCTGCACTTCTAAAATTTCTTCTACACCTCCAAAATTTCTTTAAATTCTAAAAAAAACTTTGACCATTTAAGGAAACCCATGGACATCACACCCCCAAAATTACTTTCGGAAGTCATATATTTTGACTTCCGGAAGTCAAAATATATCACCGGAGGTCAACTTCCGGAAGTAAAAACATATCACCAGAAGTCAATTTCTAGAAGTCAAAATGTATCACCGAAAGTCGACTTTCAGAAGTCAAAATATATCACCGGAAGTCCACTTCTGGAAGTCAAAAATTTATTACAGGAAGTCGACTTTCGAAAGTCAAAAAACATTATCGGAAGTCGACTTTTGGAAGTCAAAAAATTAATTTTATTGAAAATATTTTTTATTCTTTTTAAAATATATGTTTTCTAACTTTTATTTTATTTTATTTTTTAAAACACATATTAAAAGTATTAAAAATTATAAATATATAAGTTTAAAAGGAAAATTACTTTAGAAAACACAAAATAAGTAAAAAAATGCTCAATAAAAAATTAAAAAATAAAATTGAAAAATAATTTAAATTAAAATAATAAAACTTTAAATTTTAAAAAATGAATATATATATATATATATATATATATATATATATATATATATATTTTTTAAAATTTAAAGTTTTACTATTTTAATTTAAATTATTTTTCTATTTTATTTTTAATTTTATTGATATTATTATAATTATTTTATTTATATATATTATATATTTAATGTGTATAGTATTTTATATTTGTTTTTAATTTTTTTTTAAATTTAAATATTTAATTTTAATCATATTTTTAGAATTTTTTCAATTATATATTTTTTTGTATTTTTAAATTTAAATTTATTTTAATATAAATTATTAAAAATTTAATAGAAATTAAAAAAACATAAAAAAAATCATATTTAAAATAACACACACACACACACACATACATATATATATATATATATATATATATATATATATATATATAAATATT
>Ga0214543_1005833_pt1 | contig 22354 bp, 11 predicted proteins | sample CNSS2metaG_FD_160094 | JGI IMG/M metagenome (GOLD analysis project Ga0214543, IMG submission 160094) | Root nodule microbial communities from cowpea collected in UCLA plant growth center, Los Angeles, California, USA - CNSS2 | ecosystem: Host-associated > Plants > Roots > Nodule | place: USA... | reverse complement strand
CCTTTTGAGAGTTTTAGTTCCCAATTGTTGCTTCAAGATGGTTAGCTGGTTTACCTCCCACTCAAACCACTGTCTCCTCCACTCCAAATTCCACTCCCAAGTGTTATTTTGCCAACTGCCCATCTCTTCAAGTGTAGCTTGTTTATTTATTGAATTAGCGTATAACCTTGGATACGTTTTGCATAGTGGCTCATGTCCCACCCACCTATCAGTCCATCTTAGAAATCTTAATGGGTCTGACGGGCACCACAGTAGCATTCTTGTTCATGGTTGGAGAAGGAAAACGTGTGACTAAAGCAGAGTGCAGAAGAAAAGGAGAAGAAGAGAAACATGGACTTTATTGTATTATAGAGGAATGAATATGTGATACAAGGTTTTGTCTGTACCAATACGAAAAGAAACTAATATATAGACAAAACAACATAATAACAGAAAACAGTTATGGCACTACAATAGACCTAACACTCTGCAAGATATTTTACATTTTTTTATTATTCTAAGAGCCCCCCTCAAGCTGGGAGTGAATGTTGAGTAATCCCAGCTTGGAACAAAGGGTATGAAAGCTTGAAGGAGGTAAAGCCTTTGTCAAGATGTCGGCATGTTGATTTTTGGAATCGACTGGAAGAAGCTTGACAACGCCTTGTTGAACCTTTTCTCTGAGCACATGGCAATCTATTTCAATGTGTTTAGTTCTTTCATGGAACACCTGGTTAGATGCAATTTGTATGGCTGATTGGTTGTCACAAAATAACAGAGCAAGTTAGGAATGTTCAATTCGAAGGTCGTTAAGAAGATACAAAATCCATTGCAGCTCACAAGTGGTGGATGCAAGTGCCCTATATTCGGCTTCGGAAGAGCTTCTAAAAACTGTGTTTTGCTTCTTAGATCTCCATGCAACAGGGGAATGGCCAAGGTAAACGATATATCCCGTAACGGACCTTCTCGTATCTGGGCATCCGGCCCAATCAGCGTCACTAAAACCTTTCAGCTTGATTTCACTATCAGCAGCAAGAAGAATTCCTTGTCCAAGATTGCTTTTGAGGTATCGTAGAACACGAAGAGATGCTTGGTGATGAGTATGTGTTGGCGCTGCAACGTGTTGGCTCAACTGGTGAACGGCGTGAGTAATATCAGGACGAGTGTTAGTGAGATATATGAGCCTTCCTACAAGCCTCCTATAGGGAGTGGGATTTGCAAGAGGTGTCTCGTCAGTAGTTGTTATTCGCTTTGAGAAGTTCATAGGCGTGGAAACAGGGGCAGAGGCAAGCATTCCAGCCTCATGCAACAGATCAAGTGCGTATTTCCTCTGACAGAGGTAGATGCCTTTGCTGCTCCTTGCAACCTCAATGCTAAGAAAGTAAGTTAAATCTCCCAAATTTTTAATCTTAAAACATTGAACAAGCATGGATGTAATCCTGTTTATTTCTTCTATATCATTTCCAGTCAAAATTATGTCATCGACATAGACTAAAAGAGCAGTAAAATTGGATCCAACAGTCTTTATGAATAAGGAGTGATCAACGTTAGCTTGCTTAAATTGATGCGAAATTAAGAAGGTAGAGAGCTTATCATACCATTGTCGGCTGGCTTGCTTGAGGCCATAAAGGGATTTATGTAGTTTACATACCTGCTTTGGATTTGTTGATGATATACCTGGGGGAAGATCCATATAGACTTCCTCATTAAGATCTCCATGTAAGAAAGCATTGTTAACATCTAATTGCTTTAAATGCCATTTGTTCACAGCAGCAAGGGACAACAAAAGTCTAACAGTGGTTAGCTTGGCAACTGGAGAAAAGGTGTCTAGATAATCCAGCCCTTCCATTTGTGTGTAGCCCTTTGCTGCAAGACGCACTTTGTACCTGTCAACGACACCATCAGCTCTATACTTAGTTTTATAGATCCATTTGCATCCAATGGAAACTTTATTCTCGGGCAGAGAGGTTATAGTCCAAGTGTTATTTTTCTGCAGTGCTTGAACCTCCTCATTCATGGCTTGCCTCCATCTCTTGTCTTTGATAGCTTCTTCATAGGACGTTGGCTCAGTGTTGTTGTCAATGGCCGCAATGGTTTTTCTATATCTGTGTGAAATCTTTGAATATGAAACATATGACTCAATGGGATATCTCACCCTGTTAGAACAATTAGAAGAAGTATAGAAAGTGTGATAGTCCTTCAAGTATGAAGGAGGTTTTCTATTTCTTGCCTCACGCTGATTATTACTATTGGTATCAGATATAATTTCATCATCATGACTACGATCATCTACGTTAACATCCTCATTCACAGTATAACAATTTTCAGTTTCAGTCACAATATCATTCAGAATATTATGATAAATTTGTGATTTGGGCAAAGAGATTTCAGAGGGATCAACGTTGTCCCAGTTTTTAGTGGAATAGGGAAAAATCTTTTCATAAAAAATAACATTTCTCGAGACATTTATGCTATGGTTTTTGAGACAGAAAATCATGTAACCCTTTGTGTTGGGCTTGAAGCCTAAAAATATGCCAACAGTAGCCCTATGATCAAGTTTATTACAGTTAGCAATGAGGGTGCTGCTGTAGCACAAACATCCAAACACACGAACATTCCTAAGGTCAGGTTCTTTATCATATAATTTCTCAAAGGGAGAAGCATTCTTGAGGAAAGGGGTTGGAATGCGATTTATCAAATAGGCAGCATGACTAACTGCATGGTACCAAAATTGAGCGGGAACTTTGGACTTGAAAAGAAGGGCACACGTCACATTCATCAGGTGTTGGTGTTTCCTCTCAACGATCCCATTCTGCTCTGGGGTCTCTACACAACTGGTTTGATGCACGATCCCCGTAGCATCGAAATAATCCACCATATTGAATTCGAGTCCGTTGTCACTCCTCACAACTTTAATAGTTTTACCAAATTGGTTTTTCACATAAGCTACAAAATTGGTTAGATTCTTTCTAGTTTCAGATTTATTACATATAGGATATAGCCAAGTAAAGCGTGAGTGATCATCTACAATAGTAAGGAAGTATCTATAAGCAAGCAAAGAAGGTATAGCACAAGGCCCCCAAATGTCAACATGAACAACATCAAAAGGTTCAATTGCATGAGAAGTACTATTTGGGAAAGGTAATTTTCTTTGTTTAGCAAGGTGACAAGAATTACAATTTTCTACTTTGTTCTTGTGAATGTAAGAGTGAGTATGAGACAAAACAGCAAGTCTCTCATTAGACGGATGCCCTAGTCTATCATGCCAAAGGTTGGAATACAAGGAATTATGTTCTTGATCAAAAACAACAACACTTTTTGGGTTATTATACACGTACAGGCCAGCACAAGTACTAGCTAAACCAATCCTCTATTTCGTATTGGTGTCCTGTATAACACAAAGATCTTGAGTGAAAACAACGTTAATGTTAAGACAAAAGACAAGTTTAGAGATGGATATTAAGTTGTAACCAAATGTAGGAATGAATAAAACATCCTTTAGGAGGAGTTTTTCATTGAGTTGCACCGAACCAATGTGGGTGGCAATGACCTTAGCATTGTTAGGAAGGTGAACAACTATCAGGTTGATCTCTTTATAGGAACAAAAATTGTCTAGGGAACAAGTGACATGGTCGGTTGCCCCAGAGTCAAAAATCCACATGTTAGTTCTTTTAGAAGCATAAAGATTGATAATAGGGTAAAAATCACCTTGTTGAGTGGAACCCGAAGTGACAGTACTCATATGGTTAACTTGGATTTCTGTGTTGGAAGTTTCTTTGTTGTTTGATTGGAAGAGGCTGATCAAAGCTTGATATTGTTGTTGAGTTAATCTCATGTCCTGTTCTCCAGCAGATGTTTCTGTCTTTCCTTCTTGTTTTACATCAGAGGACTTGATTGAGTTGCTCTTCCCACTATAGAATTTATGTCCAGGGGGAAACCGTGTTTCCTATAACATACCTCAATGGTATGACCATTTTTTCCACAGTGACTGCAAATCTTCTTACTGGCGTTGTTCTTGTTGAAGTTCTTGCCGTCATGGCTTCGAGGAAAACCATTCTTCCTGTAACAATTGGATTCAACGTGCCCATGCTTCCCACAAAAACTACACACAAGTTGGGCGTTTGCAGCATTGATCCTCAACTCAGATTCACTCGGTAGGGTATTTCCCATGATTTATCGTTCTTGTTGCACCACATAAGAGAAGACTTTTGAAATTGAGGGAATGTGATCCATCAATAATACGTGAGACTTTATATTACTATATTGCTCGTTTAAACCCCGTAAAACTGCATAACATGATCCTCAATCTTTCTCCTAGAAATCAAGGACAACATATCGCACGAGCATTTGGGGTCGCAACTGCAATTGGGATCTGGTCTGAAGCTCTCACGGTGAGGTCTCCTTGCTTAATGGATGATGCCTCCAATTGCAAGTCTGATATGCGTAGAAGATCCCCTTGGAAGTATCTTGATTTGAGATCATTCCAGATTTCTTCGGCTCTATCCATCCACAGGATACTTTGGCGTATGGAAGACGAGACCGAGTGCAAGATCCAAGAAACCACCATGTTGTTTCCTCTCTTCCAAGCATGATACGTGGGATCCTTCTTGGATGGTTCTTGAGCGGTCCCGTCGATGAACTCTAGTTTATTTTTGGCGCTCAGGGCAGTAACCATGGATCTGCTCCATGAATGATAGTTGCTCTCATCAAGAACAGGAGAAACGAGAGAGATGGCAGGATTCTCTCCAGGATGAAGATACAAGAAACTATGAACAGATAGATCGTGAGATGGATCCTTAACCTCCTTGGTGTTTTCAACCATCATGAGAAGAAGAAGAGAAGGATGAAAGACAAGAACGACAAACTCAGAGATGCGCAGCAGAGCACTTCAAAAGAAGTGCTCTGATACCATCTTAGAAATCTTGATGGGTCTGACGGGCACCATAATAGCATTCTTGTTCATGGTTGGAGAAGGAAAACGTGTGACTAAAGCAGAGTGCAGAAGAAAAGGAGAAGAAGAGAAAAATGGACTTTATTGTATTAAAGAGGAATGAATATGTGATACAAGGTTCTATCTGTACCAATACGAAAAGAAACTAATATATAGACAAAACAACATAATAACAGAAAACAGTTATGGCATTGCAACAGACCTAACACTCTGCAAGATATTTTACATTTTTTTCTCGAGACCTATTTATTATTCTAAGAGTCCAAAATCTAATAATTTTACCATTTCCTATCTTCCATTCCACATTATTTTCAAACCACTTCTTCCATTCTTCTCCACTTGTTGCCCTCCTAAGATCTCTCCACCAACATCAGTTAAGTTTATTGTCTATTTTATTATCTAAGCTCCTCCATGAACCGTATTTTGAGTCCAAAATTGATTTCCATAGCCTTTCACATTCAATTCCCATCCTCCATTTCCCTTTTCCAAGTAGTGCAATATTAAATAGTCTTAGACTTTTAACTCCTAATCCCCCAAGCTCTTTTGGTTTGCAAATATTATCCCACTTAACCCATGCAATCTTCCTACCTTCGCATCCACATCCACATAAGAAATCTCTCTGAATCCTTTTAATTTCTTTTTCCACATATTTTGGTATTTTGAAAAAGGACAAGAAAAAGAGAGGTAAAGATGTGATGACATATTTAAGCAAGCAAGTTCTACCAGTGAAAGAGAGGTGCTTTTCTTTCCATTTGGCTAATTTTTTCCTTATTTTCTCAACAACACCTTTCCACATATAATGTTTCCTAGGATTACCCCCAATTGGCATGCCTAGATATGAAAAAGGAAGTTGCATGGTGTCACAATTTAACATATTCGAAAATCTCTGAAGGTAGTATTCAGTAACCCATACACCTCCTATCTTACTCTTAATGAAGTTTACTTTCAGCCCTGCAGCTAACTCAAAACATCTAAGAATACTTTTTATGACCAATATGTTTTGAGTTTTTGCTTCGCTAAAAAATAATGTATCATCTACAAATTGCAACATATTCACCTCAATGTTTTTCTCTCCCACTTTGATCCCTTCCAACAATTTTTTCTTTGCTGCCACTCTCACTAAACCTGCTAGTCCCTCTGCTACGATCAAAAAAAGAAACGGAGCTAGAGGGTCTCCTTGTCGTAGACCTTTACATGGGCAAAATTCTTGAGTTGGACTGCCATTAACAAGCACTGAAATTGTGGATGATTCTAAACACTCCCTAATCAACAGAATCTATTTTTTGCGCAAAAGCCTAGTCTCTTCATCATGTAAAATAGAAAATCTCATCTGATAGAATCATAGGCTTTCTCATAATCAACTTTAACTATAAGAATATGAAGGACTCTTAGTTATAAAAAAAAAGTATAATAGATAATTAATAGAAATACTACAATGTTTAAGATATAATTTTACGGAGAATTTTGGTTTTGTTGGAAATTAATAAAAATAATAAATTTATTAAATAGCTACGGAAATGGGAAATTTTAGGTTAATTGTGAATTATTTTGTAAATTTTTATGTTCATTGTGGTTAATTTTGGATTTACTTTCCAGTTATATTGGTGGTGTGACAAATGGAAAGGAATAAAATATACAATTTGGATATGAAGAGTTATATTTTGAAACAAGGGAGAGAGCAGCACTAATTATTTATATTTATGGCAACAAAACTATATATATTATAGCTTAAGTAGGAGTGTTACTCCATGTCACATTTGTTACTTGTGTCACGTACTAATTTCATCAATAACTCAACTTTATGAGGTGATGTGTCATTAATTATTCATATTCATGTCATATATCATTGTTACATCATTATCATCAATTTAACTAACGTTTTGAAAAAAAAAAACTGAAATCAATTTGAAAGTGTTTAAAATAGTGAAATGAAATTAATAAAAATATAATAGAGGAACAAAAATTCTATTAAACATTTTCTTTAATAGTTGAAAGTTTTAATTTTCTAATATAATTTTTGTTTAAATACTATAGTTTATCCTTACGCGTTGGATGTGCTATGAATATATATTCTTATCTTCACATAACACATAGTGGTAGATACGTAAATGGACTGCAATAGAATGTATTTCGGTTACCATGAGAGTTTCATTTTTCTATATATATTTATAATAAATTGAAAGAATAAATAATTATTAAACTTCTTTGAAAAACACATTTCCATTATATGTATTATGTATTATCTATACTCGTACATTGTCAAAATTACTAAATTTCACTTAACTAACTTGTTTTTTTTTATCGGCAAAAATAAATAAATTAAATTAATAAGATAATTGGGTTACCTCAACCAGTACAAAAAGAAAACAAAAAAAAAGTTTTAAGATTTCCTCTCCCATATTAAGCCTATTATGCATAAACCTGACATTCTCAAATAACACAAAGGTTAAGAACATTGTATGTCCATCCATACAAAGTAAATACTAGACCCTACTACAAAAACATGAAAAAAATGATTGAACATAAAAATCTCATGCGCTTTTGATCCAATATTGCTAATGATTTCTTTCATGTATCAACTAATAGATGCTTCATTCATGTTTGTTTCCTGAAAACTGCTACCTAACAGCCATGTTCTAGCACCCCTGTAAGCTACAACATGCTTATTACACAACCTGTAACCAAACTACAAACAAATCCACAATACCTCCGTTTGAATTGAACCTACATGTATAAGTATGTGAGTCCAAACTTACTTGATTAAAGTATATCATAACTTGAATAACAGTCAAGTAAGTTTTAGCCTAGACAAAGAGATCTAGAAGACATATTGTTAGAATAGTTTAATTATAAGAATATGTCTTCTATAAAATAATGAGTCGCGTTTTCTATATTATCTTTCTTTTTTTTTCTGTCTAAGTTCCCCAGGGATATCATTGGAGAAAAAAAAAAGTTACTAGGTTAAAGTCTTACAGAGAAATGAGAAAGAGAATATACCAAATTTTCAATAAACAAGTGTAGTTGAAGTCTTGAAGTGTCGTGAATGGTGTAAGAAATTTCCTTAATGAATGCTGTGCTGGACGCCACTTTAGCTACCAAAATCATTGAAGTTTCTCAAACATCATAAGAAAAAATCGAAATTTTCATAGTCAAAAGAATTTTTGACAAATCAAAATTGATGAATAATGTACTCGTAAGAAACGTTTTGCACAAATGACTGCAAATACAGTGTTTTCCTTTTTCTTCCTTTTCTCAAAGATCAATTCCAAAGTCATTCAAATCTCTCAGAGAATTGCAGAGACCCATATGCCATTTTCTTCATTTTTCTTCTCTTCATTTGTCTTCAGCAACTACTTATTAAGAACTAGAACACTAGTTTATTCTTGAAGGTTCCAACATTTCTATTAAAAGATTAATGTGCTAAAAATATAGATACGGTGGTGAAGATTGTAAAAATGATATTTCCTTTTGAAGGAATCGATGGTGCTAAGTGTGAACATGATATATGTGAATGAGTCGGAAATCCATCAAAAAACGAAATAAGTGCTCTATCATATAGTAGAAATTAGGTTTATAGTTTATAATAAGAAACTCTCGATGATGATGAGCTTAATGAGAATAATGGGTGACAGCAAAAGCACACTACTGGGTGTAGAAGTAGTGTTTAGTGTTTATGTACATGTATGTGAACACCTTGTGGGGTCAACTAAAATTTTATTATATTCATGTGCTTGGGACCACAAAGAAAGTTAATTATTAAAAAATGTAGTAATGCATATTTAACACGAGATAAAGAGAGAAGAAAGAAAATTATAAATATGACAAGTGATACATTGTGATAAAAAATTAAAAAAAAAGTATTTTGATATATTAAATTGTCTATATATAATTATTTATGTTATTCAGCACTGAACAATTTGTGTTTTATAAAGAAAGGAAGTTCTGAATATGGCAAAGGTGGAAGGTGGGAAAACATAAAAAACCATTTTACAGAGAAATGGCCCACTACAATTGCTATATATACCGACCTCAGCAATGCTAAAACCTCATCAGTGTGGGATTTCAACACTTTCTCATATCGCATGGCTACTTCCAAACTTGTCAGCATTCTTTTCTTTGCGCTGTTGAGTGTAGGCATTTGCTCCGCCGCCAGAACACTACTAGTGAGTATAGGTCACGGCATTGGTGATGATATCCATGGTTCCATTGGTGTTACCGGAGGAGGTTACGGAGGTGGTGGAGGTTCAGGTGGAGGTGGAGGATACGGAGGCGCTGGAGCGCATGGCGTAGGTGGTTATGGAGGAGGAGCTGGTGGAGGTGAAGGTGCAGGTGGGGGATATGGAGCAGCTGGCGGTGGCCATGGTGGTGGGGGAGGGAGTGGAGGCGGTGGAGGCTCTGGCGGTGTTGCAGGTGGCGGATATGGAGGAGGAGCCGGAAAAGGAGGTGGTGAAGGGTACGGCGGGGGTGGAGGTCCTGGGGGTGGTTATGGTGGAGGCGGCGGAGGTGGCAGAGGAGGCGGCGGAGGAGGTGGTGCAGGAGGTGCTGGTGGGGGGTATGGGGGTGGCGAAGGAGCTGGATCGGGAGGTGGATATGGTGGAGAGCATGGTGGTGGATATGGAGGTGGTGGTGGAAGTGGTGGCGGTGGAGGGGGTGGTGCCGGCCCTGGCGGAGCTTCTGGAGGTGGATATGGTAGTGGTGGAGGATCAGGTGGAGGATATGGAGGTGGAGCAGCTGGCGGCGGAGGCGGTGGCTCTGGTGGGGGTGGTGGTTATGGTGGATATGTGGATGTGCCTCCTGATGCACCGTTGATGGATTACCTTAAGCCTCTTCGCAGCTATGTGTTGGAGCTTAACAAGTACCTTGCACCAGATTCAAGGATCGAGATTTGCAAGCTCTCTGTGTGATCGATTACCTTTTGTCGCTGCATCATCTGATCATTTAATTTTTCTTTGCACATTCATTACTTAAATAAGTAGCTTGAAGATTGCAGAATTCGAATTAGGTTGTTTGGGTGTGTCCATGCCGCTGGTGTTTGGGGATTATGTATCTGCACATTCATTACTTAAATAATTTTTCTCTCTGTTTCTGATTTGAATGTGTGATTGGGAAATATGTTTCTGATTTGAATGTGTGATTGGGAAATATGTTGCTGTGTGCGGACAGTGATGATAAAAAATGCAAAAAATTGTGCCCTATGGCCTCGGTTCTTACCATAACCGAGGCCAAATGCGCTGCCAATTTAAAAATTTTGTGAATCTATGGCTTCGGTTAACACCCGAGGCCAAAAGTCATCTCCTTTTTACCTCACCCCAATATGCCTCGGTTCTAAAACCGAGGCAGAATAACAAAAATAACCGGGGCCAAAAGCCCTTACTGCACTGGTGCATGATTGTAAGCTACCACGTGACACGATGATAAATTGACACGTGACAGTTTTAAATTTATTTATTTTTTTTAAAAAATAAAAAAAATTAAAAACTCCATGGTTTGACACGTGTCCTGTACGGACACGGTGTTAATTCCAACTTAACGGAGATGACCAAATTGAATCTCTTTAAAAAATTGAGATACTAAATTGAACAAACAAAAAATTTGAGTACCAAATTGAACTTAATGAAAAAGTTGGGGTACCAAATCAGTAATTATACCTATTATTTATTATAAGGACCGAGGAGATACACTACGAGAACATGTTTTATTAATAATCAATTTTAATGATCAGAAGTTATTGGTAACTAATAATACCAATTTAGATATCAATTTAAAAAATTATTGGTTACTATATTATTCTCGATTAGTGTCCTGATATTTGTTGTTCTTCTCCAAGTCATCTTTCTTCTTCTTCAAGCTTTTAGTGTTATATTCCTTCAAGTATTTAATCTATGTCATAGTAGTTGTTCTAGTTCATTCTTTCTTTATCTCGATTCATTTCAGTTGTATTTTCCTTCTAATCATTATTGTTTGAGAGATTTTGACATTCATTAAAACAAAAATATGGAATTATTGATGAAAAAATTTGTTAGTAGTATATTAGGAGAAAATACTTCATTAATAATCAATTTTAGTGACCAAAAGTTGTTAGTCAAAAGTTGTTAGTCACTATAGTAATCAATTTAGATACCAATTTAAAAAATAAAAAAATATTGGTTCCTAAAACAATCATCATTATGAATAAAAAATTATAATTGGTCGTTAAATTTGTCACTAATTAATTAAAGACTAATTTAGAAACTAATTCCTTTAGTGGCAAAAACCTATGTAGCTAATGTTAATGACCAATTTCTTTTAGTAGTTAAAACCTTGAAAGATAAATTTTAGAAACCAATTTAGAAACCAATTATAATTTTTTATTCATAATAGTGATTATTTTAGTAACCAATAGTTTTTTATTTTGTAATTTGATATCTAAATTGGTCATTATGATGACCAACAACTTTTAGTCACTAAAATTAATTGTTAATAGAGGCATTTTCATGTAGTGGTAGAAAATTTTTGTCAATAAAATGAAATTTCTAACTAAAAAGGACAACAACAAAATTTGTGGATAAAATGCTTATTAGTAAATTTTACTGACAATTAGGAAAAGATCCATTAATAATTATCAATGATCTTATATCCATTGATAATTATCGATGATCATATACCAAAAATTAATTATTGACAACCATATTATAATTTGATTTTTCTTCTTCCTCCTTTTCCTTTTCTTCCGCTACCTCTTCTTCTACTTCTTCCACTCTTCCTCCTCTTCTTCCACATCTTCCTTCATCTTGAGTTGGTTTTCAACTTAGCCAACAATTATCAGGATTTGTTATTTTCTTCTTCTTCTTCTTAAGTTCTTCTTTCTCTTCATTTTTGTTTTCCACTCCTCCTTCTTCTTCCTCATCCTTTTTCTTCTTCTCACTCCAATTCATTTACCAACACATTTGACAACCATTTAATCAATTAATTTAACTAGAAAAAATAATTATCAAAATATTTTACCACAAAATTATGGAAGTTCAAAATAAAAACATAGACCTCTGTTTTACTGATGAAATACTAAAAGATTCAATTATTAATATATTTTACCGATTAAATTATTTTTTGGTAATAAAAATTTTAAATTGTCGATGAAACAAAAATATATGATAGTAATTATAATTTTAATTCACACATGAATTTTATCCATGGATCAATTATTGTCGGTAATAAAAGTTTTAAAATCCATTGATAAAATTTGTTTTACCCTGGATTCTTCATCAATAAAATTTCCAATTTTCTTGTAATGATCCTTATAGCTATTGTTAAATTTTTTTTCCCTTCGTTGTGGTGTGCAGTCCGTGTCATTTTCCATTTCCAGATTTGATTTAAGGTTTGAAAATCTTGAACTTTCAAAATCTTAAGTTCCTTTCTCCCAATCTCACGTCAAAAATTGGAACATCATAGGCATATGTGCCATGTAACGAGTTTAATTGTGTATTTAATTTAAGTTTAGTTGAACTAAGTGGTGATGTAATGGGGTTAAAGAACAAGATTAGTTGAAGTTTAGTCACATGTGTTATCTGTATTGCTTTTGTTTTTAAATTTGTTGAAGTCCTAAGAGGGATTGTGTGGTACTTTTAAGAGGGAAAGGTCGTATTCATCTTTTAAGTTGGAACAAATATAGCCATACAAATTTCTTGTTTCATAACGAAGATATTTAGTTAATGAAGTTTGGCCCAGGACAAACACTTCTTTCAATAATTTTCAAATTTTGAACCCATGCTAGGTAGAGGCTAATTTATGCTCCACGAAAAGACTTCTAAAGCCAAATCAAAGACCATAAATTTGGAGTTCGGTTTTTCTGTTAAATTTTTTTATGTCGTCTTCTGTCAAATATTAAAAACATATTATTTTAGTATTTTAAAAGATAATTTTAATATATTTTAAAACTTTAAAATTAGCGGACATGTTAAAGATGCAACAAAGAAATAATAGAGAAAAACCAAATAATCCAAACTCATAAATTTCTTTATAAAATTAGTCAATATGCAAAATTAATAAAGAACACAATTCTAAAATATTAAACAATTTCTACCCTTCCTATGTGTCACTTATATCTGGTCATGGGCCATTGACTATGCTTCGATAAATGTTATTATAGCTTGATGGAACACCTCTCAATAATAGATTTTTCACTGTTGCAGAAGCAAAAAATTCCTGGTTCTCGTTAATAGATTCCTCTATCATTTCACTGTAACCACATTGTATTGTCGAACGTTTTGTTAGCTGTATGATCAACGTTATTAGCATTCTTTATATCATGAATAAAAGAATTAGACACTATAAGATTATGGGGGAAATAGCTACCACCAGGTGGTGTCGGTTTGAAAACCGGCAAAACGAGAGAAAAAAATAGAAGACAATGAGTGGACAGACCCTATTAGTACTTTTTAAAAAAGAAAAACCATTTTAGTAAAGCTTAACGAGGGTGTCACCGACACGGTTGGAGTGTGATAATTATCATTATCGTTATTTCTATTATGTTTTTATTTTTTTATGGTTATTTTTATAGTTAATTAAGATTTTATTAGATAATTTTAGAAAAGATAAGTGTTTGAATTTTATTTGAAAAATATTTTATAGATAAATGGAAATCGTAGAAAATTGAAGAATAATATATCAAGGATTATCATTCATGTAAAATTCATTCAAGTACATTTTTCAAGTCTTGTTAGTTTGGCTCAGTTCGTCGAGCAAGGCAGCCCAAATTCCCCACTGAGAGAAGTCAAGTCGCTCATCGATTCTAACTTGCCCAACGATTTGCGAATTATGAAAATTCTTTAAATTGAATGTGTCACGGATTAAAAAACCAATCTTTTGGAGAACAAAGAATTAAACCTAAGGAAGAGACGACAAAGGCACATTCTAAAGGATGAAGACACTCATCATCATCATCATTATTTTCATCATCTAACCCTTTTATAATGCTAAAAATGTCTAGGAGTAACTAACCTCCTTATTCATTGTGTTGGATGTAATGTATCTTCATTCTTTGTGATTTCTGCTCTTGTGTTCTGTTTTTTTTTTTTTTTTTTTTTTTTCATAATTGAATGATTATTGATTGTATATTTGTGAGTATCTGATTATTGTGAAATAATTTAGAACCTTGATTATAATAGGATAGCTAATAGATTTTTCCTCTAGACAGAGTTTATCAATTAATCAAATTAAACATTTGAACTTAATGCGGACTTATGGTAAAAATATCTAATGAATTAGAATTTTTATTAAGGTTTAGACTTACCTAGGTCTTGTTTGCTTGTGGTGTAATTGCTAGAGTGAAAATTAGAAGTATATTGTTTAGTGTTTTTATATTAAATTAGAACATGAAATCCAACCTTAGTGAAATCTCTACCATAGTTAATTTCATAAATTTAATTCCATTCTAGAATTTAGAATTGTCTTATTAAAATTCAACCCTTTTCATTATTTTAAAAGTTCTTAGTCGTAATGAGTAAATAATCATAGTTTTCTAAACAAATGTAAGTCTCTTGGAAAAATGATATATGGACTTTTCACTTTATTACTTGTGCGATTTGGTATATTTGTCAATATCATAACAAATTTTTGGCGTTGTTGCCGAGGACTGTCATTTTGCTCATTCAATTTTGTTTTATTTCCAAATTTTGGTTTAAATTATTCATAATTATTTTATTTGTATTTTTGTTTATAGTTTATTTTTTGTATATAAATAAACTTTTAACTATTAACTCATTCCTTCTAGTGTTTCCTTGTTTTGTATAAGAGGTAGGATTTTGACTGAACAATTAATTTACTATCTAGAAACTAAATGAACAATGTAGGGAATAACAATATACGAAGGTGAATTTTCACAGAAGCATGAAAAGCCTTAGCACACGAAGTCTTAGCACGCAAAGTCTTAGCACGGGAAGCATAAATCATTTCAAATTTCTCTCATCTTCAATCATCAGATCAAGAAGAAGAGGTAGTTATGGCTGGGGAGGGTCACAGACAATGTACCTTAGGAGATTATTCAAGATTCACGGGAACGTTGAATTTTAACAGTATTGTCAGGCCAATGGTGAATGCTGCCAACATGGAGATAAAACTTGTTCTTATTCATATGGTGCAGAACAATCGATTTTAAGGGTTACTTCATGAGAATCCATACAATCACTTGGCTACATTCTTGAAAACTTGCAATATAGTAAAAAATCATCAGGTTCCTAATGAAGCTATCTGTGTGAGTTTGTTTCCTTTTACATTGGCAGGCAACACCAATGTTTGGTAACATTCTTCTCCTGAGAATAGCCTAACTGTATGGAATGAAGTTGTTACAAAATTTCTACACAAATTCTTCCCGCAATCAAAGGTTAATCAAGGGAAACCAAAGATTTCTTCATTCCGCCAAGACTGTGATGAATCATTGAGTCAAGCATGGGATAGATTCAAATAGCTGCTTAGGAAAACTCTTATTCATGGACTTGATGAGCCAACACAAATCAATATCTTTTTGGGAAGATTGAGAGCGTAGACAAAATTAGTGTTAGATGCCTTAACTGGAGGTATGATAAAATCAAAGACACTTGAAAACACTAAGGAGTTAATAGAGAATATGACTTCAAATGATTTGGAAGTGTAGAATGAGAGAACTCGAGTACAGAAAAAAGGTGTATTGGAGCTTCAAACTCATGGTGCATTTTAGCTCAAAATAAGATAATGACTTATCAATTAGAAGCTCTTACGAAGAAACTCTCAGTATTTACTCCAGAGCTCTAAAATGTTCTCAATTTGTACATCAACAACAATTGGAAAGTTGTAAGTTAAAATGGTAGGGATCATGCCAATAGACAATGTGCCATGAAAAATATTTCCTAAGAGGTCAATTATATGGGAAATCAAGGCCTCCAAGGTAATTGTGGGAACTACAATCTAGGATGGAATTCTCACCAAAGCATGGGACCAGCCAGATCTTCAAATAGACCACCACATCAACAAAACCAACAACAACAACCTTCCTTGCATGAAAGGACATCAAAGCTTGAAGAGACACTTCAACAATTCATGCAAGTTTCCATCTTTAATCACAAAAGCACAAAAGCACTATGTGTAATTTGGAGACTCAAATGGGTCAATTGGCATAAAAGTTAGAGGAGAAATTTGATAAAAAATTTAAAACCAACACTGAGGTCAACCCAAAGGATCACTACAAGGCTATCACAAGTCGGAGTGAAGAGAAAAAAAGTGATGAGATTGAAAAAGTTGAGAGTGGAGAGAATATGAGTGAGAAGAATGAAGAGGGAGTGGAGGAAGAAATTAAAAAGAAGAGAAAGAAGGAGAAAAGTAAAAATAAAGGTGTGAAAAAATCTCTTATATATCTGCAAGTCCATTTAAGGAAGGAAAAGGAGAAGTAGTTTGCTTAATTAATGGATATTTTCAAAAGGCTGGAGATCAACATTCCTTTCTTAGATGCACTACAACAAATGTCTTCTTATGCAACATTAATGAAAGACTTGCTCACTAAGAAGAGGAAGTATATAGAAGACTGTCGGGGTTCAAAGGAACTGTAATGCTATAATACAAAAGTTGTTGCCACCAAAGTTGAAAGACTCTAGTAGTTTCATTATTTTTTGGAGATAATCGTAACTGCTATAAAGTAGAGGAAATAAATGTAGTGATTGAAGTCAGAAAGAATCAAATGCATATGAAATCTCCATTGGAAAAAGTTTTGGTTGAGGCTTGTGAAAAGATCTCATTGCGGAAGAGGAAGCCAAAGTGGAAGAGGTGACAAAAACAATTGGAAAATATTCAAGAAGTATCTATAATTTTTGAAGAGGAGAAGTTGGTAAAAAGAGAAGCTAATGATAAAATCCAACTGGAACTTAAGTTATTGCTGACTCACCTCAAGTATGTTTTCTTGGAAGAGGGAGTAAAGAAGTCATTGATCATTAACAGTTCTTTATTAAATACAGAAGAACAAAAATTGGCAATTCTGAAAGCAAATCAAGAAGCAATCAGGTGACACATCTCTTTTGAAAGGGATAAGTCAAACATATTGCATGCACAAGATAATGTTAGATTAAGATTACAAACCTATTGCACAATCACAATGAAGATTGAATCCAACCATGAAGGAGGTGGTGAGAAAAGAGGGTACACAAGTGCTGAAGTTGGTATGATTTATCCTATCTCTAATAGCGCTTGAGTTAGTATTATGCATGTAGTGCCAAAAAAAAGGAGGATTGATTGTTATTCATGATGATAAGAATGAGTTGATTCCAACAAGAATAGTCACTCAGTGTTGGATGTGTATTGATTTCATGGACCAAATGTTGGAAAGGGTAGTAATTCGATGTTAGCCATTGTTATACTTTGAAATATTTTAGATCCTATCTCAATATATCTAAGGTCACTATTTAAACAAATCATATTGTTATTAAGTATTTGTTTACACATCTAGACTCAAATCCAAGACTAATTCGATGGATACTCCTATTGCAAGAATTCAATATGGAGATTGAAAATGAGAAGAGGAGTTAGAATGTTATAGCTTTAGCATATTTCTCAGTTAGTAAATGAGGAAGTAACTTGCGAGGAATGGGATATTCATGAAGCTTTTTAGAGGAAGTCTTTCTATTCATTCAACACAAACCATGGTGTGCTGACTTGGAAAATTTTAAAGTTGTTGGAGTTCTCCCAAAACAACTCAAATGGCAAGAAAGGAAGTTTTTACATGATGCCAAGCAGTTGATATGGTATGATGCATTCTTGTTCAAAAACTGAGCTAACAACTTGCTAAGGAGATGTGTCACTACATAAGAAGTTGTTGGCATTTTACGGTATTGCCATAATTCACCATATGGTGGACAATATAATGGTGAAAGGAACAATACTAAAGTGCTTCAATCCAAATTATATTGGTCAATACTATTCAAAGATGCTTATGTTTATGCAAGATTGTGATAAATGTCAACGGACTAGAAGAATATCTCGAAGACATGAGATGCCACTGCAAGCCATCTTAGAAGTAGAGGTATTTGATTGTTGGTGAATAGATTTTATGGGACTCATTCCTTCTTCATTTGGGAATGAATACATATTGGTAGTTGTGGATTATGTTAGTAAATGGGTGGAGGCCACATCGTGTAAAAAGAATGATGCCAAGAGGGTTATAAAATTCTTGGAAGAGACAAATCTTTGCTCGGTTCAGAGTTCCTAGAGTTCTCATTAATGGTAGAGGATCACATTTTTCAATGCTCCCTTGGCAAAGGTGTTGTTACACTATGATGTAAAGCATAGGGTTGATTCACCATATCATTCGCAGACTAATGGGCAAGTTGAAGTGTCTAACTAAGAGATTTAGAAGATTTCAGAGAAAACAATGGCATCCTCTAGAAAGGTCTAGTGAGCAAAGTAAGATGAAGCTTTGTGGGCATATTGGATTGTGATGAAAACTTCAATTGGATTCTCTCCTTACTAGTTTGGTATATGGAAAAGCTTTTCATTTACCAATCGAGATGGAGCATAAGTCTTATTAGGCATTGAAGTTATTGAATTTGATCCTTATATGTCAGTTGAAAATAGGAAATTACAACTGTTAGAGTTGGAAGAGATGAGACTACATCCTCATGAGAATTCTACGAATTAAAAATAAAGCATTAAAATTTATCAGGATAAGAAGCTACTAAAGACAAATTTTCATCTAAGCTAGTAGGTGGTTAGTCAAAGTTCTCAAGCCACATGGTGTAGTAGAACCTATGGATCTAACCTCTGAAAATCCAAAAAATGTTGGGTCATTAATGGACAACGACTTAAGCATTTTTTGGGGGGTGAGGTGGATTGTCTCACTACTAGAATCCACTTGTGTGAACCGTGAATATCAGACATCAAGCTAAAAGACGTAAAATACTGGTAGGCAACAAAATATTGTCTAAGTTTTTCATTTTTTAAAGTTTTTGTTTTAATCTTCATTTTTTCACATTAGTCTCTAAGGTAATCTACTCGTGCAACAACTAATCGCCATTGTTTCATAACTTGTTGAGTCACTGTACTCACTCAATGAATTATTGATGTTGTGAAAATTTGTTTATGTGTTGAAAATTTTAAAAATTTTGAAAAACGTCTTGGGGGAAAATTTGTACCAGTCGCCTAGTGAGAGGTAAAATTGTACCACTCGCCCAACAAAAGGTATTTACTTACCCAACGATAGTGAAATTGTACCACCCGCCTTTTCGCTTGCCATAGTCGCCATATCGTTTGCCACTGTAGTTATTTCAACCAACGTCTTGTCCAATTTGATCACTGAACATTCTTCTCTGTTTGTGTTCTTAATCCATTGATATTCGTTCGTCTTCTTTGTTGGCATTCTACGCAATATGTAATCATCTGATGTCACCTCAAAGGAATGTTGCGAATCCTTCAAGGAAGAGGAGAACCAATCAAGGTTCTTTTTCTATAGCTCCTCATGATTACATGGAATTAGATATTTTTGTGACACATGATCAAGATAGATTCTCCTCTAAGATTGTTGCTAAATGATTCGATGAGATTATAAGTCAAGGAATCGTTTTGAAAGGAACGTGAGGCTATATCAAGGAGAATATATCTCTATCAGATTGGAGTTGCAACGACATGGATGGGACTGCATGGGTTTGATATTTTTATGCAAGTGTGACACTCATGCACAAGGACAGTTACTTCGACAAGTTGTGGTGCAAGGCTAGGTGATGTAGTTTGACAGACACTCCATCAATAACTTTTTTACAGCTACTTGCCCTATGGAGTCAAACAACAACATACAATGCATTTTTGAATGGGCATAAAAATCATGATGAAATTGTTGCTATTTTATGTGTCCCAGGTTCATATGAAATGAGGGTAAATGGCCTACCTGTGCGTATTTTGAGAGGAAACTTCAATTCCCTGGAATAGACGTGGAGTGTTTTCTCCTACAACAATCTAAGTCCCAACACTCATACTTCAGATGTAAACCTGGAATGACCTTATCTCATGTGGGATAATAACATGTATGGATATGGACATTGGATCCCGAATCCCATGTGAAATTGTTATGATTATTGTTAGTTCTTGCGATAGTTTTGGGGTTTCCTACCTTGACTAGTGCACTTTGTAGAAATGTAGGGCTTGATTCAAATGCTTTAGTGTTGCATCATCTTCAAGTCACCATTAATAAGACATTCATCAGAACACATTGTACTCCTGTAGTTGAACAAGCTCTAGTGGCTAGACCAACTTCCATTATCTGCATTACGTTTTGTAGTATTTTAATTGTCACTGAACTTGCTTGATTTTGAACTTGTTCTAATCATATCTTTAAATTAAACATAATGAATTGAATGTTTTGATGGTTAATTGTGTTAGAATATGTTTGAGCAATGATTTTATTGTTTCATAAATGTGCATATAGTTGGGATACATTAATTTTGAGATAGTTTGATCTGGTTTCATTGAGTTTGTCCTCGTTTATTGTGAGAGTATGACCAAATTTTGTAGATATTTGAGTGTTGAGTTATATGCAGAGAGTTGTATGGGAAGCAATTATTGTCATGAAATTGATTTTTTCCTTATTCTTATTAATATAATCACATAGAGGGTTAGAAAGGATAAAGGCAATTGTTTTTATCAATGTGTTTAAAGCTACTTTGCCAAATAGCCAACCTTAATATGTGTTAATCATTTGTTATTAACCTTTTTGGGCCTAACTTTCTTTTACCCTTAGCCTTTTGAGAAAATATATCTTGTCCCACACCCTAGCCAAGGAGAACAAGTAAATGTTGAGTAAAATAAGGGTATGAGATTAGATTGAGTTTGGGGTATGGTATAAACACCTTATCAGGGTATGAGAATGGATAATTTTGAGATAGGGTATCAACACCTTACTATAGAAAAAAAGAAGGAGAAAAGAAAAAGAAGACAACTACATGTGACGAAAATGGGTTGTGTTATGAGAAGGATACGAAAGTTTATGGAAGAATTATTGTGTATAAGGATAGAGAATACTAGAAACCCTACATTTGGTTGTTCTTTTCGGCTTAGAGGTGTTTTTGAATTCTTGAAAAACCATATTTCTTCTAGCCAAGCCTCGTTACAACCTATGAAAGACCTTTTGATCTAGCCAGATGTATGAACTATGTAAATTAGATGATGGGTAAAAGTTGATCAAGTGGTTTTATAAAATGTTGATGAGTGATAATTGATAAACATTTGTGTGTAGAGTGAAACATTATCTCTTATATTGTTTTGAGGATTGAAGTGAATAAACAAAATCATGCCATTCTACTAAGTCTGCTTCTTTCTCACCCAAATGTAATACTTACTCGTTTAGTATGTATATTTATGGGTTTCACTCTAATCCTTAAAACTCTAAATACTCTTAAGAGATTTTAGGTGATACTTTTAATAACCATAAAATATGAGATATATCTTTTCCTATCTTTCTGGGTCTATCTCTTAGAAAATATTTTACAATAATAATAATAATAAATTGTTATATTTTATAACAACTATTCAGAAATCCATTTAAGAAATAACCATCATATATAACTTGCTTATACTATAATAACTAGTTTATATATCTTTTAAATAAAATAAATTTTTTAAATAATTAGTAAACTATAAATCCTTTTAAAATAATAGAAAAACAATAAACTACCTTCCTAATTGTCAACACCCAATTTCGTCCGAATGAATAAAAATATTTTTTTTAAAAAAAAACAAAAATAAATGTTAAATAAAAGGTAAAAAAAAATTGTCTTAAAATAAATCTATAACAATAAAGGGGATTCTTCTTTTTGTGTCCATATTTCATAATACCCGTTTTACCCTTAATTATTTTAAAAATGAATTATTTTATAAATAATTTACTTTTAATCATTATTTAAATTTTCTTTTTACATATTTTTTTTAATTTTATATTTAACAACTATTTTAAAAATTATATATTTGTTATTGATCTTAAATTTCTTAAAAATTAAAAAATGCGAATACGTGACAACGCCTGTGTGTTTGCTAGTAATATATAATAATATAATATATAATATATAAAGGGGATTCCCCTTTTTGTGTCCACTTTTCAAAATACCGATTTTACCCCTTTAAATATAATAATTTATTAAATTTTTAAAAATTGACCGTTACTTTTACAAACTTTTTATAAAATCAGATGTTTCTATTTCTTCTCTTCTTCTTTATTTATCAATGGTTAGTCTTTTATCTGTTCTGATATATTTCACTTTATTTTTAATAAATATAATTTTAATATATATATATTAACTTAATAACATTATAATATTATCATAAAGGGGATTCCCCTTTTTGTGTCCACTTTTCAAAATACCGATTTTACCCCTTTAAATATAATAATTTATTAAATTTTTAAAAATTGACCGTTACTTTTACAAACTTTTTATAAAATCAGATGTT
>Ga0214543_1005831_pt1 | contig 22361 bp, 11 predicted proteins | sample CNSS2metaG_FD_160094 | JGI IMG/M metagenome (GOLD analysis project Ga0214543, IMG submission 160094) | Root nodule microbial communities from cowpea collected in UCLA plant growth center, Los Angeles, California, USA - CNSS2 | ecosystem: Host-associated > Plants > Roots > Nodule | place: USA... | reverse complement strand
TTTCTTCTCTTTTTTTTTTTTTTTTTTTTTTTTTTTCTCGCACACCTGATTCTTTTATTATTTATCCTTCTATTAAATAGAGCATAAGAGTGAGTCTTAATTCAATTTTAAATAAATCTCAATTTATTGAATTGGTATGGTTTAAATTTATGTATTGTTAGATAATTTAGATAGAACATACTGCATCCTATATTTAATTTGTATGTATGATATTTAAATTAGTATAATTACTTTATGAGAATAGTGGCTTATGCATATATTTAATCTGTTCTTTTTGTCTTTTTTTTTATTAGTTTATAAGTTCATTTGATGTTATTACAAAATTTTATTAGTAAGTTAGTCATTAGGTTTCATCTATTTATTCTTTCATATCTTCTCATCCGTACTTAAATTGATTACTATTGTCTTATGAGGTGAAAATTTACTATATATTTGTGTTTCTTTTAATGGAATTTTTCAATTTTTTTATGTGAGAAAATAGGTTTTAAGTTTATCTTTCTATTAAGTGTTTTTAATTATTTCTTATTACATAAAAAATATTTATACACTGTCTACAATCAATTTTGATATTATTAAATATTAAAATATATTTAATGTGACATGTTGCTGCTTAAATATGTCATCAATATCAAGTATCATGAGAACATAAATGATATTAGGTGGAAAAGGACAATATAACTTTGGGTATTTTTTTTAAAATGATGTTATATTTCTAGTGTAAGAAAATGTAATTACATGGTTAAATTTTAAATAAATATTTATTTATTAACTTTTTTTGTTAAAAAAATAATTTTGTTTTTTTAAACAATAAAATAAAAATTACTTACAAAATAACTTGCATTTAATGTGCTTTAAAATGATATATATAATTTGTTACAAACTTTAAAATGAACTCTTTTTTTCTGTACATGATATTCGATGTTCTGTGACATTTTTTTAATTAAGAGACCAGTTTGTAAATAAAATTAACTGGAATTTCGTATTTCATAATAATCGTTAATAAGATTTTGCAGACTATGTGAAATATATCTTTACAAGCTACAAGTTATCTATTTAGCTTTAAACTTTGACTTTGAAACATATAAATATAAATGAATTATAAGTTTTTCTTTTTATGGAACTAAGTCAATATTTATATATTAAAGTTATTGTGGCTTTTTAGAGTAAATAATAGAATTTTATTGTCAGCTTTTGAAGATGGTATGTTTTTACTTAATTTCGAATTGAAGAGAGTTTAAACGAGTTGATTAATCTTTAAGGGATTATTATTATTATTATTATTATTATTATTTGATTAGTTGTAAATTTGTTATTTCAGATATATTATTCAAGGTATTTGTTTTCATCTAGTGTATTTTATTAGTATAAGATAATTATGATATCGAATTTTTGAATTATGTAAGTTGTTATATTATTTGTTATTCAAATATACAATATTGATAGAAGTTTTACATTGATTAAAAATAAAATAGTTTCATAATATATAAGTGGACGTATATCTTAAAAAGCTCATCAATAAGAATTGAATTTGACTTAAAAGTTACAGATATTAAATTTAGAAACTCATCTCTCATTAAACTTATCTATTTTTAAGCAAATAGATCAAAGGAAAAAGTCATAATAATGAATCTTCAACGTAAAAGCTAAGCTCGTAAATATGTTATTCCTACTGAACTTTTGCAACAGTCCAAATTTAAAACTCATTTCTCAAAAGTATTTCAAAATTTCCCAATCAGGACTTGAGAATTGCTTTAATAATGAGTATCAAATTTGTTTGTAATGCTTAAAACACTACGGTGTGTAGAATGCAGTATTTTCCCATTTTAAGCATAATATTGTAAAGTAGAGATTCTTTGGCAGAGGAAAAAACAAAACTATGATGAGGACATTGACAGACAATTACTTAATCCAATCAATATAAAATAGACACATCACATAACTCCAATTAAATGCACACAAATACGTGTGCTATTGTTGAGTCATTAGAAGAAAAAAAAATGTAAAAAAGTTTAATCACAAAGTAGCAAGATTGATAATTTTCTCTATGTTGATCCATTATGGCGAGGATCTTAGTTGATTCCCAAAATTTTCTAAAAAGACTACGCATATATATTTATGAAAATTAAATTATGAACATGTTTATTTATTTTATAAATTATAACATTTAATAGTATTAAATGATAAAATATAAAATTAAACAAATTTATTGAAATATTTTTTATGTAATCTTTTATTATCTTTTGAATAATTTTCATATTGTATTAATTTTACTTTCATATATTTTCTTTTTGTTTATAAAAGAAAAAAGGAAGTTAGACACAAACTTATTCATTATATTTTGATTTCTTATATGTTCTTTTATTATTAAAAATATAAAAGATAATTTTTTTTGTCTAATTTATTAATGAAATATTACTTTAATAAATAATATCTTTCTATCTTATGAATTTTTTATATATTTTTTTTTATTAATATAAAATAAAAAGTAATGTATTATGTATTTTTTATATATGTCATTTTTTAGTTGGTATGTGATTATCATATATTTATTTTTTAATTATTATAATTACATCTATCAATTTTTTTTTATATTTTTTTATTTTTATATATATATATATATATATATATATATATATATATAAAATAATAGATACATTATTTAGAAATGATAAGAAAAATTATATAAAAATAAAAATAATGTGATTTACTTCTTTACATATTTTGAATTCTTAATATATTTTAAAAGCATAATACTAAAGATCTAAGCATTAAATTAAAGTAAACATTTTAAGATTTAAAGAATTATAAATAAAAAAGAGGAGTTTGATATTAAATTTTTAAAATATATATAAATTTGGAGTATATTATTTTGATTTCTCTCGATCTCATGATACCCAACATTATCCATTACTTATAGTAACGTTTTGATGATAAGTTTTACCACAAAAAACCATCCAAATTTATTGTTATTAAACAACGACACAGAATAATATATACATACATATTTTTTCATTACACATATGGGGTGGTTGGTGTGATTCAACTAGAGATCTACCAAAACCTTCATCCGATGAGTGATTGGGTGAGTTTTGATATTACTAAAACAACATCCTGTACTTTCAAAATAAGATAACACACGGTTCACGAGTTAGTTTATCTCGAACTTGTACTCTGTACTTATTCATTTTTTTTCATACAGTGTTTCATAACTTCCAACTCCACCTTAATAAAACACATTTTTTTTGGACAACAATATCCTTTATTGTGCATGGATTTACTAAGTTGAGTTCAAGAGCTAGTGGTGTTGTACCTAGGAATCACTTTGAACTGTAACGGCTTTTTCATTTCCATAGAGAGCTTAAGGCATTCTGAAAGATCCACATGCGCCGGAACCAATACGAATCGGTGAAGAAACTCTGCGAGCCACAGATGAACAGTGGCTAAGCCCAATGTTTTGCCCGGGCACACCCTGCGGCCCGCACCGAACGGTGCAAGTCTCATGTCTGAACCCATGATCGACACTTCTTCATCAATGAATCGTTCGGGCTTGAAGGCCCACGGGTCCTTCCAGATGGACGAGTCGTGTGATATGGCCCACATGTTAACCATTGCAGTTGTGCCGGCAGGTATTAAGACCTTGTCAATGTGAACGTCATGGGTTGCGAGACGAGCCCATGAAAGCAACGGGCCCGGTGGGTGCAATCGAAGCACCTCCTTCACTATCGCTTGAAGGTAAGGGAGATTCGGAATGTCGGAGTCTCGCACGTGACTGTTTTGGCCAATGCACGTGTCAATCTCTTGGCGGGCTTTCACCTGAACATCTTGGTGTACCACCATCATGGCCATAATCCATTCCAGAAGAATAGCAACTGTGTCTGTTCCTCGGAACAACATTTCCTGCACAAAACATACCCATGATCAATACGAGACATAAACATTGGAAAATGTTAACGTTAGCACGTGCGGTTGTGAGTACTACTTACCCATAAGATAGCCACTGTATCTGATTCACCTATTTTTTCTTCTTCCGGCAACGATAACAAAGCGCTCAGAAAATCAGTTTTTCCGACCAGCTTTTCACATGTTTTTCTTTCTTCCACGATCTCACCCACCACACTCTTAACCTTACTCGTTAATCTGTGACATCTTCTCTTGACGCCATGAAAGTCCAAAAACCTGAAGGGGAAATAGTCTTCCCAGTTAAACGTTGCAATCAACTCATACCCTTCCTTGATCATATCTCCCAACACCTCTTCTCTTTTTGATTCTATACCATTATCATTGATTCCAAAAACACTCTCCAACATGGTTCTCAGAGACGCTTCATGTAATATCCCTCGAACCTCCACCACCCCTTTCGTCTCCATCTCCGTCCACGTTTTCCTCACCATATCAGCCGCCACTCTTTGCCGGAGGCTCTCCAGATCGGAGATTTTCCTCGGAGAGAACATGTGCGTGGCCGCCACCTTACGGAGGTGGCGCCAGTATGTCCCATACGGAGCAAATCCGATGGCCCGCTCAAACATCAGCGTTCGGGCCGATTCTTTAACGGGTCGGTCCGAGAAGCCTGACCCGCAAAGAATTTCTCTCGCGGTCTCCGGGTGGCTGCTGATAACAACCCGGTTGGTTCCAAGACTGAGTGCCATGAGCCTCTTTGCTTTCAGCGAAGTGGCCATGGAAGCAAGTTTTGCATGGGCCAGAGAGCCCATTTCAGGCAGGGTCCCTAACACGGGCCAGCCCATTGGGCCGGGAGGTTTTGCATGGTGTTTGTAATGGTTCTGATGTTTTCTCCATGCGAACCCCCCCGGGACAAGCCAGTAGTTGAAGGAGATAGCAAGAGCAGTGAGTAGCGTTGAGAGGAAAAGAGTGATGAGGGACCAAGAGTAAGAAGAAGAAGAAGAAAAAGAGAAGGTGCTTTGGAACATTGTTTCAAGTGTTGGAATCATGATTAAGAAGGAGAGATTTTGTTGGGTTGCAATGTGTGTGGATCAATGCATGGTATATATAGACTCCATGGGAAGTGAAGTGAAGTGGTTAAGGTTAAGTTTTATCTATGGTTAATTGGATAATCATGGTTAAGTTAAACCTCTCATATCTAGGGAAGTTAAAAATATCCATAACCACCGGTATCCGCGAATAAAACCTGTAATGGATAGAAAAATAGATATCCAATACATATGAATACGGGTACGAGACGAATATTTATCCAATAAATAAGATACTGGAAGTTATTATCCGTACCCTACCCGTCTCGTTGACATCCCGCTTGCATGCCTTAGCCTAAGGATTAGGACGTAAAATATTTTAATGGCAATTAACGAGAGTTTAATGAAGCACATAATGATTAGATTAGAGCTTAATAAGGTTAATGATGTTTGATTATTTGTGGATGCATGGTTGATATTGAATGCTTTAGAGGGAAAAGATGAGATATATAAAATGTTGAATGGTCTCATACTGCGATTCGCATGTCAGAAAAATAGCATCAAGTCGCATTATCTAGTTTTTTAAAGTTATATACATAGATTTGGGGTGTGTGATATTCTGCAGAAGATCGATTGCTACGAAAAGAATATATGGTTTTGCTTATGATATAGAGCAAGCGTAATCTACGTCAGACAGAACCCAGAAACATCATGGGAAGGATTCTCGTTCCACTATACTTATAAAACTAACTATAATGGAGATATGTATGTGTTTTCTACTTCACTAACCCAAGATTTTCTTCTTCGCCTTCAACACTTGTGCATTATTAATCATCTTGTTGCCCACTCTTTTCATAAGAAAACAAATATTAAGACTTCTATTTTTTGACTTTTATTGTTGTGACTTGGTGTAAATCATCGATTATTGTATTACTATTTTTTTATTTCATAAAAATTAATGATTTATACTAAATCACGTCAGAAAATAAAAAATAGAAGATAAAGAATAATTTTCCAAAAAAAAAACAGTGTGCAGGTAGAGACATGATGAAATAAAATCAACATTGATAAACAGTGTCCAGGTATATAATATTCATGGCAAAAAAAAAACAGCTTTATCCTTGATGTATCCGAAGATTCTCCTTTTAGCGCAAGCTGTATGGCATATATAATTTGTTTTTCTTTACTTCATAAAGAAATCACACTTTACAATATGCCATATTACATTATTTTCACACACGATCATACGCTGGAATTTAATCTCATCACAGTGATCACATTTAGTTATATCAAGACCAAGAACTTCAAATTTTCAAGACAAATTTCAATTATTTTTATTTGATTCATTCTATTTATGAATTGGAAAAAAATATATAAAATATTTGAATATTAATAAAATTTATTAGCTTGAGACTTAACTTGTTATGAGTTTAATAATGGCATTTCTGATGTCAAATATCTGAAATGGTAATCGTTGATTATATGTGTTGAGGATTTGAGGTAAGTTTGTTGTATATTATAACATTGGTTCCATATCCGTACAATAAAAATTTCCAAAGCTAATAGATACCCTAGTGACCTGGGAAGTATAACAATTTTTTTTTAATTGATGGAAATAACAGTGTTAATTAATTCTTTATTTGGTGGCTTTTGGAGAATATTGAAAGACAGTGCGGCAGTCAGCTATTAATAGTTTAATATTTTGTAGTTTATTTTTGGAGAAATTACTGTGGATATATAACTTTTTCATTTTAATTTGTTAAATATAGTAATCAAACCTAAACATTTTTTTCTCATTTGAATACGTGTGTTGTATATCTTATTAACACGTTATTGATAAACAAAACTTCAAATAAATTCTAAAAATGTTTCTTATATATATAGTGGCTAATTTATTGAATGCTCTTGTTTAAGAGATAAATAAGCTACTAATTAAGCTTGTAAATGTTAATTAAAGATCCTTCAAAGTTATTCTCTATCAGTTTAATGCCATTTATTAAAGTTAGAGGTGACACAATGGGTTAAACCCAACAGGTTGATTTGTCAGTCCATATTAAAAGGGACAGGTTGTGTTTAAGATTTTAATTCGTCAATCTGTTCTGGTCCATCCCAATCTGTTTTTAAAAAATAAAATTTAAATTGTTAAAAAGATAAATCTTTTATATTACATCTTTAGATGTGTAAATATATAATAGTATTGTAATGTAAATCATTAACACTAACAAATTAAGTTTTAATTATTAGTTGTAATTGAATAATTTAACATGTAAATGTAATAATTATGTTATTTTATCTAATTAAAAAGATTAACTAATCAATTAAAATTTTAAAAAATATTTTATTTGATTAAATATGTTTTTAATATTAATTTATAAATATATATAAATAAAAGTATATATAATAAATTTTAAAATTTTGAAAACAAATTAAAAAAGTTAAAAAAAAACTAACAGCCCAGACCTAACCCGTTAATCTTCCTACATGATGACGGATCAACCCAACCATTTTTCCATCCATAATTCAAGTTGAGTAAAACCATAAATTCATGATTTCTCTTATCAAATTTTTATTAGAATCTCTTACTTGAATTCTTTTTTTTTTCTTTTCATCCATAACATCTAAATCCAAAATCTTTCTCACGTTACATAAATTTAAATGATTGAAAAGTACAACTCATGCAATAAAAGAAAAACAATTTGAAAGTTAAGCAAGTAACTTTTACCACCTTTCAACAAAAAAATATAATAATAATGATAAAACATATTGACCCCTCTCTATCTATAAATAAGTTAAAGAAAGCGTGGCTCCGCCCATGCCTATGAATCTAGTCACTCGAGTAATTATTATTAATATTATTGTTCTTGTTGAATTGAAAGGGTCATTTTCAAATAGCATAATAAATATAAAAAATTTAGAACACCCACTAACAATAGATACTTTGTGCAACGAAGTGATTATTGGATGAAAGCACCAAATGCATATGAATGATCTATGAAGTGATTATAATGATTATTAAATCCCATGGTGAAGGAAAAGAGCATTAACGCAAATCCAATCTCGAAAGAAAAATGTATTAAGTAGTACAAAAAGCAAATAAAGGAGGTTGTCTTTGCAGAATTGCCAAGAGATAGAAGAAAACATTGCTTGCCACAATTTCGAAGAAACTTAGGAGAAGAAAATTAATGTAAGTGGAATCTTTTTTATGCAACTTTTTGATGTTTTAACGTTACATGGTGTATCATAGGGCACACGTTAGACACGTACGTACACCAATTTCGATGTGTGTTAGTGGCCATTATACATAACCAATTAGATTGCTTTCCCTTATGAGTAATTGCATGGTGACCAATGAAAGTTTGCCACCTCAAATTATTCTTACCATTAAAAGAAAGTGGTGGACCTTGAGGCCATGAATGGATGTGTTGTATACCGTTCTTCCTCTTTAAAAAAAAGAATTACGGATTGAACGGGGTGGATCGCATGTTTGCAAGAAAAAAACGAGGGATTGATGGAGTATTTTAGGATAATAATTTGTTAAGGTTTGTCTTGTATAATTAGGATGATAAAAAAAATATATGTTTCCGGATATTTACAAAAATAAAATACAGTAGATATGTGTGAGTATTTATTATTTATATATATTTTTTAATATTTGTTCATAAATAGATTGTGTGAGAATATCATATTATCCGTACCTGAGTTTATATTACTTGCTAAAAAAATAAATTTCATTAAGTTACGTTTAGTTAAAATCAAAATTTAATATATATTTTATTACATTAAATTAAATTTATTTTTATATTTATTTGTAATTTTATTTAAAAAACTTGTAAAATATATATTTTTTAAATATTTGTGGGTATCCATAGTTTCTTCGCAAGTATTTTCTTAACAGGTAACCTGACAGGTAACAGGATGGGTAACAACTGAATTTTTCTATTGTGGGTTGGGTTGTTAATAAGTACTATATGTGTCTGATCCGATCCGTTGTCATCCCTATGCATAACTTGCAGTACTTGTGGGTTAGCAATGATTTATATTTGGTCCGCATCGACTTAAATTTCTACATTCCATTAACACTAATACAATATGTCATTTGTGTCTCTTATGAGAAATTTATCCTTTCACATTTCTTATTCAGTCTATCCAAAAATAGATTGTTCATTTGTATTCGGTCAATCCAAAAGTAATTCTCTCATTCACATTTTTTTCCTTGTTTTAATTTAGTTCAAAGTCATTTTTATTTTCAACAGACTTGTACTTAAAAATTAAAAATTATATAATTATGAATATTATTTATTTTAATACGTGAGCATATATAAATTATTAATTTCACTAATTGTTGTTAGAAGTGGGTTTTAAGCCTAACTCAACCCATAAAACCGGGGGCGATGTGGGACTTCCAACACACCCCCTCACGCCGAGGTATATTCATCTCATGCGTGGGACAAGAAATTAGTGGGTGATTCGTTAGCGGCCCGATATCGGGTGAAACAGAATGTCAACAAAAGTTCGCTAGGTTAGGCTTCTGATACCATGTTATAAGTGAGTTTTAAGCCTAACTCAACCCCACAAAAGTGGCTTGTAAGGTTTGCACTTCACTTATATGTTATGAAATTGACTTATCTCTAGTTGATGTGAGCCTTTCAACACTAATTTAATTAAATAAAAATAAATTTATTAATTTTTTTATACCGAACACAGATCAATTTGGAGTGAACTATATAAATCAATTTGTATTTACTTTTACGGATCAAATATGTGACAAGTCAAAATAGGATGGACAGACCTGTGTTATCATACTACACAAAAATACGAACCATAGAGTGATGAACCAATTTAAAATTCGACTGCGAATCAAACAGCTTGAGTCATATTCAGATTTTGTTCTATGTAGTTCTGTAAGGCTTCAGGACTTCAAGTTTTTCTGGAGGTAATTATGGATTAAGTTGGATTATTATTATTTTATTAAGTATAATGTAATCAATTAATTAGGGTTGAGAGATACTTTGCTTGTTGAAGCGGTTGAACAAAAGCAATGTAATCAATTAAAAAAACTAGTACAGTGTTTTTCAACCAGTTGAGCCGAATCAATGATGTGGACACAATCTGAAGTACGATTTGATGAGTACACAATCTGTGTCTGTTTGATAATGGTTCAATTACAAATTTTGTGGATTAATATAACTCAAATATATGAACAGGCTAGTATATTTTTTGTTTAAGTCGAGTATCAGAACAATTACCAATAACGTTAGGTGCATTACCAATAGGGTGTTATGTTCTATAAAAGATTCTGTTTTCTTAAATAAAGTCTTAATAATAAGAAAACGGAAAAGAAATACACAATTAAAAGTGGTCATGGAAGTTGTCTAACAGAACTTAATATACATATCATTTTCCCACCAGTTTTTTTAACGTATTATTTGAAAATTATAAAATGATATTAGTCCGTTTTTGCACAAATATTAGTTTCTATCTACCCTTAACTCACTGACTTATCTCTCCAAAGCTTTATTTCTTCGCAATTTATTTCATAATAAATATAAATGGTAACATAGAACTTTAATCTATTTTTTTTAAATAACTAAAGATAACCCTATATCATAATTAAACTATTCATTATAATCACATTGAATTCTTTTCATTTATAATGGATTTTAATCATAGGTAGTATATTTTAGCATGTACGATGCGCAAGAAAAGTAATCATTCCATATTATTAAACATATTTATAACAGATACATATTAATTGTATAAATATATATGTTTACCTTTAAATATATAAATTAAAATTATATTATAAAGAACTTACTTTGTGCTACAGTTCTATTTTTAAAGTTAAATTATTCATTCATTTTTTTATTTGAAGTTTTTAGACACCATAAATGTTTTCAATAATTAACGTCCCTATCCGACACCGCAAATCTCAAAGGATAAAAGTTATATAAAATACACTAATATTAAAAAAAAAAAAATAGAAAGTTACCCACTTACGAAGTACCAAAACAAACACTATTTGGTATATTATTTAAGAATTTGATGGTTAAAGATGTTTGGATACATGTGAATTGAAACGGCATCATCCGAAATAAAATTCTCTTACCATTATTCAAATTTGGTGAAGTAACGTTTGGGTTTCATTGTTCATAACGTAAATATAAAACCAATGAATTAAAAGTAATAAGTTGGATTCATTTCATTCCACCAACATAGCACATATGTCACATATTTCGAGATTTTGTTGAATTGCAACAATAAAATATATAGGTTATTCCCTCACTACTTTTATGAGGTAAAATAGTCATAAACAAAACTAAAAATTTTTGTACTTGTAAAGTAAAAAAGAAAGTGAAAAGTAATGGATGATAACGTCAAATGGGTATCAATTTTTTTTATTAGGTGTCAAAATACCATTATCAGTATCCAGAGACTTTAACGACATATGCCAAAAAAGCTCATTCTTAAAAAGCCAATCTTTTGGACGGCAAGAAAAAAAGTTGATGGTAAATAAGTCAGTAAGTTGACACCACACAAGTTTCAGTCTAAAATGAAAAACCTATCACCAATTTCTTAGGTAATAATGCATCAAAGAAAAATGTTTATCTAGGAGGTGACGGTGGAATGTTAGATTTGGCCATTCCCACCCATGCTACTATACCCACCGCAAGAATAATCCATCCAAATATGTCATACTTAAAGTCATTGTTCTTCTGCCTTTTAGTTTCCTGAGATGAGACAAACAATGAATGATTAAGGTTCATCCATAAACAGGCTAAAGCAGACATGGATCGATTATCGGAAATAACATGCTCCATCCATTATAGATTATTGAATACGTATAATCTCATACAAAATAATCATGAGTAACTTTTTCAAACAAGGCTTTTTCCACAGAACTAAAACAAAAACTCCATTTGAGCTGCTTTGAGCATTTTGAAATTATCAAGAAGCCACTTCAATTAACAAGACAGAGCAGGTTGAAGTTGATTTTAGGTCATCAATCAGCATATGTAATACAAAGACTAAATTTAATTAAATACAATAAAATTTCAATACATACAACCTTTCCTTTTGAAGTAGCAGAGGATCCCGCATTACTCATCGGACCAAGCTCGTTATTATGGATCTCCATGTGTAGTTCTGGGGCCTATGAAGCATGGTTCACAGCAAGCCGTCAGAGTAGAAAATATATAGTTAAACAATGTTATCAGAAAAAAAAAAGGAATGAAGAAAGCAATTGCCCTGATTGCATATAGAAAGAATACCTAAGTTGTTCTACCAGTAAGAGTTATTTATCATACATGTGAATAAAGGTTGTGAAATGTCGAATGACAAACATCCACAAGCAAACACAAGGCTTTATCACCGATATAATGGAGGGTGTCAAGACAATAAGTAACTAAGAACTTTTTTTTTTAAAAATTAATATATAGAGTAGGAATCACTTTTTATTAATCAGTTTTCTCTATATATTTTGAAAACTAGCTTATAAAAATAGATATTAAGCTTAAAAGTGTAATTTTCCCAAGGAATGATGAAAAATTATAACATTGTACCCTTAAGATATTCCCGTTTAGAAATGGTTAACCAAAGTTAAATTGTAAAAATAATTAATAAAGCTTAAATATTCGTTTTACTGCTGAAAATAACATAAAACATAGGAAACAAAATAATTATTCGCAAAAGATGCAAATGGTGAAAATAATATATAGCCTAATGAGAAAATTCCTGCATCTACGTATTTTCTAAAGGAATGGAGAACTCACAGTAGGAAATTAAAAAAGCAAACAAGCAAACAAACCAAATTAAAAAAAAAAAAAATTAGGTTTGGCTTCTCAAGTTGTCATGTGATTTTTTGTAATTTAGTTACATGCATTGTTTGATTAATTTATTTTATTGTTTTCACCCTAAACACAGATATAATATTCAATTTGTTTATCATTATTTTTCCACAGTAATTTTAAAAGATATGTACCTACCTAAAAACTCAAGTCTCAAAGAAGTCCTGCGATTACAACAAAATCAATAACAAATAAAAGAACCAATATATTAGAAAACTAATATTGTTCCCTTAAGTAAACATGTAATGTTAAGTCCAAGATTAAAACCTGATCTCTCCTTTTGACTACTCATACTACGGAAACCCCCAATTCACTAAAATCTTAAAGTTTTTCATACATTGACAAGTAAATAATAAGAATGAATGACATAAAAGGCAATGGATGTTGAGCCTTTCAATGGAATCAAAATTCAAAGCTGAGCATTTTGGGTATAGTGGTGCAGGTAAGGAAGTGTGATGGCTGCTCATGGTGATGGTTCACGACTGGGTCGGTTGACATTTGTGGATAATTCATGGATGTTGCAGTTTGGATAACAGGGGTTATATGAGTTAGTGGCATTTCGGTTTGATTAAAACGAGAAAACAGGGCTGGTTCATGTGGTTTCTCCAGCAATGGCTTAGGGGATATTTGAGGCTTTGTACAATGTGGATTAGTGTATAAGATTGTCTGGTACATGGTTCATAGTGTTTCCACCATGCTGTTGAATGATGTGTTTTCTTTTACAAATGCTTATGGAGTTGAGGAAGGGTATGATGTTTTGAGTTGAAAAAAGGTTAACACAGTTGATGCTACTAAATAAAAATGTTGAGAACATATTTAAACGTTCATTGGGTCACAACAAACATCACAAGGTAGTTTTAGCTGGTTTGATATCTTTATGTAAAGTTTGGAACACGAGAATGAAATCAAGTGCAAATATAATATTGATAAAGTGGTCATAGCAATTCCATTACCTTCACAGCAATTTCCAAGGACTTTCTATAGAGCTCATTTTCAGGATCCTACAATTTCAGAAACCACCATTAAGTATCTACTAGATTTGCAACAGCATGTAATAATAAAGAGGAATGCACATATAGCAATCACATTATTACCACATCCACAGCTTTCTGGAAATACTCATGTGCCCTGCCAAAATAATCCTTTGCCTCACTGATATCCGGCGTTAGAAATCCATATGACGTCTGTGCATTTCCCAAGTACCAAAGAGTGTCGTGCTTCGTTGGATTGATTAGCAAAGCCTCTTCCAGCTTTGAAATGGCATCTGTTTAGATGGTCGGTTTCCACCAAAACCCAAATCAATCAATCATAGTAACTTGCCCCTCACTTTGCGAAAACAAAAATTCACTTCTAAATTTCGCCCAATTTAACACGCGATATACCTGCAATCATCGCCTTGGAATCCTGAGGCTTCTCGAAAGCCGACAACTCGACCAAAGCTGCCCCCAACTTGGTCAGATTCTGTATGAATATTCATATACAAGTTTAGACACATTTACTTTTGTTCCAGCTATCTCTGTAAGAAAAAAAAATAAACCTAAGCTATTCTCTAAACTACAAAATTTCAAAACGCATAACTCCATAAACATAATTTCCAATTACGTGTTATTCAATTGAAGTTTCACCTCACTAATCTGCATAATTCAAAACCAAACATGCATTTCGCTAATCACCGAGATGAAAGTTTAGTTCGAAGAAAATTTCATTATATCTATGTTTTGACGTTCCAATATTACATAATGCAATGTGACATTGCCTAATAACAGAAAAACGACACTACAAACAATTTCATTTCATGCATTACATGCAGAGCTTCTAAAGCACGAGTGTGATCAAAGCAACTCACATGCATAAGTGTAAGGAAGGAATATTAGGTCAGCGAAGAACAATACGTACATCAGCGTCAAGAGGATCCCTAGCGTAGTTTGATTCAGCGGTCTTCCTCGTGTGCTCGAATAACAGTAACCGATCGAAATCATCTTGAGAAAACTCCATTCCGTTCTGTGATCGCCGAATGCCGAACGCGTGACTCTGCAACTGCAAACTCCAGCACTCCACTAAACTAAACGCAGAGAAAGACTTGACCTGGTCAGGGCCTGGGCCAAAAATTCAAAAAGGCCTAATACGGCCCACTTCGCATTTCTTTCACGAATGGCGGGAAAGGGTGGTCCAAAAGACGATAATACCCCTCGTAATTTCTGGTTCCCGCCAATTTGAAAACTCTGTCTATAACTTCACCGTAGAAAGAGAAGAGAGAGTTGAAAAGATTACTATGGCGGAGGAAGAAGAGAACGAGGTGTCGGCTCAACTCGAATTCCCGAAGAGTCGGGTTAAGAAGATCATAACGCTGGACAAGGATGTGAAGAGAGTGAGTTCAGAAGCGTTGTTCCTGGTGTCGCGCTCCACAGAGTTGTTCCTCCAATTTCTGGCTGAAAAATCTGCCAAAGTTGCCATTGAAAAGAAACGGAAGACCGTGAATCTGGAACACCTGAGAATGGCCGTTAAGAGGCACCAGCCAACCAGGGATTTTCTCCTCGACGATCTTCCGCCGCCGTCTCGGCCCGCCAAACCCGACGGGCCTACTCAGCCCGTTGTTCGGCCAAAACTTGATGCACCGCCGCCTGGTACTCGTCGCATCGATCAGTTTTTCCGAAAGCCAGTGCCTCAAAACCCAGCCCAAGTTCAATCGCCTGAAAATCCAGCCCAAGCCCAATCGTCTGAAATTCCTGCCCAAGCTCAAGCGCCCGAAATACCTTCTCAAGCTCAATCGCCTGAAGTTCCTTCTCAGGCTCAATCGCCGGAAGTTCCATCTCAAGTTCAATCGCCAGTACCGGTAGATGAGTCTTAGGGTTACGTTTGTTTATACTCGCAATTAAGATTTTGTATGCGATCATAATCAGATATAACATTTACCATTTAACAATGCGAAAGAGGGATTGTAATTAGTTATGTATCAAGATTGTTCGGTTATTGATATAGTTTTTGTTTGTATTAAATATATTTTTTCTTTTTGTGGTCGAACAGCGCTAAAAAATTCTTCTGACTTCGTATCCAAACAGATCCTTTCCAACTTTGCTTTGCAGTTTTGTAGTTGGCAAAGATTATATAGCGACTGTGCAAGGGAGCAGTTTTACCTTTCAGAACATGTTGAACGAGAATTTTTTTATCACTGTGAAATCATGTTCAATGTGTTGCAACGTGAATACAAGAATAGTTATAATTATTCAAATTTGTAAGATTATTTTTGTGATTAAAGTACATCTACATCAAGAAATGCATCTTGCTATCCTGGGGCTGAAACGGGAATACACGATGCAGAAATTGCAAGATGAAACAATGAAACGGCAACTTAAGATTAGAAACCCAAGTACATTAAAATCTCCATGCTTATTTTTTTTGCAGGTCCACAACAGTGTTCTTGGAAAGGAAGGTTTCTGAAGCAATTTTTGTCAAAATCTAGGTTTATGACAGAAATTTTAGGGGAAAATGGGTATATCGTGTGTTGACACTGCAGATGATGCCTCATCGCATATGAGAGGTGAAGGCAGGGTCGCCAAAAATCTTTTTCCTTAAAGCATTGCTTCCATCCTTAATGAAGGACACGCCTTGATTTCCTGAGTTTATGCTGTTGGGTGGCAGCTGGTGGATTCCCATAGAAAGCCTTCTGTTTATGATCACAGAAGTGTCTAGAGCTCCATTCAAGCTTCTACTTGGAAGACGTCTACTGCTGGTGCTGGGTCTTGACGTATAAGTATTTTCTCGCTCAACTACTTGGCTTTGGATCCTCTTTTTTTCCCAAGGCTGAAAAACAAACATGAAAAACGAGGTGGGGATAAGGTTGTTAGGGCATAGCAATTCACGTGGCAAGAACCTTTTCACAAACAACTTAATTTAAACCAGAATTTGATGTTCAAACTGATGTATGAAGCTGTCTGTCACTGTACTACACCTGCTGTCTTTTCATATCCTCCTCTTTTTCTCGTCGTAGCACATTATATTCTTCCAATATAGCCATCAGTGGTACCTACGTAGATATCATTTGTTTATGCTGTTATCAAATCAACAAACCACAGCATCATACTATTAAAAGGGAATTCACAAACGCATATGCTGGACCAAGAGTAAAGAAATTGATACATTTTCTGAAACCATTTCAGGTCAACATAAATAAATCTAGTAGTTTAGAAGTTTTCTGCATGATTTGCATCTTGCTTAGTTTTTTTTTTTTTTTTTTCATTTTTGTGAGGTTCTGAGGTCTAACTCTGCTATATAAGATGGTTTATGGAGTTACTTGTTTGACTGAGTTTGTGATGCGGCACATTTCATGATAGTAGATGCTAGAATTTCATTAATTGCTCGTATGACAAAATATTTACCGCCATTAGTTGAAAATTTGACATTGGCTGTATAAGGAGTTCCCATGTGTATCCGTATGCTAATTGTTTTTATTAAGGGAAAGTTCAATCTTTAATATTAAATGGCTTGATTATATGATAAAGGTAAACTGTTCATAGAATGGCACCGGCAAGTTTTCTGTTTTAATACTTGATATCAATCAGGTTATCTGAGACACTAACAGTGTGTACGACTATAACATCATGGAATATATTATAGATGAGATTCATTACGCACACTTATTTAGCCTCGCATAAATGCTGGATGTTTTTTGAATATTCAAAATGTCACGTATTCTCTTATAAGAATTATTTAGACTGTTTCTTCTATACCTTTTGAGCATAAATATTCTAAAGTGTTGCTGAGTGTAAGATATCTTACCTGATCATACAAGAAAACTTTGTTTCTTTCTTCTTCCCAACTTCTAGTCATTTTTATTAGCATATCTACCAAAGCTGGAATCGCAATCATGGTTTGTAAGTAAGTACATGGGGTTTTGCAGCTTTTTGGTCTAAATTATGTTTTTTAATCGTATATAAATTTACCTGGTATTCTGCTGACCATTATACGGGCTCGTTCAGCACGCCTCAAGTTTTTATGAGCTCCTCTACTGACTGAGTATCGATTCTCATCCTGATAGCACATTTGGATTATGAAATATACTATAGATAACTTATCCTTTAATTAAACCTATATATAAAGATAGGTTCAAATGAAAATTCTAACCCTGCTATATTCTTCTAACCAGCGCTCCTCATCACGTGCCAGCATCCACTTCTCCACTTTCTCCATGATAGCCTTCCTGCTAGAAGCCTCTTCTTTTGCTCTGGATATCTGTTCATCCATGCTCAAGAGGAGATCAGAATGATCAATCTCACCTGTGGTAAATGTAAGTCAATTTCAAGTCTGATGTTTTAAAGTACATAAGCATGTACAGTTTTTGAAAGGGAATTGACACACATTACTTAGTTTCTTAGATTCACCTGAGTTTATGAGTTTAATTATATTGTTCATCTCTTCCCTTGAAGGAATCTCCACATGTGATTTCTTGCATATCAACTCCAGCTCCTCCTGCTTCTTCTGGAATAGCTCCTTCATCTTGCTTGCTTTTAGTTGATCCAGTCTCTTGACTTCAGCTTCAGTCTTGTAAAAAGTTACGGGTTTCTTAAACAATTTAGTTTCTGATATTTTGTGGATCATTTAAGTTAGATACCTACCTGCTGGACTATTTCTAGAGTAAGACTTCCCGGGTCTGTTACTTCTGCTGATGAAAGTGACAACAGATGGATTACATGAGAAAATGGGTGTCGCTCACTATATGGTGTGTCCATAAGGTTCCATAGATTTGACAGTGCTTTGCCTAAATGGTGAAGCTGTAAAATATAATATATCAAGAATATGACAAAGTAGCGAAATGGAAAGCACATGAGTGAAGGGAAAAATACTGAAATACTTGAAGCCTCTCACGTAGTTATTTTACAATAGCCACCCACCAGGTTAGTATTCTCATAATAATAACAGAAAAGCTTTAAAAAAAAAAATAGTAGTATTCTACCTTGTCCAGCCGATTTTTCTTTTCTTCAAAGAGGGACTCCACTGTGATATTGAGTTTATCTAAGATAGTGTCACTTATATTTTTTGTTATTCCACACAAATCATTTAAGCTTGGATGAACTTCCATGATGATTGCAGAAGAATCCTTTCCCAAGATCGTGGACAAGCTGTGTATCATGTCTATGTATTTCTCTACTTGCTGAAGTCGTTCATTCTTCAAATGAAATCACAAGAAATTATTTGAAATGTCACAATTTTGAAGGATACCACCCCTCTCAATCAATGATGGGTAAAAAACATAAATGGCGTCAAGGTACCTTCTCATTGTAAAGTCTTTGCAACTCATTCTGATACTCCTCAAGTCTTTTTAGTGAAAGATCATTCTCATTTACAACAATGGTTGAAGGTTCATTGTCTGAGTTACCAGCAATTTCTGCAGAAATTTTTTGAATTTGACCTTGCACACCTCGGAACTGGTTTAGCCTCTCTTCTTTCCTCAACCGCATTTCCTGGAGTGCTGGGGTGATTGAATCTAGCTGCTCTTTTAGTGAACCTGCTCTTTTCTCCGGCTGTTCAGTAAGTACTGCCATCAGTCCACACTGATTCATGATGTCTTGTGGAAAGCATAAATATTATTATGGAAGTCACATTTAAGAAGATTCTCTTGCAAATATTGTATTGCTTCCTTAAGGTTGGGTCAGCAACTTATCTATTTTCTAATTTTTTTTTTTTTTCAAAATTATCTCATAATAGAAGATGGTGTCGAATTTGAACAGTAAGAGGTACTTAAAAGCATAAATGCTATTCAATCAATAATTTGTAACTGACACTAATTAACTAGAACATGTTCATTTTAGATGGTGTCAAATAGGATCCTATTTGCTTATCATTGCTATTAGTTGTGATTGTTTAACTACCAACTGCAGGTTATTAAAAGGAATAAATACCCGTCCAGGTAGAGATCGTTCACCAAGGGACAAAAGAAGGTGAGTAAATTCAGCCTCTGCCTCGGCCACTTCCTGATGCAGACGAGCTCTAGATATATTTGCTCTATCAACTTTTCTTCTGTAAACCTCTAGGCACTCCTGCTCCAAATCCAGAAGAACCTTCTCCCTTTCGAACTTATCTTCTCCAACTTCATCCCATATGATCTAAATTCATTCAAGATAAGAAAAACATGATATGTAAGAGGAGTTATAAAAACACAGACATAATACATATGAAATAAATATGCCTCTTGCCTGCAGTTCCTGTAACAGGAACCCACACGAAGTTTCCAGCAATGTGGAACTTCTCATTCCAATCGGTGTCTGGAATGAACCCATTTGATCTGAATATACCTTTCAGTATAGATCAAACTAGTTAGAGACTACTGAGGAAAGAGAGTCCTGGATAATAAACTGAATGAAGAAGCAAAATTCATGAATGTTGAGAAAGAAGTTTTGGTGTGAGTGGGGATAGTATTTGCATTTGGTATTAGTTTTTGCTTAAAAGACAAGGATGGCAGAAGTGGGTAATGTAAGCTTTGGGTTCAAGAATCAACCAGTCATTTGATCCTTCAGGCTTTACCTTTATCCCTCCTTCTCCACCTGTTTTATTTATTTCTTCAATTGTATTACATATTACATTTATGTCTCTGTCTTTAGAACCTAAAATTGATGGACTTCCTTATTCAGTGATGTTAGATGTGAAATGTGTTTTGCACCAGGCTCCGTCAAGTGGAGCACTTTTTATATTTTAGGACTTGATTCCTACGTTATCTTTCGCAAATATATGATGCTGATCTTGATTGGGATAGATAAGTGTGAAATAATTATTTTTTGCCTTTTCTAATGGATTTAAAGATGATTGTTTTTCTTGCAAGCTTTCAGAAGTGAGATTGAATTTAGTACGCCATCATTATCACGTATATTGTGAGTTCTAATAAAAACTCTGAATAAAACGTTCTACCCCATTCAGCAACAAAGTAAAGCTGAGCTGTATCTTGTCAAGGACGAAAGGCACCATAAAGATGAAATTATTAAACCAGAATATTGCATTCATGAATGACAATACAACCCTTAAGATTCGTCATCCCTTGGAGTTACTCTTAATCAAATTAAGGAGAAAAAATATATTAATAATGCATTTTCCAGTACACTTTTTGTATTTGTTAAAATTATTAAAAATTATATAAATTCGTGGTTCTTGCTCTTTTATATAACAAGTTAGAAGGATGTACATTATGGATTATAAAACATAGAAGCCACCTTCTACATAATTGAATAATTGGTGAATTTCATTTGAAGAAGCACCGAACTTTAGTCACGTTATTTTATTGGAAATATTATGTTAATCTGCATGAACCAATCAACAGAAATATGGATTTTGAATAATATTATGTCAATCATTGTATAGTGACAACATTTGACGAATAATAGCAGAGATCAATTCTGTCTTTTACCCAAAAATAAGTTTAAGGAAGACAAGAGTTTGCTTTAACACACTGATGGGCTAATAAAGAAACAAATATGAGTACAAATCATGATGATGTCATTTAAGCAATATCATTTGCATGCGACGGCTGCACGTATACATGTGTTGTACACATTACAGATTGACCTATGTACAGTATAAACCTGTGAACAAATTGTTTGCATGTGCAAAATTTTTATTGTAGAGATTTGTTGGTGTTTCTTTTTCATTTTCTGTTATACACATAAATACGATTAACTAAAGATTCTGATTGTTGAGTTCTTTTTGGGTAATACTATAGAATCTTTACTATTATGTACATTTCCTTTTAAGTTGTTTATTTAATCCCTGCTAAAGAGGGTACAAGAAAATGAAAAGGTGAAAGAAATATAATATTCCTACTTTGTCCTTGGTTTAGCATCACAATTCACAACATATATATCCAAAAAAAAAACATCAATGTCTTAAAACTTGGGTTTTAAATTTTAATTTAAAAGATGGTTATTAATTTTGTGATTGGTGGAATGTGTACTTTTCTGAAATATTTACACTCTTGATAACATATCAGAGATGAAGAACACAAGTTGCTGGTAAATGATAATGACAGAAATCTCCCATGTACTGGTAGCGAGCTAAGCTGAATTTTACGCTACACTTTGGTTCCACTTCCTCAAGCATGGGAACACAGCAATCATTAACACTCATTCTCTACCTTTTTTTTTTTTTTTGAAGTTACGTATATTATTTACAAACACAATCATGTTTGAGTCATAAAAATTCTAGAAATAACAAAATACTATCTTTCTAAATCTCGACACTTAGATGAAAAAGTTGTACATCTTAAAAAATATTAATAAATTTATTATTATAATATTTCAAGTTAGAAGTGTTTTAAATTTGTTTATGAATTAGACTTATATTTTATTTTATTGACATGTTGTTGGATATTTTGAGAGAAGATTATTGAGAGATTTAACATTGAGTCCAACTCACATATAAGGAATTGATATCGTTTTTAACCTAAAATTTTAAAACAATAAATTTATAAACATTGATCTTTATAGGATAATGATTCAATGACTACCGAAATTTGACTCCTATGTTACTCCCTGACGTGGAAAGTAATTTTTAATTTTTTTTTACTTGCAAAAGAGAGTGTGTCACGTGAGGGAAAGAGAAGTTAATTAAT
>Ga0214543_1005827_pt1 | contig 22369 bp, 11 predicted proteins | sample CNSS2metaG_FD_160094 | JGI IMG/M metagenome (GOLD analysis project Ga0214543, IMG submission 160094) | Root nodule microbial communities from cowpea collected in UCLA plant growth center, Los Angeles, California, USA - CNSS2 | ecosystem: Host-associated > Plants > Roots > Nodule | place: USA... | reverse complement strand
AGATAAGAAATCAAAGTATCTTGGTTCTATTCTCTTATTAGTTATTAATCTATAAATATATTTTTAGTAGCAAAATTCTTATAAATCATTGATTCATCTGGTATATAATATAGATATATATATATATATATATATTTATTTATTTATTTATATATATCATATATAAATATATATAATTGGTTTACCAATTTACTAGATTGAAAATGTTGAATTTTTGATGTTCAAGGATTATGTTCCAATGTCACATTCAGTAAAGATTTATGATACATGTATAGGATGTACTCAATGTGTACGAGCCTGCCCAACAGATGTATTAGAAGAATTCCTCAGAAAGTCAAATCTTGTGATTAAGGGATTAATGAATGCGTACCTTTAATTCGTTGGGTCCATGCATATTTATACCAGGCCCCATAGTTTGATTATTGTGGGCCCCAGGGGTCTGGTTAGTAGTGTTTTAGGTCTATCAAGTTCTCGTTTAATTTTCTTAAGTTAGCGCCTTAGGCCGCTTACCCTTGCTTGTTCGACATACATGGTGATTGTTTGTGTCCTTGAGGGGTTATATAGGCGGATTTCATGGTTGTAATCAAGTTAGGCCGCCTAGGTGTAGTACACCAGTCCCCCAGCCTGTGCCAATGTATCTATAGCGGCAAAGGATGAGAAGTGTTGGTGTTTTTTGTTAGGCCGCCTAGGTGTAGTACAAAATATAATTATTTTTTATATTAAAGTAATGAATTATAGAAATATAGATAATAAAATCAATACTAATAATAATAATAATAATGTATTATACTACTACTAATAATAATAATAATGTATTATACTACTAATAATAATAATATTAAAGAATAATATTTGGATATCAATTTTTATTTTGTTTTAAATTATAAATTTGATACTAATTGATTGGTGATGTGTAGTAAAATAATATTATTATATGATTAAAATTTACAATTAAAATTTTGAGTTATATATTATATTAAAATAAAATATGTACATGAGGATAGTTAAAATGAATGCATATTGTGTTAAGTGATTCTATATAAAATAAATAAAACATGACATTAATGTTAAAATATTCAAACAGATACACATGTCGATATAGATAGATACCTTAAAAGAAAGATAAATACTGAAAGGTAAAATTTATAAAATATGGAATTAAAGAAAAAAAGTTAAACATAAAATATCCTAAACAAAAAGTAACATGGAGACATGAAAAATCAACTTACGAAAAAATGCAAACATATTGTGACACTACACAAAAATTGTCCATATTTATGAAAAATTATCTACGAAATCTTTTCCGTAGATAACATTAATGTTCATAGGTAACGAAAAGATAAATTACATACGAAAAATTTCATAAATAAACATGGAACATTTTGATGAAATTTTTTTATACGAAATATTACCTACGAAATTGAGTGTAGAAAATAAATATTATAAAAGAATATATAAAAATTATTTTAAAAACAATTACCTAGAAAAAAACTTCGTATGTAAAAGTTATATAATTTTTTTATTAAAAAATAATATCATTAATAAAAGTGTAATTTTTTAAGTTATAATTTTCCTCTCCATACCATAACACTTTGGCTACACTACAAATTCCAACCTGCTTGTGTGTCCTCATCGACCCCTCCCAACCTCCCCGTGCATCTCATCGATCCCTCTTTGAGGTCACATGTAGCAATGCTGGTGCTCCGTCTACAGCAACACAACTAAGGTCAAGAGCTTCGTTGGCAGCAAAGCGTCCCAACACGTTCTGTCTCAACCCCGTCACTCATGCGATAAAAGAGATGTTGCATGTTGCATCCCACTTCGCGATTGTGCTCTGGCGACGAACAAGGTTCACAAAATAGAACCAGTACACTTCACAAACCAAAAAGAAACGTACGCAATCCCTAATCTAGGGAAGGAAGCATAAACCCTTCGCAAATTGAGCTTTTTTGGTCAAGTAAGTAATAGGTTTAGGGTTTTACATTTTTGGGTTTTTTTGTTAGTTTTATTAAATCCTCCACCTTTCCGATCTTAGTAGAAATACCTATGAGAAATTTGAGCTTAGTTTGTATATGTAGGTTATGCTCCTCTAGATTACCTTTGGATTATCTTTTGTATGTGTTTTGCAACTAAGTATGAGTTTATTGATGCTATAACTACTTTTGTGAGTAATATACCTGATAATTTGAATTTTGTTTAAGCATATAATGAGATCTCTGACTTAGCGGGTTTTCTATTGTTATGTTGTCTCAGGCTATTAGTGCAACAATTTTGACTTTTTGAATGAACTAAATCCTTTATAATTTCTTTGAAAACAAAAATTTTCTGCTATCCTTGAGCAACCAAGTGAGGTTGTACATAACAAGAGCACTATAAACACAAAGAATATGCCTCGTGGTTTTTTGTTAATTCTTCTTGTTCAACAAGTTTATTCTCCCCTTCTTTATTGGGCTTTTGTTTCTTGTGATTTACACCATTGTCTATTATATTATTTGGTTGGCCTAGGCTTTGTCTTTTCCAAACTAGGGGAGCATGCATCTACGGGGGTATTGTCAGCTACAAAGGAGGGAGGTCATACTAAAGGTGAGAATTCCATTAAACTAGTGACCGATGGCAAACCTTCTAGCCCTAGAGGTAGTGTTTGCTATGTGAAAAGGCAAAGACTCGACCAGTTTCACAGAATGGCTCATCCTTAGAAAGTCACAACCTGTCATGGAAGTCATTGGGAGTTTGCAACAAACATTCAAGCTAAACTTGGTCATAATTTGGTAAAATCAATATTCAATTATATTTCAGAATAATATAATTAGGCTAGAATTACTAACAATTAGACAAAGATATTCTATCATGTTATCAATTATATCATACTTTTAACATAACGATTCAGGTTTTCAATGATTGATCACCTATAACGTAGGAGGACATGATTCAAATAAGATAATATTGGAGAAACTTTGTCCTTTAGCACGTATAGTGTAGCATTACTTGTTGCTTAGGTTAAAAGGTAGAGCTTATGATTTATTTTGATGTTAAATAGTTTTTAGGTTATACTACACAATTTATTTGAAAGTGTAGATGAAATGTATATTTTATTTTGAGAAATTTCTGATTTACAAGTTCTAGTTACAAGTCAAAACCAATCTATTACATATTAAGAAAAGAAGATACTACCAAAATTACTACATTACCCATTTTCTTTTATTGACATGTGTCATAAAAATTAGTTTTTTCGTCATTTTAAAACTCTGGTACAAAAGGACTCGGGTTCAAATCCTACAAAAGTCAATTTGTTTTTATTTTTTCATTTATTTATGATTTCAACTATAATATTAATTATAAATAATATTATTATTTGTATTATTTTTATAAGTATTAGTATTTCTAATTATTAATAATATTATTATTATAAATATTATTTATAGTGATAATAGTAAAATTATAACAAATATTAGTATTAATATAATAATAATAATAATAATAATAATTGTTATTATTATATGTTACTATTATATATTATTACTATTAGTATTATTAACATTGTTAGTAGTAAAGTTATTACTCTTATTTGTGATATATATATATATATATATATATATATATATATATATATATATATTTTTATTATTTTTATATATTTTTGTTAGTCTCAATCTTGATTAGATTATGATAAATTATTTTTTTTTGTCTTAAACTTAAAGAAATAGATATATTGATAAATATATGATTAGTTTAAAATTTCACTTCATCATTTCTATTATTATATTACTAATATTATTATATTACTATTATTAAGAACTATAATTATTATAATAATAATTATTATTGTTATTGTTTTTATTATTATTGTTAGATACACATTTTACTTTTAATTACTATGTAGGAATCATGTTTCAATTACTTGTCATTTTCATTTGTTTTGTTGTTCATTTATCTTTCCATTTGAACAATTATTTCAATTTTTAAAAAATAGTTACTTAAATTAGTAAAATAATAAAACTGAAAAATAATTTTTTTATTATAAATAATTATTTAAATTTAAAATATAAGAGGATAAAATTGATAAAATAAAAAGGATACCATAGATGTTTATCTCTTTATATATGTAGTTGTATTAATATTAATAATATTATTATTATTAGTATTAGTAGTATTAGTATTATTTTTTTATCACCACGTGATATTATTATAGTGCTATTATTATTATTATTATTATTATTATTATTATTATTAATATAGTTAGATACATATTTTACTTTTATTTACTACGAGATCATATTTCAATTACTTGCTCTTTGTATTTGTTTTGTTATTCATTTTATCTCTATATCTTGGTATTTATTGAATTGAAAAAAAAAAATAGTTACTAAAATTTGAAGAATGATAAAACTGACAAATAATTTTTTATTCTGAATAATTATTTAAATTTAATAAATAATAATTAAGAGAATAAAATTGTAAAAATAAAAAAGGACATAAAAATGTGTATCTCTTTATATATTTGGTTAATGTATTATTAATATTATTATTATTATTATTACTATTATTATTACTACGCGATATTATTATAATGGTATTATTATTATTATTATTGTCACTACGGGATATTATTATAATGTAGTATTATTATTATAGTTAGACACACATCTTAATTTTATTTACTACGAGATCATATTTCAATTAGTTATCCTTCTTAATTGTTTTGTTGCTGATGTATATATTTTTATATATAATTATAGATTATTAGTATGTCAACATTAGCCTTGGTATTTACATTGACATTAATATTTATAACATAAACATTATTATTATTATCATTTGTTTGTTATTATTAGTATCATTATTATTTTTATTTTTATTATTATTACTATTCATAGTGATGTTATTAGTATAAGTGTTTTTTTAATTATAAAAAATATTATTATACTAAATACTTTTGCTAAATAGATTTTTAATCTTTTAAAATTTTTATAATTTATAATTTATATTAATAATATTATTAGTATTTTTAATGTTTAAATAAATATAATAACAATTATATTATTATTCTGAATACATTTGAAATAAATGAAAAAACGTGCGTACATGCACGGGTCATATACTATTATAATTATTTTGTAAAATCAATTAACTTGTGATATTAATTTTATTTATTATATTTAAAACTGAATTTACAACTTAATTTCATTAATAATAACATTTACAACAATATAACCTAATTTTCATGATATTTATTATTTTATTTTTAAATTATTGTTATTATTATCATTTATAATTCTAATTATTGATATTATTATTATTATTATTATCAGCTCTAATTATAATTATTATTATTAACTTTAATTGTTGTTATCAACTATAATTATTGGGATGAGTATTACTACCAACTATAAGTATTATTATTATCATTATTAACTACAATTATTTCTATTATTATATTACTACTATTATTATAATAATTATTATTACTACTATTATTAATAATTAGAACTATAATTATTATAATAGTTATTATTATTATTATTATTATTATTATTATTATTATTATTGTTTTTTTTATTATTATGGTTACATACACATTTTACTTTTACTTACTATCTATGAATCATGTTTCAATTACTTGATCCTTTTATTTGTTTTGTTGTTTATTTATCTTTATATTTGAATAATTATTTCAATGGTTAAATATGTTTTTGATCTCTTAACTTTCAGTGAATTTTGGAATTAATCCATTTTGAAACTTTGGACTAATTTAGTCATTCATCTCTCGAAATACGTCAATTTAGTCATTTTAATAAAATTTTGTTAAGTTTCATAATAGCATTTGACTTAACATTAAAGGAGAAATGTGTCAAACAATATAAACAACTTAAATACAATTTTTAAATGTGTTCGAAACATCAAATAAACCTAAATTTTTTATTAAAAAGACTAAACCCACGTATTTCGAGAGATGAATGACTAAATCGGTCCAAAGTTTCAAAATGGACTAATTCCAAAATTCACTGAAAGTTAAGGGACCAAAACCATATTTAACCCTTATTTTAATTCAAGAAAATAGTTACTAAAATTATTAAAATAATAAAACTGAAAAATATTTTTTTTATTTTAAATAATTATTTAAGTTTAAAATATAACAATTAAGATGGTAAAATTAAAAAAACAAAAAAGGACACCAAAGATATTTATCTCTTTATATATGTAGTTGTATTATTATTATTATTATTATTATTATTATTATTATCATTATTATTATTATTATCACTACGCGATATTATTTAAGTGTTATTATTATCTATTATTATTATTATTGTTATTATTATTATTATTATAAAAGTTAAACACACATTTTACATTTATTTACTACGGGATTATATCTCAATTACTTACACTTTTTATTTGTTTTGTTGTTCATTTTATTTTTATATTTGTGTAATTATTTGAATTAAAAAAATAGTTACTAAAATTATTAAAATGATAAAATGGAAAAATAATTTTTATTATTTATTTTAATTTAACAAATAATAATTAAGAGGATAAAATTGTATAAACAAAAGAGGACACAACAAATGTATATATCTTCATATATGTAATTATTGTATTATTATTATTTTTATTACTACGAGATATTATTATAATGGTATTATTATTATTATAATTAGACACACATCTTAAATTAATTTAGTACGGGATCTTATTTCAATTACTTGTCATTTTTTATTTATTTTGTTGTAAATGTATATCTTTATATATAATTATTGATTATTATAGTTGACATTAACTTAATATTATTTTATTATTATTATTATTACTATTTATAATGGGGTTATTATTATAAGTGTATTTTTTTTAATTATAGAAAACGTTGTTATACTAAATACTTTTTCTAAATAGAGTTTTAATCTTTTAAAATTTTTATAATTTATAATTTATATTAATATTATTATTAGTATTTTTAATGGTTAAAAAATATAATAACAATTATATTATTATTCTAAAAAAATTTAAAATAAAAAAAAACAAAAAAAATATTTACACGGATCATAGGCTATTATAATCATTTCGTAAAATCAATTAATTGTATTATATTGTGATATCAATTCTATTTATTATATTTAAAACTGAAATTATTATTGCATCACTTAGATTTACTATTTTATTACTTTAATAACAACATTTACAATATTAATTTTCATAATATTTCATTACATAATACTTTCACTATTTTATTATTTTAGTACACAAAATAAAATAAATACGCCCCGTGCGTACGCACGAATCAGTATACTAGTTTAATATAAAAGGTCATAACGATTTATGTTGAACTATGCATAATTTAACTTAATTTTATGCCAAATTGTAAATAATTTAACATAAATTTACATCCAATTGTGCATAGTACGATGTGAATTTATGTTAAACTATACATAAATTTACGTTAGACTACGTCAAATTATGCAAAGTTATTCGTAAATTATACTAAATATACACAATTCGACAATTTGTTTTTTCTAACAAGGTCAAATTTATGTTAAAATTGTCCTATTTGACATAAGTTTACAAAGATAATGTAATTCGAAATAAATTTTATTAGAGGATATTTTCTAACTTAAAATTTATGTTAAATTACATTAAATTTAGCAAAGTTATATGTAATTAAATTTATGCTAAATATACATAATTCAACAATTTTTTTGGTTAACAAGGACAATTTCATGTCAAAGTTGTAATATTGGAAATAAATTACAAAGATAATGTAATTTGACATAAATTTTATCGCGAAGATATTTCAACTTAAAATTATATATATTGGTTATTGCTAATCACTAGTTTTATCTTCTTTCCTATCAATTTTGAAATAATGTATTGAATTATTTATCCAATCAACTTTTTTTTTCTTTCTTTTTCATTCTAAAAAGTTTCTCCTAATTTTTAATTTGACTGATCTTATAAATCGTTGAATTTTTTTAGAATTCTTGTTAAATAATATCTCAAATTATTATTTTTATATCATGATTATGAGTATACATTATTATATCATTAAGAGTATATATTTTATATCATTATTATACAGTCTTAAGCTGAAATGCTAATTAATAGTATACATTAATTTTAAATATTTATAATAATGTTTTCTAATATATTTTAAAATAAATATATTAAAATTTATTTATTTTTATTAACAAAAAATGAATAAATTAAAGAAGAACACTAATGGGTGCTTTAACCCTTTTACAAAAAGATCTATTATTTGTACAGAAGGATACAAAAGCTTGGCATCAAAGCCATACAAAACATGACATCCAATAACTAGAGATCCATCAAAGATTAAAAAGAACCTAAAGAAGATACACATGGACTAAAGCAGTAGCCATAACCCTCATTCTGCTATTCCAAAATACACAACCAAAAACAGAGACAAAAAGACCCTACACATGAATAGGTGTAGGCAAATCATATAGATTGATGCATTTAAAGGTCACCAATACCATGGAACCCAACCAAGAGCCAAACATAACCTGAAACAACAAGACATAATCCACATAGCCTAGACAGATTTTCACACCGAACTGAAAAGCTCAAAGTCCTCGTCTAAAAGGGAGAAAAGTTGAGGAACACAGTCATGAGAGAAAGGCAAGGTTGTGCTTATCCCAAGTATGTTCAAGTTCCATTTAAAAAATATATGTCCCTGTTAATTAAGATTCTGGAGCTTTCTCACCTGTCAAGCTAAGAGCACACTGTAGTTATCATATCACAAGGATTTTAAGCATGAGAAAGGTGAAAGAACAAAATCACTATATGAAAACTTTACCGAAGGAATTTTGTGTTTCATCCAAACCCAATCTATTACTTGAGCTAGACCAAATATTCCATCAGGATAAACTTTCCTTTGTTTGAAAATTACCCTATTCCTATGTTTCCATATTTCCTCCCTTATTGCTAACAACATACCTCTCCATACATACTTTTTCCTATTATTAAGGTTAACAATAGAAAAATGTTTGAATTTCTCCCTAGCTTTAATATTGTGCACAAAGATCACCCCCAACCATTTATCACATAAGTTTCACACCTTCTGGGCTACTCTACAAGAAGGGAAAATGTGATCTACACTCTTTGCTCTTGCTAGGCACAACTTGCAAAGAATATGTTGTAGTTGAACTGCACTCACAATAAATTTTCCTTCATTGGTAATTTAGCCAAGGATACCATCCATCCTAGAAAGTGTGCCTTCGGGGTTACCTTTGTGTTCCACAACATATGAAATACTTTATCCTCTCCCTCTACAAAATTTCCTTATAGCTTGTAATAGGCAGACTTAATAAAAAATACACCATCATCATCATCATCATCATCCTTCCAAAGCCAAGTATCCACATGCCCCTTTCTAAATCTTTGATTACTTTTCAGCTACAGTAGTTGTTCCTCCAAAGATGCCTCCGAAACGAGTCTTAATATTCTCCAATTTAGGTCCCATATCCATTCATTCCCTTCCTAGTGACCAACCATCCTATCCACGTATCACATAACCATAATTTGGCCCTCATATAATATAGGAAATTCCAACTTACTGAATCATAGGCTTTTTCGTAGTCAATCTTAACTATTGCCAAATGTAAGACTCAGAAAAATTAAATATAAATAAATATTTATTATCAATAATTGTGGATTAGATATACATTTAAAAGAATTAAATGAGCTAATCATAAAAAGGAGCAATGGTAGCTCAAGGGGTTAAGCATGTTGGATGGTGTAGGAAGGACTTGGGTTTAAGTTATACGGATGCACTGCGGCAGGTGTTGAACATGTGGTGTTGCTTGTCAAAATGAAGTACTGACATGTTTTAAATTGGGAATACATTTGAATATATCTATGAGTGCTTATTGAGTTATGTTAAATTTGTATGATCATGTATATGGTATGTTCTCTTTGTTGCAAAATCAGTAGTTGCATGCTACTAGTATAATGCCTAGCGGTACAAAGGAAACCGACAGGCGATAGGATCCTCAGGGAGGTCCCTGGAACAAGTGGCGCCTGGCGGTGTGTTGAGATCGCTAGGCGGTCTATGCTGTAATTTGGCTTGACGACGTTTAGGCTGCACCAGGAAATAATGCAGTGGTAGGGTGCGTTTGTAGTGCATTAGCGTGGTTGTTGTAAGGGTCTTGGTCTGGGATATACTTGGATGAGTTACAAGGGGAGGTTCATAACGAAGTTGGAAATGCGTGATTGATATGGACGGGGAGGTTCACATTAGATGTACTTTTGTGCCGAGATACGAGCGAGGAGGTTCATATGTTCTGTGCTCACACTTGAGGCTGTCATGAGCAGAGAGGTTCATAACAGGTGGTGTTCACGTGTGTTGGACTACGAACGGGGAGGTTCGTAGAGTTTGACCAAGAGCAGACAGACTCATGGAAGCATATCATATCCCTATGGCCATTGTCGAGTATCAACACAATGTGTTTGAATGTGCTAGTATCATATAGGTTATGAGAGGATGATGCATGTTTATCTTGAGTTATAAGATCTCTAAGTGTGTGATTCTTGCTAAGTGAAGTATTCCTTTTGGGTGAGGTATTCGTGTTTTATTCATCTTATTTTTTTTAGCTTACCCTTTCTGTTTGTGTTTGGCGATAATCGTGTGACTTGCCACACGGGAAACAAATGTTATTCCAGGTGATGATGGCGAGGTGTAGAGTCGGAGTGAGGGCTAGCTTGAGAAATCTTATTTAAGAAAGAAGTTTTGGAATATCTTGTATTTTCTTTTAAGTGATTTTAGATTTTGGAATTGTATTAAATTATTTATGAGGTATTGCTTCTTTATACGCAAGTAATCAATTTTAAATTTTCTGCGTGTTTGGGATGGTGAATTGAATTTCAATTTTAATTTTCTTTTATAAATGAATATCCGAACGAGTGTTACACCAACCTCTTCTTTTTTACCCTACATTCTTCCAAAGTTTCGTTAGCAACTGGGATGCTATCCATTAGTCCTCTTCCCTTAAGGAACGCTGACTACGAGTAGTCTATGATCTAGGAAGCACACTCTTAAGTCTATTCGCCAAGATCTTTGAGATTATCTTATACGTGCTCCCAACCAAAGATATAGGCCTATATATAGTCATCCACACTTAGAGGGTTTTGTTTTTTCACTACGAGTGCTATAAAAGAGGCATTACACCCTTTTGGTATTCTGCCTTCACTCTAAAACCACTTTACTGCTTAACAAACATCATACTTCAATATATCCCAATTTTGTTTTATAAAGAAAAAATTAAATCCATCCGGGTTAGGGCTTTTATTCCCTTCGCATTGGTTTATTACGTCCTCTATTTCTAGATCTTTTATTTCCTTAATCAAAAGCATATTCTCGTCTTCGGATAAGGTTGGGAAGTCAATACCTTGGAGATTAAGGTTAAGTTTCTTAGGAGCAATAAAACGTTTTTCAAAAACTTGCCTTACCTCCTCTCTTACTTGGATCGGGTCATTACACCACAATCCATTCAACATAACCCCTTTTAAGTCATTCTTCATCCTCCTCCATCTAATTCTAGAATGAAAAAACTTAGAATTTTTATTCCCTTGTTTTGCCATTTAAACCTAACCATTTGGTTTAACATAAAATTTTCCTTTTGTAGAAGTAGTTTTAACTCGATAAATAAATTCAAATGTCTTAACTTATCATCATCCTTATTATATATCTCCATTCATGGCCCCTCCTAATCCTTTAATGTTTATGCTAGCTGTTTAAATATGTACGTGAATATTCCCCCTACACTACCTTTCCCCTGGCATCTATCTCTATTCTCTATACTTTCTAATTCCTTTATTATATAACTCACTTCACCTGATAATCAAACACCAACTTTTTTGCAAATTCTCATATTCTAATCGGCTCTGAACCACCTAAATCGCATTTACTAGATCAGAACAACCTATCGCAGTTTTGTATATTCGCATTAGATAAAAAATTATATTTAGATTGAACTACTGAGAAGTTTCGTTTTCCCCACCTTCCCTTCCCTCCTTTCTTGTGTGTGCCTTTTGTGATTTTTAACTTTTTCTTGCTGGATAATCGGAAGAATATTGTAATAATTCTTTTACTAAACAAAGTTAAACAATATTTTAAAAATATAAAAACTTTAAGGGTTGACTAAGGGAGCAAATTGACTTTCTCGATTTCTGCCTAAACTTAATATATCATGAATTAGATATTTAAAATAAAAAATTTCAAATTAATTTTACAATACTAAAAGACATTAATTTAGATGAATAAATCCAACTTCTTTATCAATAATAACTCATAAAAGCAATTAATTTCTAAAAGTAAACAACTAAAAATAAACTATATTTTCTATCACAAATTTAAACCTAATTTGGTGTATCTGTTTGTAACGATTAGAGTAGAAAGTGTATATAAATAAATACACATGATTATGTTGCAGAGATTACAGAAAAGACATACACCGTAATTGTCTAAAAGAACCAACACAAGATTTGACATGGCAGAAAAAACCTCGAGCATGAAGGTTTGGTTCTTTTGCTTTCTTCTTCTTAGCATGGTTGCTTTCAGCCATGTCAAAGCAGAAGATGAAATGAAAATCACAGAAACAAACGGGGAAAGTTCTGTGCGTAAACTTCTTGATGCTGGAAACTCAAAACTACCTCCTGTTGCCAATCCATACAATCGTGGCTGTTCACCGATAACCAGATGTCGAAGGGAAAATTCATAAATACGAAAAAATTATAAAATTCTCATCGCGTTTTTATATGTTTTGTTTTTTTAAAATTGAAACATATAAAAAGATTTCAAAGACTAAATTTGTATTTGTATATTAGTATATGATATTTCTATTATAAATATTAGCGTAACACAGATATGTTGTGTGCATGTGTATGATTTTTTAAATTTACATGATATGATATAATAGATAATGATAATATAATGTTATTAAGTTAATATATAAAATAAAATTATATTTATTAATAATAAAGTGAAATATATCAAAAAAGATGAGAAAATAATTATTGATAAACAAAAAAATAGCAGAAATAGACAATTTTATAAAAAAAATTTATAAAAATAATGATCAAATTTTAAAAATTTAATAAATAATTATATTTTAAAAGATAAAATTAATATTTTTAAAGATGGACAATCTTATTATTACATATGTTTCTCCACAAAACTCTGATGTATGCTTTTTGGAATAATACGAAGGTGGTATTACGTTGAAACCTATCAAATAAACAATAATATTTTATTGTATTTAGTTTTAGTTTTTAATTCAAATTCTTAACATATATTATTATATTATTAATGTGAGTTTTAGGGTGAGTAATTTTTTTAAGAGCGTCAATACTCTTTTCCGTAATATTATAATTTCTCTGGCTTTGTGTTGCTTCTTTTAATAAAATATAAACGTGTTTCGTTGAACAGTTACTACCAAAAACAAGAACACTGATGTAATTGTGCGTCCAAGAAAATGTAGTTCTTCAATTTTCTTCCTTGTTTTTTCATTACAAATATGTTATTACATAATTACTTGTTTTTTTTATGTCTTTTTCTTTGGTTTGGTTGTAAATAAACCATAGATAAGTGATTTGACAAGCGTAGTATGTTAAAGAAGAATTTGCAACACTTTATTAAAATATATTTTTCAAAATAATCTATACAATCAGAAGACGTCTTAATTTTAAATTTTTAAAATATATTACGCTTGAAGTATCTTATAAGATTAAAATTATTATGTTTCTTTATTAACAATAAATAAATAAATGGTTTAATTACTCGGATGATACCACTTTGGTAGAAGTGTGTCAATTTGGTATCTGCGGATAAAAAAATGTCAATGCGTTCCCACCTTTGAAATAATGTCTCAATTAAGTCCATTTCAGAAAAAAAAAATAATTAACACCGAGGCATGCCACATGATACTTTTTGGTTTTTTTAATTATTTTATTGCAAAATTTTTTTATTGCCATGTGTCAAGTCCCTATTGTGACATGTGGCAATGTCAGTACAACGTGATAGGATAATGTCACATATGACAAATATCATTGTACTAATTTCAATTTAGTACTCATATATACCTCATTGTTTCAATTTAGTCCTCACTTTTGTGTCTTTGATTCAATTTTATCCCAATTGTTTTTAATAAGTTTATTTTTTAATTATTTTTTATAAGATTAAAACTAATTAAGTATACATATTTTTACAAAATTAAGTACTTATATTTATATTAAAATTTAGTGGTCAAAGAATACATTGACAAAATATGGGTTAATAATATACAAGAATGTAATATGCTAAAAAGTTATTTTTAATAAAAATATTAGTATAATATTTATACAAATAATAGATCTGGTCTTGAATGAGAGAGAATATTGCTCTATTTTTTCTTTAAAAAAAGTGAGTGACTATATTGTTCTATTAGTATAACATTTTTTTACCACTAAATTTTAATGTAAATATCAATACTTAATTTTGTAAACATATTTATACTTAATTACTTTTAATCTTATAAAAAAGTGAATTAAAAAATATACTTCAATTATTAAAAAAAAATGGAAAAAATTGAACCAAAGACACAAAAGTGAGGACTAAATTGAAACAATGAGGTATATATGGATACTAAATTGAAGTCACTAAGATGACATTTGTCACACGTGGCATTTTCCTATCACGTGGCACTGACATTGCCACGTGTCACAACAGGGACTTGATAGTGCCAACAAAAAAAAAATTTGCAAAAAAAAAAACTAAAAAATTAAAAAAACTAGAGAGTGACACGTGACGTGTCATTAATGATGTTAATTATTTTTTTCTGAAGGGACCTAATTGAGGCACTTCTTTAAAAGTAGAGACCTAATTGACACTTTTATTATCCGAGGGTACCAAATTGACACACTCCCACCAAAGTTGATACCATCGAAATAATTAAACCTAAATAAATATAATTGGATTGTCTCCATCCATATACAAAATAATATCAAATAGAAAAAATAAACGTCATCAATATAGTTCCGCAGTCTTATGTGGTGTTGTAAATTTTAAATTTTTAAAATATATTATACTTGAAGTATCTCATGAAATTAAAATTATTACATTCTTTCTTTTATTAGCAATAAACAAATAAGTATAATTAGAGATAACAAATAAACTCGTTTCATAGGTATTGTTTAAATCCGTCTTCATTTTAACAGAAAAATCTTCACATTAATCGGTATGGAGAATTTTCGACCTTTTCAATTGGGTACGAGAATAAGGTTGTAAATGAGAATGTACATATTCGTTTCATCTCGGTCTCCCAACCTGTCACCAACATATCCCCATCCCATTTAAACTTTTAAAATACTCATAGAATATATTAAGTAACCTTGATATATATATATATATATATATATATATATATATATATATATATATATATATATATATATATATATATATATTTTTTTTTTTATTTAATTCGAAATAAATTTTATCGAGAAGATATTTTCTAACTTGAATTTATGTTAGATTACATCAAATTCTGCAAAGTCATATGTAAATTTATGCTAAATATACATAACTCAACACTTTTTTTTAACAAGGACAAATTTATGTCAAAGTTATAGTATCGGAAGTAAATTTACAAAGATAATGTAATTTGAGATAAATTTTATCGTAAATATATTTCAACTTTAAATGTATATATATTGGTTATTCTAATCATTAGTTTTATCTTATTTGCTATCTCGCTTCATTTGAATTTTGAAAAAATGTATTGAATTTTTTATCTATTCAACTTTTTTTTTCTTTCTTTTTCATCCAGAAAAGTTTCTCTTAATTTTCAATTTGATTGATCTCATTAACCATTCAAAAAAATTATAGTTGGTCACTAAATTGATCAATAGTTAAGAAGAGACTAATTTATAAACTAATTTATTTTGGTAGTCAATATTTAGGTAAATAATTTTTAGTGATCAATTTTCTTTAGTAACCAAATCATGATAACTAATTTTAAAGATAAATTTAGTGACTAATTAGAATCTTTTTATTTATAATAGTTATTATTTTAGTAATTAATAATTTTTAGTTTTATTAATTAGTAATTACTAAAACTCGTCGGAAGTTTTATCATAATGTACAATGTACTAAGTTTATTTATCTCATCACCAACAACATCCTTACACAAAAAATACTCCACTAAGTTTGAGGCTTATACTTCTACATCCCCAAGATTTCTTTATGCACACTCCAAACTTTTAAAATGACCATCTTATCTTCAGGAAAAGTGACTTATGATTACATATTTCAGAAGTTTTCAGAATTTCTAGAATAATATTTTGGAAACAAAATTTTTAGAACAAAAGTTTCAAAACGTATGAAATGTGTTCCCGAATAAATTTCTTGGAATGAGATTTTTTAAAAAAGTTTTCCAGAACTTATAAAATGCCTTTCGAAATGGTTTTTTAGAATATCTGTACGTGAAATATGTTTCAGAAAAAAAAAAAATTTTGGAACACATGAAATATGTTTCCAAAAAACATTAAAAAAAACACCAACCATATCTAAACTCAATCACACAAGACATTGATATCACTTTTAACCCAAAATTTTAAGACACTAAATTTATGAGTCTTTATCTTTATATACTGCTCTACTTTATTATTTCTAATCAATGTAGGACTTAAACTCACGTTTGGATTCCTAAGAACATAAATTTTTCACATATTTTTTTACCTGTTTTCTTAAGGAAAAAGAATTACTGTATTTTATTTGTATACCTTCTTGGTACTCACAAGAAACTAAGGTGCCTGGAAAGTTTTCAAGAACATGGATACTCACTTATACATAGTTTCGTACTTATTTTAAGTATATCAATGTCCTTTTCTTTCCAGAAACAACTGAAACAAAAAAAAGACTGCATGCATAAAGAATGTTCTACAGAAAATGACAAGGAAACATTATCAGTTGCTAATTTTATCGCTACAAAATATCCACAAAACTTCTCTTTCTCTCTCCGTTTCTTTACTTTTTGTTTGTAGTTCAACGGTTGACCCTTAGTTGGAACAGAACTACCAACACATGCAACCAACTAACTAAGCGACTAATTGTATAATGCTGATCTTGATTCTGTTCTCTCAGTTCATCAGATACTTCTCTAGTTGTTTTTGTCAGTTTATTCTCTTATCAGAGTTCTTAGTTCATCTATGCTATTGAAAATAACCTGAATTCTGAATTCTTCTTTGCTTTGAACAGGTTGTTGGTTATTCCTTGGGTTGGTATCTGATAAAGTTGCAGCATTAAATGATCTAGGTAATGTACTGAGTCTATTTCATTAACAACATTTTTTCTTGTGTTTATGCCATCAAAGTTTTTACATTAAATAATGACAAGGATTTTTGTTTTGGAAAATCAGCATCTTATGGTGATAAGAAAATAGAAAACTTCATGTAAATTCAACTTACCTACTGAGCTATGCTGATTGAATGATATGATTTCCAATGTCAAACTATGAACAGAGTTTGTCATGAACATTCAAACAGTGGCCATTGCAGAAGTATTATTTCCTTGTACAAAATAGTTTTGTTCATAGCAGCTAAACCGTTGTATGTCTCATCAAGGTTTGATTTTGACTGATAAACTATGTACCCTTTTGTAAATGAAATCAATTTATTGTGATGGATTCATCTAACAACAATACAAATCCTTAATTAACCCAACAATATCAATAATAAAGTGATGTTCTATTAGGTGAAGTTGATGCACTAAAGGCTCTTACAAAAAAAATCAAAATTTAAAGCTGAAGGTTGATTACATGGATAATCCTGAAGGCCCTGACAAAAAATTTGAAGGTGCACCACAGCATGAGGCTCCAAATCCTGATCAATCTGAGAAACAAATGCATCAATCAGAAGGTAACAAAGTTGGTGGCATGGATCACCATAAAGGTCCTGACCAAGAAATCAAAAGAGCACCACATCATGAGGCTCCAAAACATGATCAATCTAGGAAACACAAGAATCAATTTGAAGATGATGAAAAGTACATGGATCACCCTAAAGGTCCTGACCAAGAAATCAAAAGAGCACCACATCATGAGGCTCCAGAACATGATCACTCTAGGAAACATAAGAATCAATTTGAACATGATGTACAGCACATGGATCGCCCTGAAGGTCCTGACCAAAAATTTAAAGGTGAACCACGACACCACACTCCAGAATTTGATCATTCCAAGAAGAAAAATCATGAATTAGAAGATGTGGTTGGGTACATGGATCAACCAAAAAGTCCTAAGCACAAGTTGAAAGGTCCACTAACTCCAAAACATGGTGAATTCAAAGAGCAAAAGAATCAAGTTGAAGTTGAAGATGAATACATAGTTGAGGATGAATACATAGATTACCCTGAAGGTCCTAACCAAAAGCTCAAAGGTGTAACACCACCACACCAGATTTCAGAATCTGATCAATCTGACAGAGAGGTTGGTTTCATGGATCACTCTATAGACCCTAAACCAACATTGAAAGATGCACCACAATATGAGGCCACAGAACCTGATCAATCCAAGAAACAAGGTGAAGTTGACTACATGAATTCTCCCAAAGATTCTGTTGATGAATCTGAGAAACAAGTTACTCAATCTGAACCCAAAAGTATCCCAAATCCAGACATTAAAAGTGCAGATGATGACAAAGGAAAACAAAGTTTGCAAACCACTGACAAAGAGGTCCCTCCTATGCTAGAAGCACAAAATGAAACCACTGAAGGGGAAGATGAAATTAATAGCACAGGTAATCCTTAGGAACATTTTCTTCTTCTAAAAGATACTAATATGTAACTAGTTTTTTCCAAAATACTTTACTGATACTTAAAATTCATATAAGATTTACCAAATATAGAGTAAGACCAAGACCCTATAAATGGATGGGATCCATTGCATTGAGTGTTCATAAATGTCAACTAATAACAAAAAGTTTGTTGAAAAATGTGTGTATTGTCATATATATCACAAATTTTCCAACAGTCACAGATTATTCCTTAATTGTTCTCTAGGACTTGAAAGAATTTCAAGAAATATTCCTGAAAACAAGAAGAAACCAGAAGATTCATCAAGCCAGTTAGCTGCAACCCCTCAAGATCAAGGTAAACGTGAAACTGCACCAAGGAAGAAGCATTTTTGGAGTAATTGGCCAGTTATTGGTGATGCTCCTAAGGCCATTGTAGCCGAGCAACCTGAAACTGACCCTTCAAAAGAGAAACAGCAAGAACATATCGAGGTTAAAGTTGATGAAGATAACAAAGGTAAGAACTCCAAGTATGAGTAAATTATTTTCATTTCACTGTAGTTTTGCAAGAAAATTGGTAAGTTTAGTCTTCACTTTCATGATAATTGTGCTTAGTTTCAAAGATTGGTCATAGAAGTTTTCTTTATATTACCATGAAATGATGATGTTGATTTGTTCTGCAGCTGCAGAAGTTGTTCCTGCTGAAACTACATCTAGTGAACCAAGTGTAGCAGAAAGTAGGAAGACATTGGAAATTCTTAAAAGTGTTGTGTACGGTGGTTTGATTGAATCATTAACAAGTCTCAGTGTTGTGACATCTGCTGCTAGTGCTGATGCTACCACATGTAGGACATTTTATTTTCGTTTCATCCTTTTTTTTTTTTAATTTCTCTTTAAAATAATTCTTGAAGATCAGTGCTATTTTGTTTATATTGAGTTATATTTTCTTTTTTTAGTATAAACTGATATTTAGTGTTCTTAAATATTTATAAAATCACACCTGTTTCATAAATTTTCACAAATAAAGATGTCAACAAGTGTTTATGCATCATGAACAACATTGGTGATCTTCAAACAAGTGTTTTTGTTGATCTTCAAATAACAGAAGAGTAAGTTTCCGGAATTAATATTGCAACATTAGTGACAGTTTTATTATTATTTTGCAGTGAACATTGTGGCTCTGTCTATGGCTAATCTGATTGGTGGACTTTTCATACTTGGTCATAATGTGAGTTATATAACTTAAAACTTAACTGAGTTATATATATCATAATGTATAGGCTTGCATCGTTTTGAAAGCTTGAAATCATGCATGGAGTAATTCATGAGGTTTGAAAATAACCAACAAAAAATGTATTGATTCCCTTTATATATGTATAGATGAATAGATCACTTAATGTTGGTTATTACTTGCACTTGAAACTTGAACTTGTTTACATTTCAGCTGGAGGAACTGAAATCTGAACAAGTGGATAGGTACGTAGAGTTACTGGGTGAGAAGGAGAATTTCATTGTGCATGCTTTTACAGCAGTGATATCGTTCCTTGTGTTTGGATTGGTGGCACCAGTGGTGTATGGCTTTTCATTTGGTGAGAGTGGTGACAAGGATTTCAAACTAGCTGCGGTTGCTGCAGCTTCTCTACTATGCATCACTATGCTTTCCATTGCCAAAGCATACATCAAGAGACCAAGCACCTACTTCACATACTTCAAAACGGTGCTTTACTATGTCAGCACTGGTGCTGTGGCCTCACTGCTTTCTTACATAGCTGGTGATCTTGTGAAGGAACTCATACAAAAGCTTGGATGGTTTGATTCAGCATCAGATTTTTCCTTGCAGATTCATGGGATTGGCATTCAGCAACCCAGATGGGGATCATACTAAGAGAAGGTGTTAAGGACTTTATTAATTGATTGATTGCTTTTTATTCGGTGTGTGTAACTTCTTAAAATGGTTGTTGTCGTGAATGAGAATATATAATAACTTTGTTTAAGATTGTCTGTAGTCTACTGATCGTATTATGGTTTGTATCTACCACTAGTTGGTTCTGCAAACTCTTTCATGCAAAATTGTTTGTTTGATGTTTTTAATATCCTCCAACACACCACCGATACTATTTAAAAATCGATGTTCAAGTAATCAATTATCATTTCAAGGATCAACTTCTCCTATAATAATATATATGCTATCCGGTATTATCATAATATCAGTCAATTTCATTCTTTTACTTTTAACTAATTGACGAAGAATTTGTAAATTTATAAACCGAACGGAAGAATTTTCCATTTTCAAGGAAAACCATTTTAATTTCCTATTAAAAAAATTCCTAATGGTCGACATGTATTTGTATGTGATACTTTAAATACTTTACTCATATTTATTATTAAAGTATTTAAACTATAAAAGAAAAATACTTTTATGATGACAATACTTGATAATTTTTCATTTTAACAACGTTTAATACATTTAATCTTAATTTGGATTTACACAATATCAATCATATATTTTACCATATTTTTTAAAATTTTTATACATTTTCAATATGTACATATGACACATCATATTATATTATTTTTAAAATAAATTTATCTTTGTATTTTATGCATATACATGTATCGTGCATCATGTGTATCATAACTAACGTCTAATAGTTCAGTTTCAAATTAGATAGGAAAGCATGTGTTTGACATTATGGATTTGTTGGAGTGATTAATGGAATTAGCTATATAAAAACATACTCTATTTAATGTGAGGGTTGATCGAGTGAAAGAGAGTAAGGATTTAAATTATTATTTATGGAGCTTTCAGTGTAACCCTATTAAAAAGAGAAACTAGTTTATAGTGAGTTTTTGTGTGGGCATAGATTATACCTCATTAACAATCTAATTGAACCATCTTAGATAATTCTGTGCTCTGTTCTTTCTTTCCTTAATAAGCTAAACTTACTCAAAATTCATAGCTAAACTGCTGAAACTGCCACCAAAATTACACAACCAAATATTAGAAAATACTTAGAAGAACAAGCACCCTGTTGGGTTTTTAATAAACTTAAATGTGTTAACCATTATGGGTAATTAGCCGTTGTAAGAAACTAGACGTTGTGAGTGGTTAATGCACTAGCCGTTGGAGTCTAGGTAGTTAATGAGTTAGCCGTTTATAGCCGTTTATAGCCGTTGGAAGTACAATGGTAAGGAAATGTGAGTCTATAAATATATTATGTATTGTATGAATAAACTACAACAACAACAACAACACAAGAGGTGAATAAAGTTTGTTCACAAGATTATAGAGTTGTTGTCTAACAAAGTGCTAACAAAGTGGTATCAAGAGCCAGTTAGCTTGAGTGTTTGAGTGGAAAAGAGAGAGCTAGAGAGCTTGAGTACTTGAAAAAAGAGAGCTAAGTGTTTGAGAAAAAAGAGAGTGAGATGGCCAGTCTTACAAATAGTATTTCCCTGCCCAAGTTGACAAAGGCTGTCAACTATGACAATTGGAGTCTCAAAATGAAGGCCCTTCTTGGATCCCAAGAAAATTGGGAGGTGGTTGAAGATGGTTTCGATGAACCAGCCAACACTACAGGTTGGTCAAATGCCC
>Ga0214543_1005825_pt1 | contig 22376 bp, 9 predicted proteins | sample CNSS2metaG_FD_160094 | JGI IMG/M metagenome (GOLD analysis project Ga0214543, IMG submission 160094) | Root nodule microbial communities from cowpea collected in UCLA plant growth center, Los Angeles, California, USA - CNSS2 | ecosystem: Host-associated > Plants > Roots > Nodule | place: USA... | reverse complement strand
AGAGCACACAAGATTACAAATTTGAAGAACGCATATTCACAGGATCTCTCATGGATCAAGGTTAGTGCTCTATTATGTTTTATCGAGTAAGAATCATAAATCTTAAAGATCCTTAATTAGTTTTGCAAGAACTACCGAAAGACAAATCCAAAGTTAATCTAGCTAAATTAATAATATTTTTCAACTACTAGGATTGATAAAATGTTAAAGCCGTTACAATTATAAATAAAAAAAGAATAAAGAATAGAAATATTTTATAGCAAAAGCTAACTTATTTTAAATTGAATTTTGATCTATCGAAAATTATATCTAAGTAGTACGGTCTATTTTTGAATAAAAAAGGTAAAATTATAAAAAGAGAACTAGAAAAAATAAAATATTAAAAGAATAAAAATAAAAAAGAAAAAGAAAAAGAGATAAAAAAAAAGAAGAAGGAGAAAGTCATTCACTCACGAATTTCACAATAATAATCGTTTACTTTTCATATTACATTTCATAAAAGAAAAATAATTCTTTTCTGAATCTGCGTAATTAAATTCTATTAAATGAACTTTGATAAAAAATTTCAATATTCGGAATTAGATAGAGTATATTTGATATATTAGATTTTTTTTTTATCAGCATTTGATATATTAGATAGTTGTCAGACATACTTTTTTTCTGACTAAAATTTGTTAAAAGAATACATATTTTGACCGACTATAATTCTTCTTTAATATATTTTCTGATTTAAAAGTAAGATTTATTAAAGTTAATGATTTTCAATGAAATAGAGATTAGAAAGAAAATGTCACAAAGTATGATTGGCATTATTCTTTCACGTAATAAATAAAAGTATGGTTGTATTTGATACAAGTGTATTTAAGCCGAATTAATCAAAAGGCAGGCCTGTATATGTACGTAATCAATACGTATAAATTATGATTTCTTATACTCATGATAAAACAGGAAATAATATTGTAGCATTTTTCAACTTTCTTTTAATGAGAAGTTAAATGTTTGTATACGTATACAATAGTAGTTAACTAAAATAATTAAAATAGATATAGGCATCGATACAAACTAAACTCATGAAAAGCTTTTTCAGTAGGGGTTATTTAAAAATTACAAAATCAAACAAACAAAGATTCCCAATAACCACTGGACTGATAATAACTAAAAGTCAAAAGTCAAGATTAGTTAGGAACTAGCACATTGAAAAATGCAAATTTTAACTTCTAATTATTCAAATATGGGTGAGATTAATTTAAACTCTAGAGTTGAGAAAAAAAAAAGATTAATTATGTTGACTAATGCATCGACCCTTTGTTTCTCATTTTTTTTTTCTTTTCTCGTGTGAATCACCAATCCTTTATTTTATGACTTACCTACACAGGGTTTTTCATATGTAATTAAATATGCATAAGCGTGACGTCTTGTCGTCGAAATATTTGCCCAATTTTCAACATTTGGATTGCAATTTCAATTTTTGTAAATCACAATGTCACACTTTGCAACTTCTTTTATACTCTATATATAGGCATTGACTTATTGAACTTTGTATAGATAAGGGTCATTTTGAGAATAAATATAAAAATTGAGAGGGTTGTAAAACTCATTTTACACCAAAAATTCAATAGATTGAACATTTTGGTTGTATGTTGTTTTATTGTTTAATAATATAATTTTATTTCTAATTTTCAAAGTAAATAATATACTAAAGTGAAAAATAAAGTAGATTAATTATTAGAATTTCAAATGTGAGTTTGATATTATATAGAGTAGAAATGGGTTGCAAGAACAATATATATATATATATATATATATATATATATATATATATATATATATATATATATATATATATATATATATATATATAAGACTCACATATTTATGTCTTAATATTTTGGATAGAGGATAAAGTCTTAACTTTTGTATACGAAATGTTTATAATCCATTGATCCAGAATCTCCTTGGTGTTTAACCCAGCAAATGGTGTGGTAAACATGGATTGAATATGGGAGTGATTGAATATTGGATTTTTTATTTAAAAAATCATATTAAGAATCAACGAAATCCTAATTTGTATAACTTGTTTAATTAGTTAATTGTTTAAATTTAGACTTATATATTTAATAACTATAACAAAATAATTGTTTGATTATTGAATACATGAATTGATCTATTTTCTTTTTCTTAATTTTTTAGTTTTTTATTTACATCGCGTTTTTTAATTTTCTTTTTAAGTTTTTATGATAAGAGATTATGAATTACTTGATAAAGTTTTGAAAAGGAAAACTTAATTTTAATAATTTAAAATATATCAATTATATGTGATCAATAAAAACTAAAGAATGAGATTGAAAAATTAAATAAAATAAAATAAAAACTAAAATACTAATACTTTTATGAATATCCAAAGGGAATTCTGTAAATTTTCAATGATCTAAACTTAGATGAAAATTTTTTAACTATGTTTTATAGGAAAGAAATAAAAAGATATTTATTTTTACATTTGAATAATATATTACATTAAATACAAAAGAAATATAAACCTAAACAGGTTAGTTCATACGTATGGGTATATGTTTTGACTTTTCTCATTTCTAATCTATTAATTAATTCATGTGAGTTATATTATAACATATAATATTACTTAATTATGAATTTAATGTAAGTTATCTAATTAAGTAAATCAATTAATATGAGATCGGTGAGTTTCAAAAACTTAGAATTTTTTGGTTTACTAAAGGATAATGGAAATCGTAATAGATTATAAAACCCGAGGCATGGTTATGATTCTTGAAGCATTAAATCAAGAAAATATTTTTTTCCTCTTCCCTTGTAAATAAATAACAAATTTAAGTATTTCCTTTATATATATTTGAAAAGTTGAATTCTAGCAAGAAATAAGAAATATAATTTCAATTAAAAGTTTTTTTTAATTGGTCTTCCAGTTTTTTTTCTCTATTTAGTTTTAATTTTTTTTTAAAAGTAATTTAATATGTTCTTTAATTTTTTCACAAACTTCACAAAAGATTAAATCATTTTCAAAGAAATGAGGACAGAAAATAAATTAAAAAATTAATTTGACATTTCTTAATAAAAATAAAAAACTAAAAACTAAAAGAATAATATAACCTTGTCACATTATCTTAACTATTTTAAAAGCATTGTATAGTTCTTTGATATTTTTAACTAAAATTAACAGTATGAAGATCATGATGATAAAGAAAACCTACTCTATACGAAATCAAGACTATAAGGTTCTACTCTGCCACGCAATCAAAGAATCTAATTTAAATAGTGAATTAAAAAAAATAACATAGAACAATTGAAAATGATAAAATAATTTTCTTTCTTGAGCCACCGACCTAAAAGTTTAATTTATAAAATAAAATATAATTTTCTTAAAAGTGATAATATATTTTAAAAAATGAAATGTAAATAAAAGATTAATTATTTTAAAATATTCTGTCGGTTAAGAGTTAACGCCAGTAGATGGTGGTATTTGAACTAAATTAGAATAAAATAGTAATAAAATCAATAATTAAATAATAAAAAAACTATCCCGATCTTTCGTTTTTGTATAAGCTATCCCTGATTGATTTAGTTATGTAATTTACATATCCATGATAAATATATATTATAAAAACTCTGGAATTCATGAACCAATATTATTTTTGGTAAAGAGAAAACTTGAATTCCCTTTCTCAAGAAATTTATTAGGGAACCAACCAGTAGAATATATGAAGAAAACAATTTTTATTTAATTATTTTAGTTGAACTTTCGCAAGAAAGTGTCACTAGCCACACCCTGTCAAAGTCCAAAGCCAGCTATGTATGATCAAGAAGACTGAGAAATTCTAAAAAGTCAAAATTCTGGCATTTTAATTTTCACCTGATGTCAATCTTACACGTAGGCACACAGAAGTCACACATAGTAACCTCAATTTCAATCAAAACCTGATGTTTGCACGTGATACTGTTTTTTCTGATTTTCACCAAATTTAACAAACAGATATTAAAAATCAAAGACATTTGGATTACTCATATGTTAACTGGACAACAATTGTTTTGTTTTGTGGTAATAACAGCACAACTCATACCGAAAAACTAATATACATCCATATTCCTATATATGTGACAACAATATCTTTTCTATACAGTGTAGCTCAGAGTAACTAGGAGCCAAAAATATTTCAGACCCTTTAAGGATCTGGTTTCTGGGGGCTTGAAACTTGGTCTCAAATCAAGAGAAAACCAAAAATTCCAGAAGAAAATGAAGGAAGTCGTATGTATGTATGTATGTATGTAGTTAATTATTAGGCGTTGAATCCAGCACTGAGTTATGCCTCTTTGAAGGACCTGAAGGAGGCACTGGTCCTTTGGGGAAGAAGTTGAAAACCATTGTGTGGTATGGAAGATCACCTTGTTGGTTTGTGCGGTCTCTTCTTTGATTAAGCTTCATGGTTTGGCCTGGTCTTATTGCATCACAAGAACCAAGGAGTAGCAAGTAGACAAAAAGAAGAACAAGAGATAGGGTTTTGCATTGAAGATGAAAGGCCATGGAGGGAAAGGCCAAAGGGATTTTTTCTGTTTGGTTGGTTGTGTTCCGGTTAACTGTTCCAGGATTTCAAACTTCAAATCGGAAAATATCTTAAATGTGATGATTGAGTCTAACGATTTTATCTTGACGAAATTGGAATCGAAAGAGGTTAGTTGGTGGTTTTTGATTGAGGAGAAGGGTTTGTTGGGCTTGGTTGCAATGAAAGGGGTAGGTTGAGAGTTTTGAGAGAAGTTCAATTTTTCACTTGGTAGGAAGAGGGGGGTTTATATATGTGTGTGGTTGCATGGGGAACATGGAAAAAGTTAGGCAAATGGGATGGTGAAGAGTGGGAAATTTGAACAAGAGAAGTGAGGTACACGCTATTGCATTTGTTTTTTTGAATGTCAACGCAAGGTTCAGGAAAAAATAATGGTTTTTATAAGAGTATTTGGCGCCGGCTACGCTTGATCTTGGACTTACAATACCAGTTTTTCTCACTTGGGTGCACGGAAATTTCTTATGTTTAGGTCCACGAAATTTGTTTTCGAGAAGAACACAACCAAGCGTGTCATTGTGAAAAATTGAAAACTTGCCACATGTTAGATCTTCCATGTTTGTGTTGGAAATTTAGCCAAATTAATTATCTTGAATAATCTCATATCGAATTAGTTAGTGTTGGAATGATGTTATAAGATCATTTTGTAAGAAAAGTTATCATAAGTGAAGTTTGGAAATATAGAACGTAACTTGTTGAATTTGTTCTTATCCAAAGTTTCTAATTGTGTGGTGTGCGCATGGGTTAAGTTATTTTTCTCTCTCTCATGTTTCCTTTTGGTGTTGTGATGAGATCTTAAATCTAGTTTCACACGGAGGAAATTTTGGATTTTAGTACGGCAAGTATGGCTTTATAAAAGGTAGGGTGTGATGAATTTGTTTGAAGAGTGCAATGAGATGGGGTGTATAATTTGATCCCACTATGAAAAAAATAAAAATGGATAAAATAGGTTTGATAATGGGACAAAGCCAAAACTGTAGAAGCCTATCTCCATTTGCAACTCAATGGGTGCCAAAATCTCCACTTTTGGTATGATGGAAAAGGCTTTTCATGAGTGAATGGCATTAATTATTGGCATTTTTGTTGTGGGCGAAAAGGAAAGAAAAAGAAAGAACTCAGAAAAAATGTACTTTACAATTGTGAGTGTTGGCTGTTCATGATTTGCCAATTTCTCACAATAGTTATGCCTTCATTATTGGGGTATTTGTTTGTTGGAGAAATTAAATAAGTAAGGTGTTCTTTCAGATAATATTGGATTTCAATTATTGTCTATTTTGAGTTTCCAATTTTTATTATAATTTTATTTTAAAAAGATGTTTTGAAGAACCAAAAGAAGAAGAAAATATATTTTAACTATTCTTAACCTCAATTTCTAAATTATGTAAAATTATCGAGGTTTATTGAGAGTACAGAAAAGTAAGATTTAAGGTTAATTTGGTTTATTCGTTGAATATGACTCCAATTATTTTTGTGGGTATCTTTGCGTGAGACGCTCTAATAAGGAAAGACGCAATTTTTGGGGTCCACTATTATTGTGCATTAGTCTTCTTGACACACTGATGTTACAAAAATTAATATCAGAATCTAACTCTATAATGTTTCTATCTCTGTACCCTATGATCCTCCCAAAATCTAGTTTTTCAATGAAAATCAATTATATCTGTTACTACACAATGCATCAATTATCTTATGACATTTTTCAAGTGCACAATCAAAAGGTAGCTTTTAAAACTATCACCTTTATAAAACTCTTAAATATATTTTTCACGCATTATTTTATCTAACTATACTTAAAGAAATAGAACTAAAGGTATAAAGAGTAGCAAGACTTTCTAATATCTCTTAACTACCATTATTTCATTCTTATGTATATCTATCTATTATATACTAGTTTATTTTTTTAACTTACTTAGTTTTATTTATTTATATCTAAATTGAATTAAATTTCATTTTTTAAAATAATAAAAAATTAATGTATTATATTTGTTTGAGGAAATCTCGACACATGTCCATATGTTCTTTCATGGCCTAGACCATGTGAAAAAAATGACATGGTCAGGTATGCATCACTAAGGACAAGAGATATATGAGAATATTTGAACCACCTATACACTTAGGAGTAATCAACTCTCAAGGTCTAACAACAAACCATAGTAATATGGTTGGCTAGATGTAGGCCAACTAATGCACTATAACTGTATGATCGACTATATGTTGGCCAGGTAGAGTCAAGACATGGAAAACCTACTTAAGATGGTAATTAAAACACGATTAAGCATATAGATTAACCAAAGACTAATCAAAATAATTAGTCATATGGGTCAAACCCATCTAGGCAAAAAATTCATAAACATAATATAAATAAGATAGAATATGAGGTAAATTAATTATGTTCATTATTACAAAATTAATTAACTTTTGACGCATTTGACTGATTTGAACGTTGAAATATCTTTTAGCACAATTCATATCCGACTATGAAAAGACAAATACTCTTGAGGAGGACAAAGACTCTTAAAGTTGAAGATTTCGAGCATTTGAAGTTTTTGTTGAAGTCTTCACACAGGACATACTTGGCTACGTAAAAATAATTAAAATTTTGTTATATCCCTATTTAAATTATGCATTACAAATTTATATATTTAAAATATTTATTTGTCTTTTTCTGTTGTAAGTTTTAATTATATAAAAACAAACATTTATTTTATACACACAATCTGAAGTACTAGCTAGTGAAGCACTAACTATAGTTATTGTCCTTGGAGACATTTGCAATGTCTATAAACAAAATGACAATGCACAAGCTAACTCTTCTCTTTATAAAAGTGGTTAATTTACTTTATGCTTAATTAAGTATCTCCAAAATCTTCAATGATTCATAAATATTAATGGGTAAGCAGTGGTTTGGTTATTCTCAAGAGAAGCCTTAGCCGATTTTTTTTTTTTATATTTTTATATAAGTATAAATAAAGATAGTTTTTAATTTTAATATATTGTATATATATTATTTGACATCTATGTACACTTACAAAATCAATTTTGATAGTCTCAAAATATTTTCTAAAAATATACGACTGTAGATAAGCAATCATAATCTCAAACAAATTGAACACTACATCTTTTGCGTATTATTGTCTTGAAATAGCAATAATTCTAACATTAAAATACACAATATTTGTATTCATAGCTACTTAGAATTAGGTAAGTGTCTACATTTGCGGGACCAGAAATTTTATTTTGGTTGCCGAGGATTGGTTTTTCTATTGTTTAAAATTTGGTCAAATAAAACATATTTATTAAACAGAAATCTTGAGAATTTAAAATGATGTTTCAACTATGTGGGGTTGTGTGTGATCTCACTCACCAGCAAATGAACTACTTTTGTTTTTTCTCTTCCCCATTTGATTTAAGTACAAGTAACCTAACTTGAATTTTAATTCAATACTCAAGTACGGATATTCATGAACAACTTTGACTATTAATTAGGGTTACTGTTGTGCAATTTAGCCTTAATATTATTAAAATTTAAAAGTGTGTAAATAATTAATGGAGTTTAAATTCATTTAGCAGCATATTATGAGTATAAAGAAAGAATGAGAAATGGTCAACGTCATTGATGGCACACATTTTGAACCAAAGGGATGCGTGTGACGGCACTTTAATGGGTTGGTAAGCAATTCTTGATAAAGAAAAAGATAGAAAAAGATATTCTATGTGTCAAATCTCAAGTAACGTGGTTATAAGTGTTTATTTATGGCTACGAGTTTCATGCAACTATCTATCCCAATCTTATTATTTTGTTGGATATTTTTATTTTTTTAATTAAAGTTAACAAAATTTAATTAAACTCGTGTTAGCTCATGTGTTCTTTTATTGAATCCATCAACTCAACCTAAGTTATCCATTATATAAAATGTTTTGAATATTTTTATAAAAGTTAAAGATTAAAAAAATTACAATTATTACTTCTTTTAACTTTGTGATACATATTTAAAAATAAATTACAATCCAAAAACGCAAAATTAATTATACGAGTCAAATTGACAAAAAAATAATGTTACGCAAAATTAATTATACGAGTCAAATTGACAAATAACATTAATTTAAAATCTTAAGATAATAAGTTTATAAATCTTATTTATATATATATATATATATATATATATATATATTATTCAACTTTCATATTTATTTAATAAAAATTTGGATTCAAATTTAAATTATTTTTATTTTTTTATTAAAATATTAATTTTAAACTTTCAAGTCATATTAAATGGCTTTATCTTTTTTTTTTTCTTTAATGGTAAACTTCCTATGAATTCAAAATTTTCTATAGTTTAATATCTTCATAATACGACATTCTTGTTATAGACAAATAATTTTTGTCAAATTTCAACCACAAAAAGGTGATGAAACATAACTTAGTAGCTGGTGAATTGAATTTTGAGTGGAAGTGTGGATAAAAGATCCAAATTTGGAGATCAATATATAATAATAAAATTTATATTGTTTTAATTCCTTTTAAATAAATTTATTTAAAATTAAAATTCATGTTTTTTAATTTTAAATCCAATCCACTTAATTGGATTTGATTTACATATTTTTTGGATTTTGAAAATCCAAAATTAAGGTGCATCTAAATTTAGCCAAGGCAGCCAAGGACCAAGTTGAAGGTTGAAGGTTAGTCGAGTTAACCTCAGTTGAAGGTCGGTCCAATTCGACCTCGTGCGAAGATAAACTTGAGTCAATTTAGGTTGGAGATCAACCCTCGTCAGCTATAGTCGAAGGTCAGCTCAATATGGCCCAATCTAAAGGTCAGCTCGAGTTTGTCCCGACCAAAGGTTGACCCATGTCAACCTAGTTGAAGGTTGACATGATTCGACTTCAGTCGACTTAATTAAGGTTGAAGGTCGGCTAAGTCAACCATGACGAAAGATTAACCAAGCTGAAGATCAACCCTTATTGGCCCTAATTGATTGTCAGTTCGAGTTGTCCCAAGCCAAAGGTCGGCCTGAGTTCATCCCGATCAAAGGTTGGCCTGCATCGGTCCTACTTGATGGTTGATCTGAGTTGACTTCAGTTTACTTGATCAAGGATGAAGGTTGGCTAAGTTGACCACGACGAAAGATTAGCTCAAGTCGTCCACGGTCGAAAGTTGGTCTGAGTCATCCCCGAGTGAAGATTGACCTATACATTGTTGATTAAAGTTCATCCAAAACGACCCTAGAAGAAGAACAAGTCGGTCTTGGCTAAAGATTGGATGGGTTCATTATAAATTACAATTTTACAACTTCTATTAAGTTTGTGATAAATATTTTAAAAAAAATTAAAAGAAAAGACAACTTTAATTATATATACGAGTCAAATTTATATAAGATGTTAATATTTTTTTCAATTTAAAATATTAAGATAATAAGTTTATAAATTGTTAGAAAATGATTACTCAAACAATACTAATAATAATAATAAAAATATAAAATGATATAATAATAATTATTAAATCAATAATAATAATAAGACATATATATAAAACAATGAATATTAATCAGTGATCAACAATTATTTTAACAATAATAAATAATAGATAAAAGGTAAGAAGTAGAAATATCCTGGGTTGAGACACGCATAACGCTATCCTTAAAGAGAAAACGCCCCTATTGCACAAGGCTAAACAAATACACACTCATACGTGTTTCAGATCATATGCGTTTCTCTCCCAAGATACAGCAACCCGTCAGATCGATCGAGTGCAGCGAAGGATCTCTGAACCTTATGAACACCACTGTCTTAAAGATAATGTAGAGAAGAAAAGAAAAACACTTTTAAGAAAGACTCTAGTGTTTGTTGTCTTTGTTGTTGTTGTTGTTTTCTTCCCCATGCACCTAGGTGGTATTTATAGGTAGCAAAAGGAGACAAGGGAGTAAATAGTAATAAGAATATAGCCGTTAGCCATAAAAAACATTAACCCATAAATTAAAGGTCTATAAAAACATGAGTAACAGTAAGTTTTTTATTTTAATTATTTTTTTAAATTATATTAAAATATTTCTAACAATCCCCCACATAATTTTAAAAATAAAATAAAACAAAATATTGTAGTTTAGCGTAAGGAACCTTCCGGGTTTGACCCTTACACCTAGTGCTTATAAACTTCCACCCGAGAAAATGCAGAGACTTGATTGTCTTGAACTACATCCCCTGTGACCAGGTTTTAGTAAATAACACATACAATATTGGTGTTTATTATAGGTTCTAATCAGTGGGTGCACGTTACGGCCTTGTGCATGTATCTTGTTTCATGAGTGTCACTTAGAGACTTGCCCATGTCTCACAATGGCGGCCCCACCATCACACTCACTAGGTAAACCCTCAAAAGGTGGTTTGTGACTCACACCCCTACAATAATTGTCATTGGGTTTATTAAGAGGTATTTTATAAAATAAGCATAATAATGCACATAACTCAACCATTGGGTTTATTAAGAGGTATTTTATAAAATAAGCATAATAATGCACATACCTCAACCTTATTATTGCCACAATTTATAGTACACCTCGCCATAGGAATGTGACATATAATTTAATCAAATTGTTTGGTATACTTTAGTCAACAACAACTTCGTTGTTACCCATTGAACTCCATTCCATGGGATCGCCATTCATGTGGAGATGGGTGTCCATTGTTGCAACTAATTTATGGATTATAATTTCATTCCCCTCGACGACTCAAATACTTGTTGTTGATGTATCAACCCTTTGATAAGCAGATCTGCAATATTTCTTTCCAACCTGACAAAGTCAAGAGAGATAATATCATGAGTAATTAAGTTTCTAATATATTTGTCTCTCATTCTCATATGTCAATTTCATTGACATTTTTACTAAAAAACTTTAAATATAACAATTTGATTGTCAGGATGCATTGAACAAATGGAATAAATTTATGCTTGCATAGTAGATCATGACATAAGAACAACTTTCTAACATATTTCAATGATAGGGCATCTTTATCCAAGGTTAAAACATAACCATAACCAATAGGTGATTTTGTGTCACCAAAATCAATATCCAATTTACATTAACCTTCAATCATCTCAAGAAATTGGACATATTGCCATAACTAGAAGAAACACAAATAATATTACACTAGATGGCAAAACAGTGAGGTATATATTTATTCACTTTATAATATATAACCAAGATTTTTTTTTTTCTCATTAGAAGGTACATTAACCTTTACAATACACCCCCACACTTTGAAATATTTTAAAATGTGATTCTTTTTTCTTTCATAACTCATAACAAGTTTTATCTCAATCTTTTGTGTTCAAAATATGGTAAGCAAGATATAAAATTTTACTAATATAATGTTAGGCAAGTTAGAACTTGAAGTATAACATTTACCATATCAAACAAAAACATTAGCTTCAGACATCACAAAAAAATTGTTCAATGAGAAGGAATTTCATTTATCCATAATTTCATTTATTGTTTCCAATAAAAATAGAAACAATTATACACATAAAGTTTTAGGCTTAGTTGAAATTGATTTAATTATAACCATAAGAAACAATTTAGTTCATAAGATGTGTTTTCAATCTTCAGCTCTATCACTAGTGCATAATTTCCTTTTTACCTCGCCTTATAAGCTTCGGTTGACAAGGAACCGAAGCATATAATGGCGCGGTGAAATGTTTGCAATTTCAGCCAAGTTTTATGCCTCGGTTCAGCTAATACCCGAAGCCAAAGACAGCTATAGGCCTCGGTTCACGCAAAATCGGTGCCAAAGAGTGCTATAGGCCTCGGTCCAACAAGACCCGAAGCCAAAAAGGGACAACATTTTTGAAAAAGCTTTTGTTTAGGGTACGCGAGGCAGAAAGCGGAAGGGGAAAGGTTTTGTCTAGGGTTTAAAATTGGGCAAATATATAATCTTTTTCGCATTTCTCTTCACGAGCCACTGGTTCCCTCTTATCCACGCTGTTGTTTCATCCTCTTCGCGTGGCTCCCGTTGGCATCGTTGTTCTCCACGTCCACCGCCGCTGTTGTGCACGTCCACGCAGTTGTCAACGTCGCTACTGTGCGCGTCTACCGCAAGCCGCCGTCGTTGCTGTGCGCATCCACCGTCGCTGCTGTGCGCGTCCACCTCGTTGCTATGCCGGTCCACCGCAATTTCTGCCACCGCTGCTGTGCGCATCCACCGCAGCTGCCACCGTCGCTGCATTATGCATCCACCTCGCTGCTGTGCCGGTCCACCGCAACTTCCGCCATCGCTGTTGTGCGCGTCCGCCCCCGCTGCTGTGCGCATCCACCGCAAATAAGGAGGGTGTTCAACAGTTGTGGAGATTGAGGTGTGTAAGGAGGAGAAGGAAGAAGATCTCTGAAGAGTATAAGGCATAGAACCACAGACCCCCACTTTCACTCTCGCGCTGCAGCGGTGCACACGTGCTGGAATTCCTTGGTGGAGGAGGCACCTCTGGTTCCGACTCATGTGAAAATGGCTCCGAGGAAGAGCAGGAAACTGTTGGACAAGGAAAAGTGGGATCTGTTGGGTTGTAGAGTGATGAAAGTATTCAGCCTGTATTTTTTTTTTAATTTTAATCAATTTTCTGCCTCGGTTGCAACTATACCTGAAGCAGAAAGTCCAGTTCTGAATTTTTTTAATGCTCATTAGGCCTCGGTTTTTTATAGAACCGAGGCAGTAGCTGTTGAATATGTCTCGGTTTTCAACCGAGGTAAAAGAGTGACTTTTTTGGCCTCGGCTTTATATGCCTCGGTTTTGAAACCGGGGCAGAATAGTAAAATTAACCGCGACCAAATCCCCTGTTTGTACTGGTGTTGTTGTTGTTGTTGTTGTTGTCTTTGTTGTCTTTGTTTTTGTTGTTGTTTTCTTCTCCATGCACCTAAGTGGTATTTATAGGTAGCAAAAGGAGACAAAGGAGTAAATAGTAATAAGAATATAGCCGTTAGTCATAAAAAACATTAACCCTTAAATTAAAGGTCTATAAAAACATGAGTAACAGTAAGTTTTTTATTTTAATTATTTATTTATTTTTTAAATTATATTAAAATATTTCTAACATAAATCACTCAACTTCCACACTTATATGTGATAAGTGTCAAGAATAAGTAAATTTTCCATTTGAGGACATTTATCATGTATCAAGTGGTGTTATTTTGTGTATGAAACAAACCTACTTAGCTTAAGTTAGAAAATAAGGTATTGAGAATTGGGATTTTATGAATTGTAATGATATTTTGCTATTTTACTGTATGAGAGAAAATATCAAATATACAGTTGAGCCAGCTAAGCCATGAAAGTAGAAAGACAAGACAATATATTTTGACTTTCTGGTTGAGCACAACAAATTGAAGTTAAGCGACATGAGGAAACCTTCTTTGCAAAAAAATCTAAAGCACCAATCCATGAGGTTGAGCAACCAAGAAAACCCTCCCAAAGAGGAAAGGTAAAGTGCTAAGCACCAGGGCAAGGGGTTGAGTTGAGAAGGAAACCCACTTATGAAGAAATCCTGTGACTGAGCGTCAAAAGTTAGGCTGAGCACTGCCAAAAAAATCCTATAAATAAAGACCCCAGGTCTTCATTCTAGGCATTAAGTGGAGGCTCAAATATGCAGTAGTAGAGTAGGAATGAGTCTATGAGGCTAGAAAGACTATGTTCTAAATGTAAATACTATATGTCTAGATGCTATTGGATTTGTGTTGCATCATTCTACTCCATGAGTAGCTGATTTCTTTCTGGTGATATCAATGGAGTAGCAATCTTCTTATACTTTCTTTCCATTTAGATGTTTATATTTTTCTTTGATTTGGTTCATGCTTAATACTTGTCTCGGGGTACGCTTTAGAGCATGATCTAGTTGTTGGAAGGTCTTAGGAATGGGATTTCAACAACAGAACTAACTAATTTAAAACCAAATTAAACCAATTACCAGGGATGGAACTGTGTGTTTGGCCCCCAATGTTCTAACTCTTAATGCATGTATTAGGCAAATCTTATGTCAAGGAATTGAGCAAGCTAATTAAGACTTAGATAGGCATGACTAAAGGGGTTTGCATGTTCTTAGCCTTATAGATCATGGAAAGTAATATCTATCACCAAGATTATCTTCAGACATGACGATATATCTAGTTAAGTTGAACAGAAATCTAGAGCCTTGGAATAAGTCTTTAAGATTGAACCTCCGTAAGGTTACTAAGTAATCTTACTACAAGAGGAATCTGCGTAAGGTACATAAAACTTCATCTTGGATCAATTAATTCTACATATCTGAATTGGAAGTATTTGAATGTTGTTGTATTCATTGAATCTATCAAAGTTGTTTGTGAACGATTTGACTAATGTGACTAATAAAAATTAAAATATAGTAGATAAAAAAGTAATACCCAATTGTCCTTGGAGTTAAAAGTAATATGAAATGATATTTAGATTAGTTATAATTAATTTTGAAAATATTTTTGATGATGACAAAAAATATTATTATTATTTATTATTTCAATAAAATAAATATTATAATATAATTAATTTGAAAAATTAATTATTTTATTTTTTTTCTTCTTTATTAACGCAAAAAAAATATATTTGTAATAATAATATTTATTATTTGAATGAAATAAATAATATAATATAATTGATTTCAAAAATTAATTATGTGATGTTCCTGCTAGAACCAACTAAAGGAGATTTGATGGAATCGGGTACAAGACAAAATAGAACCGGTTAAAGAAGAAAAGTTCATGAATTTGGAATCTGAGTATAACAAAAATGGATTTAGATAAATGCATAAAAAACTTATGAATTTTTTTTATGCATGTGGGTGTAGTGTTGTACTTTTGAATAAAATAATCGAAACATATTAGTAAAATGTTAAATATCATTCTCAAATCTCGTCTTTGTAAGCCTTTTTTTTCAGTGTATAGAGTTTTGGGCCTGGCCTTTTCGGAGGCCCAAGGCTAGCCCTACAGTAGGACCCTATACCCTGCAGTGTTCACTCATTTGCTCTTGTATCCCTTCTCAGAAAACAGTTTCCTCTGCTCTCTTGTCCTCTGCTAGGGCACACCAGCCACACGTCTCCGAGCTACCAAGACCTCTTCTTTTCCAAGTAAGTGAACTTCGGGGCTTCTGGTCCGTTCATTTCCTTTTCCTCTCCGTTTAAAACGCGTGGGTCAAGTTGGGGTTAAGTTCTCTGAGCTCGTTTTGTCCCTTTTTTTCCGTGTTTCAGCTCATTCCAGGAGCTGTAGTACCCCTTAGTTCAGATCGGGTTGCTTTTGGTGCTCAATATAGAGGTAAGGGAAGCTAGATTCATCGGTCTTAAATTATTCTTGGCTGTTTTTGGTCGTTGTATGTTTATATGTGTGCATAGTGTGCTTTTGTTGGATGAAATGGAGTTGCATGTGTGTTTGGGAGTGGATCTGGGCGGTTTCCGCCACTGCATGTGGGTTGACAGTGGTGAGCTCTGCTATTCTCGCCCAAGCGAGCTCGTCTCGCCTAGGCGAGGGTATCAGAATGCTCACCCTGGTCCTGCCTCGAGCACTCGCTCAGGCGAGGGGCTGCATTTTTGGGCGACAGGCCAGCTCGCTCAGGCGAGACAGCGTCGCCTGAGCGAGAAATCGTGAAACCTTCCAAGACCCAATGTTGTAGGCTCGCCTAAGCGAGAGCCAGTCGCCTGAGCGAGACAGCTTCTCTCGCCTGGGCGACTACTCTTAGCTTGAGCGAGGCTGCTACAGCGGGTGGTTCCAATTCTGTTTTCTCTCTTTGTTTGATGGGTGAATTTTGTGATTTATTTATTTACCCCTTTCTTTCAAAACCTAAAGAATGTGAATATGTTTATGTGGTTGTTTGAATCCTATGAACTAAAAATTTGTATATTGGCATGAATAACACATGGATTTTGTTTGGTTGGTTGGTTGAGAACTTGCATGAGAATTGGATGTTTCGAGAAAAAAGTGGTGGATATGGTATGAAACATAAATTTGGTGTGATAGGCGTAATTCCATGAGTCCCGTGGGGAGACTTTATGGTGGCGTGTAGTGTATATATTAAGATAAGGATTCAAGTAAGGATCGCATCCCGAAACTCTAAAGGGTCAGTGAGTCTCAAGTAGAGCAAACTGACCCAAGTGGTGAGAGTAGCGGGAGGCCCTAGTCTTTGGCAGGATAATGGCCTTAGACGCTTAAAGGCTAACCTCGTGAGTGGTAGGGTGAAACCCATTGGCAATGGCTCTGCAGAGCAGTAGAGGCCACCACGAGTGCAAGCATCCAGTGAATCCGATCTTAATATATGTATCCGGATAATTGAGTCATAGTGTCTTGCTTGTTTGTCATGCCATGAATTATGTGCCTCTGTGCTGGATTGTCTGGGAATGTTTATGCATTTATTCCTTTATACCATGATAAGTATTATATTACACTAGCTTACCCTTGCATTTTGTTTGTGTTCCTGTTATGTTTTCTCTTTTGCGATGATCACCTTTTGGTGGGAGCAGATGAGGGGGAGGCCCGAGATGGATCCGGGAGACGCAGCAGTGCAGCTTAGAGCTTCGTGTCTGGATGTCTTAGGGGTAGTTTCATGGCCATGAGGCCTTTTGTATTAGTTGTCTTAGTGGCAAACCTTTTGCAAAATTGTTGCACTCTTTTTAAATTCCTTTTGCTTAGGACCACGCGGTATGCCTAAGCTTCCTTTAAGTATTTCCGGATGACTGTAATGGTTACCCTTCTTACTTTTCATGTTTATTCGATTGGCTCTCGTTATCAAAATTTTATGACGCTTCATTTAGTAGTTTAATCTATTAAAAATGGGACGTCACACTTTTATGGTATCAGAGCCTTCGTTCCTAAGTGTCTGTGGGTTATGTGGTTGCTTAGCTTTAGTTGTGCTCCCTTGTCGTGTTTAGATGAGTTCCAATCTAACTGAGTTCTGATGGTTCTTTCTGTGTGTCCAGTGTTATGGCACCCCCTCGTGTAGCTCCTCTTCAACCTTCTCAGGGTGATGGGCAAGACCTAGCTAGGGCGATCGAGGCTATGGCTGCAGCCTTGACGCAACAGAGCAATGCTATGATGCAACAGCATGAGGTGGCGATGCAACGCCAGGAAGCCTCTCTTGAGCAGCAGAACTTCATGATGCAGCAGATGAAAGCTGCTAGGCAGGCTGCAGAGGACGCTCAGAGGCAGCATGTGGATGCTCTCCGCCATTTAGGGGAGAATGCTGCTGGTGCACCGATGTATGGTCCTCATCCCCAACCTCCACCCCCTGAATGGAGTTTGGAAGACTTCTTGAAGCACCAACCTGCCAAGTTTGATGGCAAGAAGAGTCCCGATCAGGCGGACCAGTGGATGAAAGATATGGAGCGCATCTTTGATGCCAAGAGGTGTCTAGATGAGAGTAGGCTTGCTTTCACTGTTTATATGCTCACTGGGGAGGCTGAGCATTGGTGGGCCAGCATGAAGCTGGTGATGGAAGAGAAGCACGAGGATATCACATGGGAAGCCTTCAAGAGGAGGTTCTTGTCGGAGTACTTCCCAGACAGCGTGAGGTACGCTAAGGAGGTAGAGTTCCTCCAACTGACGCAGGGAAACAGGTCAGTGGCCGAGTATGCCGAGCAGTTCAAGCATCTGGGGCGTTTCTACACCATGCCGCTCGATGATGAGTGGCGTTGCAGGAAGTTTGAGAACGGTCTCAGAGGAGACATCCGCCTGATGGTAGCTCCACTGTCCATCAAGGACTTTGCAGCCTTAGTGGAGAAGGCCAGGGTCATGGAGCGAATGAAGGTAGAGGTGGAAGCTCAGCAGCAGCCACAACAGAGAGTTAGCGGACCATCTGGGTCCAGGCCACGAGTTGAAGAAAGGAGGAAGCCTTATGCTAGACCCCATCCACAGCCACAGGGATCTGGAGGTTTCTCTTCCTCGCCCGGCAGGATACAGTGTTATCATTGCGGAGGACCGCATGCGAAGAATTTCTGCCCTCAGCTACCAAGTTTCCGCAGATGCAACCTTTGTGGCAGGGGAGGCCACTTCGGCAGGGATTGTCCTTCTAGGAGAGGGGCAGTAGCACGACCCCCACCACAGACTACGAGTCAGAGTACAGGTCAGACTCAGCAGAGAGGAGGAGGCAGCAGGCCTCAGGCTACAGGCAGGGTTTTTGCTATGACCGGGTCAGAGGCGGCAGGTGCAGGTAACCTTGTTATTGGTTGTTGTGTAATATCTGGCAAGTCCTGTTGTGTTCTTTTTGATTATGGAGCGACACACTCATTTGTGTCAGAGTCTTGTGTGCGGGAGTTGAGTCTGCCGGTGTGTGAACTACAGTTTGATCTCGTGGTATCTACTCCGGCATCTGGGTTGGTTAGGACTTCTTCAGTGTGTTCTAGATGTCCAGTTGAGATAGAGGGACGCGTATACAAAGTCAATCTTATGTGCCTCCCTCTGCAAGGGTTAGATGTGATCTTGGGAATGGATTGGCTCTCTGCCAATCACGTTCTCATCGACTGCCGAGAGAAGAAGTTGTTGTTCCACAGCTCGGAGGAGCCTGAGTTGTTGTCTTCTCATGGGGTTATGAAGGAAATCCAGGACGGTGCGCAGTGTTTTATGGTCTTTGCCAGGATAGAGGTTGAGAAGGAAGAGAGGATCACCGTGATACCAGTGGTAAGGGATTTTGAGGATGTATTTCCCGAAGAGGTACCAGGTTTACCCCCTAGGAGAGAAGTTGAGTTCTCCATAGACTTGGTACCAGGAGCCGGACCTGTATCGATAGCTCCTTACCGCATGGCCCCAGCGGAGTTGGTGGAGTTAAAGAAACAGATAGGGGAATTGCTTGAGAAACAGTTTATACGGCCGAGTGCTTCGTCGTGGGGAGCGCCTGTTTTGCTTGTGAAGAAGAAGGACGATGGCTCAAGGTTGTGTGTGGACTATAGACAGCTGAATAAGCTGACTATAAAAAACAAGTATCCTTTGCCAAGAATAGATGATTTGATGGATCAGCTACATGGGGCGTCGGTGTTCTCCAAGATTGATCTTCGGTCGGGTTATCATCAGATTCTGGTGAAGGCAGAAGATGTTGAGAAGACTGCTTTCAGATCCAGATACGGGCATTACGAGTATGTTGTCATGCCATTCGGTGTGACTAATGCCCCGGCTTTGTTCATGGACTACATGAACCGGATCTTCCGTCCGTTTCTAGATAAGTTTGTCGTGGTCTTCATAGACGACATTCTCATCTACTCCAGGACGCAGGAGGAACATGCCGAGCATCTGAGGATAGTGCTTAGCATCTTGAGAGAGAAGCAACTATTTGCCAAGTTATCCAAGTGCGACTTCTGGATGAGAGAGGTGCAGTTCTTGGGGCACGTTATATCAGCGCAGGGTATAGCTGTAGATCCAGCTAAGGTAGAGGCCGTGATACAGTGGGAATGTCCCAAGTCAGTGACTGAGATTCAGAGCTTCGTGGGCTTAGCTGGCTACTACAGGAGGTTTATAGAGGGGTTCTCTAAAATAGTAGCACCTTTGACACGGTTAACCAGGAAAGATCAACCGTTTGTATGGACTGATAGGTGTGAGGAGAGCTTCAGGGAGCTTAAGCAGAGGCTGACGAGTGCTCCAGTGTTGGTAATTCCGGATGTGAGTAAACCCTTTGAGGTTTATTGTGATGCCTCTCATCAGGGCCTTGGGTGTGTCTTGATGCAAGAGAGGAAGGTGGTGGCTTATGCTTCAAGGCAGTTGAAAGTTCATGAGAAGAACTACCCCACTCATGACCTAGAGTTAGCAGCGGTGGTTTTTGCTTTGAAGATATGGAGGCACTACTTGTATGGTGCACAGTTCCGTGTGTTTAGTGACCACAAGAGCTTGAAGTATCTCTTCGATCAGAAAGAGTTGAATATGAGGCAGAGGCGATGGATAGAGTTTCTAAAGGACTACGACTTCGAGCTTCTCTATCACCCAGGGAAAGTGAATGTGGTGGCAGACGCATTGAGTAGGAAGACAGTGCATGTGGCACACTTGATGATAAAAGAGATGGAGTTGCTAGAGAACTTCAGAGACATGAAGTTACAGTATGAGTTGGAGCCGGAATTCATTAGGTGTAGCACCTTGGTTATATCTAGTGACTTCTTGGGCTTAATCAGAGAAAGACAAGCAGCGGATGTTAGTCTACAGAAGGTAAAAGAGTTACTGGGGACGGATCAGGCCAAGGAGTTTGCCGTGGGCAGTGATGGTGTGTTGAGGTTCAGAGGCAGGGTTTGTGTACCAGAGGATGTTGAGTTGAGGAAGTTGATCCTTGAGGAGGGACACAAGAGTCGTCTTAGTCTGCACCCTGGCATGACTAAGATGTACCAAGACCTCAAGGAGAACTTTTGGTGGCAAGGCATGAAAAAGGATGTTGCACAGTTTGTATCGGCCTGTTTGACTTGTCAAAAGGCAAAGGTGGAGCATCAGAAACCCGGTGGAACGCTTCAACCCTTAGATATTCCGGTGTGGAAGTGGGATAGCATAGCCATGGATTTTGTTACCCACTTGCCTCGCACCATGAGAGGACATGATGCTATATGGGTAGTGGTGGATCGTTTGACGAAGAGTGCTCACTTTTTGGCGGTGAATCTCAGAATGTCTATGACCAAGTTGGCCCAGCTCTACATCAGAGAGATAGTGAGACTTCATGGAGTGCCTAGTAGCATAGTGTCTGACAGAGACCCCCGGTTCACTTCCAAGTTCTGGCAGGCATTGCAGGAGGCTATGGGTAGTAGGTTGAGGATGAGTTCTGCTTATCATTCTCAGACGGATGGCCAGTCGGAGAGGGTGATTCAGTCCTTGGAGGACTTGCTGAGGACTTGTATCTTGGATCACCTTGGCAGTTGGGACGAGGTGTTACCGCTAGTAGAGTTTACCTACAACAACAGTTACCAAGCGAGTATAGGGATGGCACCCTATGAGGCTTTGTATGGGAGGAGGTGTAGGACTCCTTTATGTTGGTACCAGGACGGTGAGTCAGTTATGGTTGGACCAGAGTTGTTGCAACAGACCACAGAGAAGGTGCAGTTAGTGAGAGACAGGTTGCAAGCATCCCAGAGTCGGCAGAAGGCATATGCTGACAGGAGGAGAAGACCCCTAGAGTTTGAGGCTGGGGAACATGTGTTCTTGAGGGTGACCCGAACCACTGGTGTGGGGAGGGCTATCCGCTCAAGGAAGTTGTCTCCTAAGTTTTTGGGTCCATATCAGATCTTGAGGAGGATAGGGCCCGTGGCTTATGAGATTGCATTGCCACCCCAGTTGGCTAATCTACACCCAGTCTTTCATGTTTCACAGTTGCGGAAGTACGTGTTCGACCCATCGCATGTCTTGGAGGCTGAAGATGTGGAAGTCAGGGAGAATCTCCAGGTAGTGGTACAGCCCGTGGCTATAGAGGATCGTCAAGTTAAGGAGCGGAAAGGAAGAGCCACGAGTCTTGTGAAGGTCATCTGGGACCGGAGGACAGGTGACGCAACTTGGGAGCTTGAGGAGAACATGAGAAGTTCATACCCACATCTGTTCTGGTAAGTCTAATTTTTCGAGGACGAAAAATTTTGTTGTTGGGGAGATATTGTAAGCCCCTTTTCTGTGCTTTAAAGTTTATGGGCCTGGCCTTTTCGGAGGCCCAAGGCCCTGCCCTACAGAAGGACCCTATACCCTTCATTGTTCCCTCATTTTGGCTCTTGTCACCTTTTCAGAAGCAACTTTCCTCTCCATCCCACACCTCTGCCCTCTGCTAGGGCACACCATCCACACGTCTCCCAGCTACCAAAACTCCTTTTGT
>Ga0214543_1005822_pt1 | contig 22380 bp, 13 predicted proteins | sample CNSS2metaG_FD_160094 | JGI IMG/M metagenome (GOLD analysis project Ga0214543, IMG submission 160094) | Root nodule microbial communities from cowpea collected in UCLA plant growth center, Los Angeles, California, USA - CNSS2 | ecosystem: Host-associated > Plants > Roots > Nodule | place: USA... | reverse complement strand
ATATTTGTAGTACTATAAATAATACTAACATTGATGTCTCGCATTATCAAACAAGAGAAAAATTTATTACTCTTGAGAATTGTATAAGTTGTTGCACTATCAATAAGACACATATCTTTTGGTACTAATGCAAACATTCATTTTTCATATAAACGTAAATATCAATATGAGATTTTTTTTAACACTCTCATAATCAATGAGGTGATCAATGCTTTCATTTGCTTTAGCAAAGAAAATAATAATAATATCAAGATGAGTAACATCCATATGGCCATAATCATAATCACTATCTTCATAAGCAAAGTGTGTTTCTATGTTTTTCTCATTATTTGTAAGATGCTTTGGTGTATAATCAGTACAACTCAAATGGTCTTTGATCTTTACCACCGTAATGATAATATATACTTTCATCTTTTTGTCAATATTTTCACATTCTCCTTTTTCCTTTTTCACATTATTGTGCCACTTCTGGTGACAAAATATGTCTTTGAAATTTTCTTTATGACCATGTCCATAATCAATATCACGATCATGAAAATATAAATCAAATGTTGCTGCATTCACTTTTGGGAATGGAGCAGAACCAATTTGGACAGGTTTCTTGATTTTCTATCAAAATCTCATTGCTTTGTTCAGCCATACAAAGGCATGAAATAAATTCATAATATTTATTGCTGCATTCACTTCTGGGAATGAGCAGATTAGGCGGATCTCATGATTTTTTATCAAAAGCTTTATTGCTTTGTCCAGCTACCCATACATAGGCATGAAATAAATTCATAATAATTTGTGAAATATGTTTTCACAATATTTTTGTCATGAGCAAATTAGTTGCTTAGATGCTTTATTTCTTTATTTAATGGTATCCCAATATACATTGTATCTAAATATATTTCAACATTTAAAATCCAATATAAGGAATGCTTCCTTGTAATATCAAGGGTCAAAAATCCAAATTTTGCAACGTTTCACGTGTTTAGAACCAACACATAAAATAATAATATTATTAATAATAATAATCATCAAAATAATAATAATAATCACCGGTCATAATAAAAATAAAAATAATAAGACAGAGATGAAAATTGATAAAGTTAAACAATTCTTATCACAAGAGGAAGAATATAAGGTAAAATTATAAATTAGGTAAGGATTAGAAAGAGCCTGGATTGAGACACGCAGAGCACTGTCATTAGAGAGAAAAAAGTTCCACTAGTCCTCAATTGGTTGAAGCATCGTGTTGATAACGTGTTATGAAATAAAGCGAACAACAGAGAGAATAATAGATAATAGATAATAGAGAAGAGACAATAGGAGAACAGAGAATGAGAGAATAGGGAGCAATTCGTCTGTGTCTTATTATTGGTAGGGAGAGTCCTATTTATAGATACAACATGTATTCCATACAAGAAATAACTTAGTCAATACAAATATTTATATAAAAAGTAATGAATCATATGATGAATATCAATCATATAAGTAGATGTATCAAATCAATGGACAATCATTAATTCATTTAATTCATATCACTAGCTAATTTGTTACAACATATTTTATCTTTTATAAACTGTGAATAGTTAATTTACCTTTTACTCATACTTAGGCATTTTTATTAGTCTTTTTTATGTGTAGTCCAATACTTGTTATTAAATAAATTTGAGTGTGCAATTAGGTATGATACACCAGTAATAAATTAATATCTAAAATTAAACCATCAATGCAATTAAAAATAAAATTATATGTATATTATTATTATTATTATTATTATTTTTCTTAATTAAGTTTGATCCTTTTTATTAATTTAAGTATTTTAACTAATATTTTATTATTATTGAGTGTTAAGTACTTAGAATTGTTATACTTTTGTCTGTATTTAATTTGAGTTGTTATTTGAGAATGTGTTGAGTAAGAAGAGATCGTCACTCTCATGTTTAATAACAATAGTGAGACATTTTCTTCCTGCACCCCGTAATTTCTTCGTGCATCTCCATATATTTTAAAATTCCCATTTACCCTTAAAAATTTCGAAATTTACAACCAAAAATATTTTGGAAAGCATGATCCGGAAGATAAAAAATTATATTCTTGGCATTACATAATTGGATAATAAAAGGTAAGGACAAAATTGTCTTTTTATTTTTGTCTATGGAGGTGCAGGAAGAAGATACATAAATCAATAGACTAAAATACTTAATAAAAATATAATTAAAAATAATTAAATTTTAGAAGGAATTAATACGCAATTAAATTGTATTATTTCACTGTAAAAATCAATACTCAATTGATATTTTGAACCTATATTTTTGAAAATAACTTACTTGTAAAATCCACCTAGTTAATAATAAGAAGACTGTTAAAAAAATTGCTTACATTTCTATCTTACTTTTAGTTGCTGAGTATTGGGGATTATCTTACTACACATTTCAATTCGGAATTTGAAAGTAGCAGAAGGTGGTATGCTTAGCAATTTGGGTGGGGTGTATTATACAATTTCTCAATCAGAGAATGACTTCTTAGTATATATATTTAAAGTACGGCCCAAACAAGACCCAGAAAAATGGATCTGATTTCGTACCCAACCTCTTCCATATTCCTAAACATTCAAAATGAATTTTGTCAGTGAAAAGTAAATAAATTTCTCTATCCGACTCTCATTTGGCAAAAAAGAATAAAATTATGTACTACAATTAGTTGTGATCTTGACATTAAATCACAGTTTTGATGAATAAAAACCTTAAAATAAGTGTTATATTATTAAAGGCCTGTTAACATAAATTCTACGTTTAATTTAACAATTATATTAACCAAAGTTACTAAGGACTAATTAGCACCAAGCATATAATTTATGTTTATTTTAAAAACAAATTACAGGATACTAATAAAAAAAAGTTAAAGGATAATAATACTTAATGTATTCAAATTCAGAGTAAAGAAGTCTTGCTATTCTAACTATCTAAGTTTCAACTCAGTGAATTAAACTCTTAAGTAATATTATTATCTGGTTTACTATTTATCTGATTTAGTATAAATTAATGATACTAATTTAAAAGCAAATGATAACATAATATATATTGATATAATGTGGTACCTAAAAATAGAAGAAAATTGTAAAAACATTAAAACAAGAAAATTGAAAAATATCAATTGAAATTTTATTCATTTAATATCTTTGATTATAAAGAGGAAAAGTGTGCAGAGAAGAGAGAGGAAAGTGGAAATCCAACCTAAGATTACCGGAAAGAGACAGACAGTTGTGTGGTGTCTATCCGCAGTGACTCACTCACACCTCATCTTATGTCAATAAATATTCCTTCTTTCAAAACTCTACAATATTTTAAAAACATAAAAATAAAGTTTATTTTTTTATTTTATCATAATTTGTCGATCTATATTTCATCTAAAACCAGTTCATAACGTCACAATCATTCCAGTTATTTTATTAGGATTGTCAGAAGAAGAAAAAAGGAAAACACTAGGAAAACATTTTAAAAATAAGAAAAGTTAACGAGGAGATTATGGATTGGTGCCAAAAGTAGAAACTAGGAACAAGTTGGTTGAATGAAAGGGAAAGAAGATTATGATTTAGAAACGAAGAGCAACCAACCCTAATGGATGAGGATTCCATGCCACCTCACAAATTCATTTTTTTTTTCTATTATTATTATTATTATTATTGAATTCCAACAGACACGGATATTAAATAACAATAAAACGTGACGTTATTGGTGTGGATAAAATTGAAGTTGTGACAGACATTGTTGGTTGTTTGAATGATGTGATTATTGGAATTGAAGGTTTGCGAGCATGGAAAGGGTGTTGTCAGTGGATGAAATATCGGAGCAATATTGGGTGGCGGCGAAGAAGGAATCATGCAAGTCAAAGTCAAAGATGAACCGTAGTGAATCGGAGTGGGCATTTCAGCAGTTCCTGCAGGAAGCAGCTTCTCCATCTTCATCTTCTTCCTCCGATGTTAAACCCGAAAAGGATCCCGACATCAACATGAACATAACACTAAATGTCGATTCCCACGATTACCAAACTATTCTTAAAACCAAGCTTAACCTCGCTTGTGCTGCTGTCGCTTTGACCCGGGTATCATACTTTTTTGCTTTTTTCTTCAATGTTTTGTACTTTTCACAATTTCATCGTTCTTGAAAGTATTTCCTAGTTTATATCTCATGTTTTCTTCTAGGGATCTCTGGTCAAATCTCAAAATCCGACCACTTTCCCTGACAGTGGATCTGTTCCTTCTGAAGTTGGAGCCTTAAAAGGTTTGAATTAATATATTATTTTGGATGTGTTTGTGTTTATGATTTTGTTTTTGCATGTGTAAATGAGAACATGGAAGGTTCATTGATATAGGTAACATAATGTGGAATGTAAAATGAAGTAAAAATTTTAGACGTTTTGTTTTTTATCTCCTAATAATATGGTGAAATTCAACACATGCTGAGCTAAAAGATTTACAGATGTGAAAGGAGCAACTGGGATTTGTTTCTCACCTTTCCTGCAGAAGAAAGGCGTTGTTGCAGTGAGGCCAACAATGAGTGGATCTTCAAGAGAGCAATCAGAGGATGAGGAAGCAGAGGAAGAGATTAACATGACTGGAAACATGAATCCAACTGATGCAAAACGAGTAAGGAGGTAACAATACTCTCATACTTCACTATGTTTACCATACAAAACGTTAATGTTTTTGCTCTTAGATTCAATATCATATCCTCATAAATAGCCAAATGTGCTTCCACTACTATGCTGGTTCTTAAAGGAATTCAGATTTTTTATTAGATTTTTTGTATTGTATTGTTTAATTTAAAGTCTAACAAACTTGTTTTTTAGGATGCTTTCTAATAGGGAGTCTGCTAGACGCTCAAGAAGAAGAAAGCAGGCTCATTTAACTGAGCTGGAGACACAGGTGTGCATTTTTTTTTTTTTTTTCATTTCTATGTAATAATTCCCTGAGAGAGTTATGTCCATTCTGACCTTATATTCTATCTCAGGTATCCCAATTAAGAGGTGAAAATTCTTCTTTGTTAAAGCGCTTAACTGATGTGAGCCAGAGATACAATAGTGCTTCAATTGACAACAGAGTATTGAAAGCTGATGTTGAAACGTTAAGAGCCAAGGTAAATCTTACCTTCCTATATGTTAACCTGTTAAAGAGGAGACCTACGTGGACTTGGTGAAGGTTAACTTAATCGTACTAAATCGATGTATAAAATGAGGTTTGTGTTAATGTATATAGGTGAAATTGTTCTATTTTTAGTAGTTATAGGATTTTCAACGCAATGTTTCATGCTGAGATATATATACATTTAGCTAGATATTAATGAAAATCAAATAAACAACAAATTTCGTTAGAATAGATATTGGAAGACTCTGATTCTATTTTTTAACCTTAATTTAATTGTGAAATGAGGTTTGTCACCATTTATACATACGTACTATAGTAGTCCTATCAGGGTCTTAACTTTTCACAGAGGAGAAATCAAGTGAAGGAAAGAAATACTGTAAAATTGGTTTATGAGTATTGACAATGATGATTTGGTTTTTAGGTGAAGATGGCTGAAGAGACGGTGAAAAGAATTTCTGGGTTGAACCCAATGTTTCATGCCATGACTGAGATGTCATCAATGGAGATACCATTGTTTGATGAAAGTCCTTCTGATACATCCGCTGGTGCTGCTGTTCCTGTGCAAGAAGATCCAAATCATCAACTTTGTCAAGCCACTGGGGGAGCAAATTCCCTGCATAGAGTTGCTAGCTTGGAACATCTTCAGAAGCGGATTCGTGGTGATGAAGATTCACGACAAGAACAATAACATAGTAGCCAAATTACATTATGGTTTCATGAGGAAACTGTTCTAGACTCTTGTTTCTGCTAGTTGTTGTAAGTAACAGTAAATTCTTGTAAATCATGTGAATGATTCTTATTTTCATTTTTCTTTTTATGTGGAACCTTCAAATCTTAATACATGGCTAATGTGTAACACATATTAGTTAGATACACATGACCGTGACAAGAGAGTGTCAAGTGTTTGGTAGAGTTTGCCTTATCCAAATTGGGTGTTATAGTTATTATCTTGCTAGTATGGAATATGCCATATAGAATAATCATATACTTTTATTTGTATTAAAAATTTAAATTTTGTATCTAGATCTTATATTGAATAAATTAAAATATTAAATATTATATAAAAGGAAAATCTATAATTTTATTGTTCTTAAAATGGAAAATGATATCAAATCTAAAGTGAATTGAATTCATGTTTTAGTAGTAAGAATCTAATAGACGTCACTTTGAAACTTGTTAGTTATGCACCCTTTCTGTGCCGTCTTTAAATTGTGTTATTAATTATATTCCACTCGTTCAACAATGCAATCATTACACAGTATCTAGTTTTGAGGCTGTCATGTTCTGAATCTGTTACCAAATCTTTAACCTGTGTTTGGTGGAGAGAGAAGAAAGATGAAGGAGGAGAATTGCTCTTTATTGATTGGCGGGTAGAGTGGGAGAAAAATAAAATGAAAGAAGATGAGTTAAAAGATAAATAAAATTACTAATTTATCTAATATTTTGGATTATATTGAATAAAGTTATGGATATAAATAGGTTTATATTATCTAAATATTTTCTTTTTTTTATTGAAATAATTCAATTATATAACTCAATTTTTTCTCACTTTTTTTATTTTATTTTATCAAACTAAACTCAACATGCAATTACTTATAATATACAACAAAAAAATGAATTGTATTATTGGAAATTAATAAAGACAATAATTATATTAATGGTGTAATCATTTTTTATTTACTTCTTACACACATGATAAAGGAGTGAGAAACTTGACTATATCCAAACATTGTATATATTTTCAGCTAATTCATACGAAAATAAGACTCCTTAAATACTTTGAATTTGTATATGTTTTCTTATATATAATTTTATTTTTTATATGAGTGTTTCTATCTTAAATTTCTACTACTTGAGTAATTTATTTTCAACGTGTGTATGACATCTATAATTTTTACGAACGTGAATATAATGAAACAAATTTTACATATTAAATCAATACAAACATTATTCAAAATCATGTCATAAAATTGAAAACAAAATGACTATTTTGAAAGCGAGTTAATAATATTTCCTACAAAATTGAAAAGAAAAAAAGATTTTAGTCGAAACTGAAATGAACTTCAGCCAGTTTTTAAAACTCCATGGAAATACAGAAAAGAAATTTCTAATTCTCTCAAATGTTTTCTCCATTTTTACAGAGCTGCCCCAAAAATTTTTAGTTGAGATTGGTCAGTTAATTTATTGATGATTACTGCAAATAAAATTTAACACGTGATGGATAGACACAAACAAGTAAGGAAGAGGTTTTTTATTTGGAAAATTATTTTTTGTTTGCATTACCATGTGGTCATTGGTCAATGCTATTTTTTTTTTCTTGATTAGGGTTTTAGGTTATTATCCAATTTCGAAAATATAAACAAAAATCGTAGCCACAGAGGAAGAAAGAGAGAGAGAAATGGAGATGAGGATGATGAGCTGCGTTGGGTTTTCGAGTTCAATCCCAAAAGCCGCAATTGGCTTGGGTTCTTCTTCATCTTTGTGTTTGGGAAACCCCAAGTTGTTGAATTCAGGAAGTGGAAGGGTAAGTTTAGTGAGCGTTAATGGTGGAAGAAGAAGAAACAGAGGCTTCACTTGCAACGCTCTTTTCGGATTGGGCGTGCCAGAACTCGTCGTTATTGCCGGCGTGGCAGCGCTGGTTTTTGGGCCCAAGAAATTGCCCGAAGTGGGTCGAAGCATCGGCAAAACTGTGAAGAGCTTCCAGCAGGTAATTGTTTTTCCCTTTCTTTTCTTTCACATTGTAGCATTCTTATCTTAGATTTTTGGATTGATTGGAGTTAAATTCAAATTCTATTATCTTAGTAGTTGTTAATCTGGGATGTTTCAATCACTGGTATTGGATCACTTATAATTATTCAAATCTGTTAATTTTACAATTGATATTGGGTGTGTTGAAGATTTCCCTTCACAAATGATACAATGATTGAAATAGTATCTCTCTGTGTGTGTCTATATATGGCTAATTTTTGGATTGTGTTAAAGCTAAACTCTAATTAATGAACTTGAAGGGGGAAATTAGAATGTGATGAAGAAAGAAGACATTTCGTAGCTGAATGGGTTTCATAATGAGGGGAAAAAAATTATTTGGATTCTGGGTTTGACTTAATTGTTAAAGATGTGTTATAATGTATGAGTTGTGAAGTGTTGTGCACATTTTTTTTATTGCTGGTTATGGTATTTTGTGAATATTGTAGGCGGCAAAGGAATTTGAGTCGGAGCTTAAGAAGGAACCTGGTTCCACAGAAGAAGACTCTTCTGAGAAACCTATTGCCCTTGGTGAACAGGAGAAGCTGGACAATGAGTTGTCTAGTTCTAAGGAGACTGCATGAGATTGTAGATTAGATATATGATAAGTAGGTATCAGATCATCACTATGATATTACTATGCCTTTAAAGAAACTATTCTTCTTTACGATCTGTTAGTTTAGTATTTCTGGGATTTTGAGTTTCGTTGTTTAAATCATCAGACCAAGCTTTCAAATAAAAGATATCAGAAGAGGGGTACTAGTTTTGGTTGGTATTGCTCAAATTTTTTCACTCCACTTTCCTTGGTAATCCGTGTCCTTTAGAGTAACATTATTCTCACTGTGAATGTACCTTTACTTTCCCCACGTTCAGTTTAGAGGAATGGGACCAAATCTTTCGTTTATTTTCTATACGAGTAAAATGTCATTTTGATCATGAAAAAAATTCTATATAGATCAACATTGGTTTTCATGTTAACTTGTGGTTTTAAATGTTAACGAAAGACACGTTGAAGGTTTCTCAGTGCTAACGAAGAGCATGGCATGACGAGTTAAAAGATCATGGTGGAGTAACTAGCATGAAAACTCGATTATACTAGATTCATCTCCATCTTCAAAATCATGAACCAATTTCCGCTTGTGCTTGATGCGTTTAAAGTCAAACTCACGGTGCATGAAACGACAGAAGTGCGAATCATTACAAAACTAAGTGGTTGTGTTGCGATTCAAGTGAAGAATTTTTAGATTTAATGTATCACATTGTTCACCCCTTGTTCCATTGTTTGTGACAATACTTTACCGTGTATGAATTGAAATTCTAGGCAATTTAACGTAACAATCAATCATAAATGCTTTAGCACTATTACACTTTGTGATTAAATACTTTCTGGATATTTAAATACTTTAATGTTTTCAAACAATGGTACATACACCGAATGTGTTCAACTATGCAAATTAACAAATACACCTTATATCAGTTGAATTTTTAAAATTTCGTTCATATAAAGTTAGAAGTTTAAAAATTTCAGTAAGAAATAAAAGGGCATTAAAAAAATGTCAACTTATATTATTCTCATTCTTCTCTTTTTCACTATGTCCAAACACTTCAAAAATAATTATCTTGTCTCTGTTATTCTTCCTCACCCAAACAAAATAATTATCTTCCTATATTGTAGATAAACAATACATATACTACGGAACCCTCATTCAAATTTTGGGTGGAATCTTAATTTCTCTTCACAAGACTTTAAATATTTCTAAATACAGAAAAAAGTACTACTTTTTTTCTATGTAAAAACTAGTATTTTCCAAATAACCTATATAAATTCAAGTGTCCCTAAGCAAATGAGGTTATTGCAAATTACACTAAAGCAAACTTCGGTTTGAGAAAGATAGCATCGAGGACAAGATAAACTCAATTAAATAGACTGCAAGTTCTAATATCACGCAAGTGTAGATTGTCATAGAGATGGAGCGTAAAAAAATTCCTTTACTAATTCATTTGATGTCATCTGTACAATAGCGCCCCAGCCAAAAAGTTATGCCATGATATTACACTATCAGCAAAGATATTGTACAACCTAAGATTATCTGAGAAACTTGGAATACTCGTTATATATATTTGGTTAGTAAATCTAAAATTGGTGCCCGCAAATCTAAGCTTGACTATCAAAATTCATTTTATGAAAATTATCTGTAATCACCTGTGCACTTTCTCCATTACAGCAACGTGCTAGGATGGTGGGGGCATGCTTAAACTCAGCATGGCACCAATATAAACCAAAATGCATTATTGACAGCACTAACCCAACATATATGCAGAGTAGATATGACTGCTTCTATTAATACTAACGAAACAATCACGTTGCTCCAGAGCTGGCTGTGACCCCATTACCATCTCTCAGCCCTTGAATGCACATATGCAGATTTCTCTGCACACTGTCCGCAACTAATTTCAACCTACCTTGACTTACATCTGCTGCTGAGCTCCCATTAACCTCCACCGCTCGTGCCACCCTCTGTCTGCATTTCTCCCAATCATCAACACGCAACCAACAGGCCCTACCACCATGGCTACCATTCATGGCAACAAATGATACATTAGAACTTTCACCAAATGAATATCTCAATCTTACTGAAACACAGTACGGCAACCATGCAGCACCACCAGCAGCATTAACATGGGGGACGTGGGAGGAATCAAGTACAACGGTAAGCGCAAAATCAACAGAATTATGAACACGATCATAATGGATGTTGCTCCTGAATGCGGATGAGCTCTCAGAGTTCTCATCCACGTTTAAACCAGAATGATTTTCAAGACACAACTCAATTCTTGGTTTTTGAGCTGAAACAACATCTCCAACTTGTGTCTGCGATAATCCTTTTTTCCAAGCAATTAATTTCAAGAATTCTCTCAGTACTGATACAGGTAAAGTGAGCATAGTTATGAATGAAGCAACACGAGATGCATCATAGGGTTCTGATGCCACACGTCGGCTGAAGTAGTCACATATTTCACTTATCTCAGATTGACTTAATTCCTCCGGCGCAGGATTTGAATTTTGCTGTTGTTGTTGCTGCTGTTGGTGAAATCGTTTTACACTTAATACCTGAAGGAGTAGCTGAACTCTGTGGACACTTACAGCAAATACATATCCTCTGCAGAAAGATGAAAAGAAAGCATTTCAGTTTAGTGCGTAATAACTAGAATAAGAATACCAGACATTTAAGAACCTGAGAAGACTCAAACTGTTTTCCCTTTCAACATTGGTTAAAATTTTAGTCCAAGATTCACCATGTATTACTTTAGTTCAAATTGCTACATTACCCTGTAATTTGTAGTGTATAAGCAAATAAGACCCTATCACACTGGTTTTCACGCAAATGGCTTTAGATTTGATTGGAAAAATTTAAAGCGTAGCACCTTAGTTATTTTTTAGAATACAGGTTAGGATTAACTTGAACCTACATCCCACTTATATATCCTACTTAGACACCAACATCTCTGTAGTGTGTAGACATGGCCGATACTTTTTGGACACAACACGTGTCATACACACCTTAAACTGGGTCATCATTTTTTCAGCCAAGACACATCTGGGAAGCAGCTTGAACTTGAGTAAGGTATGCCAACACCTATTACTGACTAAACACTTATACTATAATAATAAAGTAAAAAAAGGAAACATATAAATAATGTAAGGCCCAGACACCTTTTTGTGGTTTCTTTTCCTAAGATTTACCTAGTTATTTTAACTATTAAGAGTACACCTTCCGTTATTTTGGAGAAACCAAGAAACACAATACACTTTCTTGATTTTAATAAGGTATATATGAGATTTTCTATTTTACCCATTTCATTAGTACAACACAATAAATAAACGAATTAAAGAATAAGATAAAATAGATAACAAGGAGTAATTAATGTTGTCCTAAATATTGAAAATGACAATAAAATAGAAATAAAAATCTTTTAAAAAATATAATAAAGGAAACAGAGGGTGTAGTTTCTTTGAATTCTATTGAGCTGTTGTTATAGGGAACCTGAAAACTAGCAAATTCATTTTTACAGTATGAATTTTATAAATCTTAATTCTCATTTGAGATTTTTGTCATGTTACACATAGAATCACACATAAAAGTGGTGTCATGTGTCCTATATGTTGGACATTAGTTATGTCTCGGTATCTGTGTTTGTTTAGGTGCTTCATGGGACAAAATGCAATATAATAAAAAATAGCTATTTCCAACTGCTTATCGGCAGGGGGGAATATTTTGCATCAACTCATAAAACCCTGGGATATTATGCATACAGAAATTAAAGGGGTTAAATTTGAACTCTATACTTAAATGAAGAAAAAATGTAATAAAATTTTTCCCATTTTTGCAAAGTAGAGATAATAAATCATCAAATATCAATATGCGTAATATTAACTAACATGGAATAATCAACTTCATGTATCATGCTCAGATTAAGAAATAAAAAATGAATCAAGGCATCTTATATTACATCCTAATCCAAAATCCAAGAATGTATTGTGCAACAACTAATCAGGCTTAATCACCCAAGGTAACAAAGCTACAAAACAAACAGCGAAGCAAAGAACATGTTGCAAAGATAAGGAGGAATAAAATCAAGCATCAATCCCGTAATATGACAACTGCAACTATTTCCCTTTAATCAGGACTGAAACATTATATAACAGCGAAGTTTGTAAATATATAGCAAAAGTCGTGTACCAAGAAGGAATGAAAAATTACAACAGAGAAGTGTCTGAATAAAGAAAAAAAAAAATCTAGACACAAGAATTGGGGTAACAGAAGAAGGGTTCTAGATACTTACCCAACAAAAAAACGCAAGGCGGGCTGCTCAGGGTCCAAATTCAAAAGTGCACCTTCATTTTCCTTCAAAATAGATCCCAGGATCTCTTTCAAAAGATCAGGTAACTGGGCAAAAAGCCACAACACTCCAAGATACTTGAGAATGCCTCTCAAAACCTTTTTAAGAGCAACGAGAGGAACCCAACCACCTCCATATCCTCCATCGTCACCAAGACCAATAATGGCTGTGTTAAGCTCGCCTCTGACATGTGCTGGGACAACTGCTCCAGGGGGCCTCCGTATAGAGACAGGTGATGTCATCAAAGCTAAGTTTGAAGAGCCTGCTAAAGCATTTCCCACGCGGTTTAAGCTAGCTACTTGATTTCCTGTTCTAGACATTGCAGCAGAAATTGGCAGGTTTATTCTATTTCCATTTGCAGCCATCATCTGGGATCCTGAACCAGGGTTTGGATTATTTGAATTTGCCAGGCCACCTGCCTGTTGTCCAGTGAAACTGGGATCCAGTCCATTCAATTCCTGGGCAACATGTTCCATGATAAAAGGCCGAAACTGGGGGCACGGCAATGACCCTCCTGAAAGACGACCCTCTTTAGGAGGTGTTGCAGGCTGCAACCACACCTGATCTCCTGCAAAGCAGCGCATGTCAACTGCAAACTGTTTCCTGTACATGATTCTTATCCAATATGGACCCCGCAGCACAACAGAGACATCAATGGGCAAAAGTGAACTAGGAACAATGCCCGGACCACCACGTCCAGCAGCAGCTAACATTGAAAGGGTCTGGTTAGTGAGACCACTTGCTGTAGGCATGACGGTGTTTGCCCCAGGACCAGATGTAGGCTGACCAACATTAGTTGTTGAATTCCCAAGCAGAAGTCCCTGTGACGATATATATCCACCAGATTGTTTAGGAATGGAAGATAGAGCAGCTGCAACCCCTGGAACAGGACCAGCTCTAGCTGGCCTGGTTGCAGCTGCCAGGGCATGCAATGGCCCTGCAGTCAGCCTAATGCAATCCAAAAGTGATGAAACTTCAGCTCCGTTTATGAAATCTTCCAGAAACTGCGTAGAAATACAAGCATTTGGTACAGTAAATAAATAGGGCAAGAAATATTGGGAACATACCAAGGGCAAAACATTAGAAACATCTCTACAGAAGACAACATTAAGAAGCGGGTTTCTTATCACCACTGAAATATCAAAAGGAAAAAATGGCACCAAGCAGCAGAAATAACCATAACAAAAAAATTAATGCAATGGATTTCATGTTTATATCGCATAGCCAGCTGAACAAGAAAAAAAAGGATGTCCCACAGCAATTTCACCCAGAAGGTACTATAAATAATCAGAACAAATATGAAATGAACCAGCTACGATCAACAGGGAACAAGACTTTAGCGGGATCATGTATGCTAATTCTCATGATAAGGGAGAAAGTCCAAGAACAATGAAGTAAAAAACAAACATGGTGAAAACAGGTCAAAGCCAACAATCATGACCGAATAAAGTGGCACGCATATAATGTTTCATCAAAATTTTGAAGCACAGCAGGGAAATAGAAGTCTATGACTGATGCCAGAATGAACACAATGGAAGAAAAAAAATAAGAAATAGATAGCAGCAATCAGTTGAAGAGAAAATAGCAAACCTTCGTATGAGGCCAAAGTTGATCTGGAGATACATGCATTGTGCAACCCTCTTTACCAGATTCCCATTCAACAACAAAACGAGCAAGGACACTTGAACCAAAGCTAAACCACAAGCTCATCAATCCAACTGCCTCAATTCTAAACGCCCTTCTCATCTGCTCAGATAGTTTGTCAGCAGTATCTAAAGCAACCTTGGAATTTAGTGCTTTGCTGTCAGTACTAGTAGTAACAAGGTCATCTGACTTCTCTTCTGCTCTTACGCCAAGTAATTTCCTCATGCCAAGAGCAAATGTTCTTGCATTGGCAAGCCTTTGAATATCAGCAACTAATTTCTTTATACTATCTACCTCGACAGATTGATAACTCAAAACAACACCATCTGGATCATAATGTATATGTGAATCTATGTCAGATGTATTAGCAATTCGAACACCTGAACCCCATGGTGTATTATTGCTCCCTTTCTGCAGCTCCCATAAATCCCTGAAGTGTTGATCATTTATTTTAACATCCCAATACATGCAACCAGGTCTTCCAAGTCGCAAACATATATGCTGCCATGAGTCCCCTCTAGCCAGAGGAAGTCGAAACCAAATGTTAGATGATCCACTTCTCAAACCAACTTCTTCAACATATGAGATGTCTAATGCATCCATCTGGCTGGTTAGTCTAGCATGCTTAATGCAAAGTGAACAATGCCTGACCACATGAAGAAGAGCCACAATGTAAATGCTGGATGGAACAGTCCCTTTATTCACCTCAGCTATTAAACTTCCATAAGTGTACCCTTCGGTTTTGGGTATCATCTCAGCAGACATGGCACCCTGTGCCAAAGACATTTGACAACCAGATGCATCTGAAAGTTTTCTTCTCTTGCAGATTCCTGGGTTGTTTTCAACACCTTGAAGAGATGGAATCAAGGCCAACATATCTGAAGCTGTTCGCTTTCTGGATTTCTTATCATTTTTTGAGGTGACATCTTCTCCTGCGCTATAACTAACTGTGGATTCTAGTGTTTGGGCTGCAAGCGTTTACTTGTCCAGTCACATATTGGATAGTGAAAAATAAATAAAGAACAGCATGACTAAACTCTACATGAAAAAGATGAAGATGGAAAGGAAGTATCTTACATACGGGAGTTGTAGCACATGAGCCAGATCCAACAGCCTTAAATGAATCAACTTGAGGTCCATTAGGTCTGGAATTAGGTATTCGAGAGCCAGTTGGTCGTGGAGGAGACAACAGTCGAGATGATCGACTTCCAGATAAAGCCTCATTAGAAGTGTCATTCAACACTCTTAGTTGTTCTTCATCAATTGCAGAAGAGGAAGTAATGTCAACTGAATGCGGAGATTTTGGAGAGGTCAAATCCTGTTCAGACTTGGAAGCAGACAGCTTTTTCCCCGCAGTGCTCCTTACTTGTCCTGTTGGTATGGAGCCGACAGAACTGGACTGAACTGGGCCTTTCACACTACCAGATGAGAACAATGAACCACTATAGAGGCTAGTAGCCCCTGAAGCTTTTGTTACATTATTAACCTGTGCCATCTGTATTCCTCCTTCCCACTTTGGTGAAGGGCTTCCAGCCTTTAAACTATGGATATTCATGGGGACAGATCCATATTGAGATGGAAGTGATGTATTCCCAGTTGAAGAAATATTTTGAACAGATAACGGAGCTGCTGAAGATCCTTTCTCAAGTCCAAACACTTCGTCAACAAGTGATGAAAAACCTGATGGATGACCTTTTGCAATCTGTATGGAATTCTCAAGGCGAATATCAGAAAAGAACTCATGTCCAGATGTTTGATTTGGGCCAATGGCATTGGGCAGAGCAGAACGTAATTTTCCCCAGTCAACCAGGCTTAAATTCATTTCATCCTCATGAACCTGCATTTGTCCTATATCAATTTTCTTGATCCGCACAACCTGATTAAGGTCACCGCCAGATAAATTATCTGTTATAGATGGGTCAGGCTGAGTCTCTAACAACTTAAACAAGGGTTTAAAATCCTTATCAAGCTGCATCAGCAGAAAGTACGAGCTTCCACAGTCTGGAAATCCCATCAATAGCATAGCTGAACCATCTGAAACATTCTTGGGTATTTTAACTATATTGATCCCATGCTCATAGACCTGCAAGAATCCCCAATGATCCATAGGTCTTAGACTTTAAGGTAATCCTGAAACCCAAATAATATGCTTGAAGACAGTCCAAAGGAGAGAAAACAGGTAAATATACCTCAAGTCCTAAAACCCTTCCGATTGAAGCAAATAGGTGTAATATACTTTTGCTTCTCAGGCTTATGAAAACCTCAGCTGCAGTCATAGATCCCTGATTCAAAGCTTCTTCACATTCTATTAAGGCTGAAGAAACCACTATGTTTTGTGAAGATTGAAGAAGAAAACGGCCATTCCTGAATAGGAACACAGGAACGGATTTGAGAAAATCCCCCCAATTAAAATGCAATAGATTAGAAAAATGAAAGTTGGGTACCTGATATTAATTCCAAGAGTAAAAAAAGAAGAGCCATAGGCACGCACACACAACACCTCATGGCCCTCAGAGTCCTTGCTGCAGCACTTATCATCCTTCTACAGACAGAAGCAGAACTCAGATTTAAAACCACGTGCTAGAATGAATGGAAGAAGGTAGGGCATAAGATTATATACATGAGATCCATGGGAAGGCACTGAATCTATAAATTTAAACAATAGTTTGCATGTCGCAAAGGTTAATAGTCTTTCACAGGAAAACATGTACATATCATCATAGGGGTCTTGAGATCAAACATTTACTAAAGATGAAGCCAATGAAGTCCTTAGAAGGCTTTGGCAGTTCTGTCCTTAAAGGCCAGTTTTCTGGAGTTGAGGACTACTCAAGCCTTATAAGGACTACATTTGCAACATCTAAAGATGAAATGATTTTGACCAGAAAGAACTGAAACCACACGAGCACATAAAACAAAATCGTAAAAATATTTAATATCAAGTATCTGAGAATCTATCTATCTTTCGAAACTCAAATGATGTTAACAAAGTCAAACCCCGAAAGGACTGACCATCAGACATGCAAATAAAACAAAATCCCAAAATAATTATCCAAATCTAATCCTTACCGAACCTACTAAATTCCAATGCAACACAGCAAATTGACACTTCCAAACTCCCCAAAAGAGAAAACGTTTCCAAATAAATGTAAACCAACCTGCTTATATTCAATATCAGGTTCACCCATCCGGGACTGGAGCAAAACATCATCTGCAGTTCGACAGACCTGAACATTTTTCACCAGTTCTCTTTTAATTTCGAGCAGCCGAGTATATCTGTTGCAACAAATAGCTCTTAACAGCAACCTCTCAACATCAATACAACTCTGGTCCAGAACAAACTCTGCCTCCTTGCCAGTCAAGGGGTCTATGACAAAGCTGCTGTGGAGACACTTTATCTGAAGATCTGACCCAGGTTCAATTTTAATAAATGGGCATGTACCCGATTCAGACACATTAGCATTTTTATCAAAATCCAACCAGTACACAATTTTCAAGCCAGGAGTTCGCAGGGCAGACGAATCAGATTCTGCATCAGGGTTCTGAACAGAGCTAGAACTCGCTCCATGACCCTCGGATATGAGCTCAAACCGAATTGCATCCTTCCACCTCCCCTGTCGAAGAACCTGAACTTGCCTTATCACCGTGTCCATGACAAGTGTAACACACAGCTCATGAAGAACTGAGTACATAACCGAGAATGGATTATCTGCCGCCGCCATTCGCCTCTCCAAATCATCTCCAAGCACGTGCCGCCGCATTTCCTCCAACTTCACAGGCTTATTTTTCTCCCCGACAAGTAGCTCCAAATGCAATATCCTCCACAAAGACAAGTGTCCTCTATACCCAAGCGTTATCAAAACCTTGAACTCCCCATCCACCCTAAGCTGCGCGGTACCATCAGAAACCTTAATATCAGAAAACTCTTTGGGAATCGAAACCTGAAGCAATTTGGAGCGAACAAGCGTGTCCAATTTCTTCAAAGCAGGTTTCTGCTGATCCTCGGTCAAAGCATACTGAGTCCCCACATCCTCTACACATTTCGGCAGACGCTGGTAACTTCCCGTGAGAAGAATATCAATTGCGGAAGGAACATCATAAACGGGTGCACGCGCCTGTTGAAGCCCCTCGTGCATGAAGAATAACGAGTCTGCAGCTTGCGTGAAACACATGTCGTGATTGGAAACAGTGGAAGCCAGTTGCTGACAGTGCTGTATCAAAGGAACCTACAAAAAACCAAACAAGCCAATAAATTAAAACAAACACAGCAAATTCCATAACAATAACAGAATAACGAGACGGAAATAGAACTGAAGCACGAAAGTGAGAGAGAAATTGAATCACCTGCTGGCACCACTTGGAGAGGACATTGAGACGGATCATTCGCTGCTGAGTCTTGCTCAGGAATTTGAGGATGCTAATCTTCTTGTCGGTGTCGGATAATTCGGAGGACCTGCATTTATCGACGAGTTCTTTGAGAGAGGCGTATGAATCATGAGCGGCGCGTGTGACGAGCGTGGAAAGCTCCACCGTCTGTTGCCCTAACTCCGCAGCCATTGGAAGTTGTGGTTGGTTAGGGTTCTTCCGATCTAATTGCTTTGTCAGAGCAGCATCGAAACTAGGGTTTTACGAGAAAGAGGGAAATTGATATACGGACAAGAACAAGAAGAAAAAGAAAAAGAAGAAGACTAAGAAATAGAACGAAAACGACGAAGCCCGTTCCCAATTCCTCTCTCTCTCACACACACACACCTTTCACTAGTCTCAGTCAGGGTCAGGGCTAAGGTTCGTTTGGTTCTCTCTCTTAAATATATTGTTTGTTGGCTCTTACAAAATTGCGTTATTCTTTCTTTCTTTCTTTTTCTTCTAAAGAAGCCCTTGACTCCTCAATCTCAAAGCGCCCACCAATTTGGGATCGCTACTTTCATCGATTTTATATGCAAACTAAGGAATGGATGAATGAAGAAATATTGCACTTGTCTTTCCTTCCATTTATATTTCCCTCGCTCCCAATCATAAATGATTTGGGGAATCATTTCCTTGACAGAAAATAATAATGAATAGATTATTTATTTAGCTGAAAATTTTAAAAAAAAATCTATAGTTTATTAATAATAATGAATAATATATTATTATAGTTGTTATTAGTATATTATTAGTATATTATACCTAATAACAATAATAATAATTATTATTATAATTATTATTATAGTTGTTAATAATAATAATTATTATTATTATAATTATAATTATAGTAATTATAATAATGTAGTAAAATAATATAGTTGATAATAATAATAATTATTATTATTATTATAATTATTATTATATTTGTTAATATAATTATAATTATATAATATTAATTATAAATATAATTATAATTACAATTACATTTATAATATCAATCATAATAATAATAATATTTTTAATATTATTATTATAATTATAATTAATAATAATAATTATTATTATTATTATTACAATATTTATAATTCTTATTAATAATAATAATAAATTTGTAAATTAGGTATGATAATAAGAATTTTTATAAGTAATAGTTTTATAAATTAATAAAGTTGGTAGGGGTATTTTTGTTTCAAAGTTCATTTGCAAAAGTGGTCAAATTAAATAATTAATTAAGATGAAAGTTTAAGGTATTCATCTAGAAACTAATTTATTATATATATTTTTCTTTTTTTTAACAAATACTCATCTGAGAATAAATTTTTAAGAAAAGAAATGAAGTCTATATTTTAACTTTATTGATGTAGCAAGTCAATGAAAATGATGGCTATCTACTACTCGCATTTTATTTTACTTGATTTCACATGTTATAAATAATTGTTTAAAAAATATCTGAAATAAAACATCTTGATTCATCATTCAAATGTACATTTTGTTGTTTATTTTTTCCTTTACACCCTCAAAAAATAGTGAATATAATTGGATATGATTCGAGTACTCAAAATTTCAATAAAATAGAAAATAAATGAAGGAGGGAAAGGTCTATTAGGAAAGTAAGGTAATATATATATATATATATATATATATATATATATATATTATGTCTTTTTTTTTTTTTGTATTTTTTATTCAGACTTTCTTTTTTAAACTAAGTTAGCATTGATTTAACTAATTCTAATTACAAAAGCATTATTTTTTTTTTCAAAATTATTATTTAATGTGGAGTTAACTGACACATTGCCGATCCTATATTTTGTCATTTAAATTAATTGTAGTATTGATTTAATCAATGTTAACAATAAAATAAATATTTTAACATTATTATTTAGCGATGGGTCAATTTGGAACTTTACTTTACCATGTCTTATTTGTTTTGCACTCAAATTATTAATTAACATTGATTACACTGAATTATAAATTTTTAAAAATAGAGATTATAATAAATTAAAATTACTGATACGTTTAAACAGAAACATTATAATCAAATTTTAAAATAAGGCTTAAATACCTTTTTGGTCCTCGTTTTCGTAGTGTTTGTTGCGAATGATCCTCATTTTCACAAAATGTTTAAAATGGTTCTCATTTCTTACCGAATGTTTAGAATGGTCCTCATTTTCGCAATTCGTATTTTATTTGGTCCTTTTCTGTAACACCGTTTAAATCATTAACGAAACATTGTACATGTGACACGATTTGTATTAGGGTGTATTACATGTACTGTACAGGTGGCTTAATTAGATATTTGGGGATAAATAAGTGAGCTAGGGTTTTGGTAGGGAATGTTTGGGCAGTTGGTGAGTTTTGGCAATCTTGTTCCTCCATTCCCAATTGGTATTGCTGCAATTTTCTTCTTCCTGCAATCCCATTATATAGGTATGTTACAGTCCCAATTTTCTTCTTTTATCTCTGGTTGTAACCGTTGGAGGCAACCGTGTTGTATCACTTCGTGCACTATTGGTGGTTCAACGAGAAACGAATTAACCCCGATTTGTAGTTGTAGAGAGATGACTGCTTTGAGGATGGCAAGAACTCCAAAGAATATTGGTAGAAAATTTTGGGTACAATCTATTTTTATTTTTGTGTTAATAATAAATTGGTTTTAATTTTTGGTTTATTGATTTACAGAGTGGTGGTACCAATAATGTGGGCTGCAACTTTTTCAAATGGTGGTGTTGATGAAAAGGATGTCATCATCATGACACAAATGAGGCAGATTAATGATTTGGAGAAGTCATTGAAGGTTGCTGAGAAGAGGCTGCAATTAGTAATATGGGTTCACTTGAGTTGTTATTGTATTATTCGTACTGTTATTGTGTGTAATCTTTTAAAGTCCAATCTGTGTTGTACTATTATTAAATGAAGAAATGAATTAGTTTGATTATGTTGATATTAGTCTCAACATGTTCAAAATGACATCTTAATTTGAGCATTGAAGTAAGTGAAATTGATTTAAGTTTGGGAAAAGTTAAATTGATATAAGTTTGGAAGAAGTTAAATTCATAACATTAATTCATCCTCAATCTCTACTTCAGGAGTCTCTTCATGGGCCTCTACTTCACCACCGTGGTGGACAATAACATTGAACCTCTCATCACTCATTACCCTAAAGTAAATTAAACAGATAAAAAAATGTATTATTAAGTCTACTTTAACGCAATGGGGGACCACTGCTACAATCAATTACAAATAAAATAATGGGAACCATTACACCAACATCGACAACCGACAAACAAACCAACTAAAATAATACCCCACTGAACCCCACCTACAGACACAAACTACACAAAATCATGGAAGTAATTTAAAAATCATGCAGAACACAACCCAGAAAACCCTGAACCCACTTACCTCGTTGATGATGATTAAATAGAAAATTGAAATGAAGAGTGCAACTGCAATCCAATGATGAAATGGCAAGTATTAGCTGCTTCCTCTGCAAATCTGAACTCAAGAAAGACGAAGATAAAGAAATTTCCCTAATTGCAAAATTTCCC
>Ga0214543_1005821_pt1 | contig 22382 bp, 8 predicted proteins | sample CNSS2metaG_FD_160094 | JGI IMG/M metagenome (GOLD analysis project Ga0214543, IMG submission 160094) | Root nodule microbial communities from cowpea collected in UCLA plant growth center, Los Angeles, California, USA - CNSS2 | ecosystem: Host-associated > Plants > Roots > Nodule | place: USA... | reverse complement strand
TATATATATATATATAAAATAATTAATAATATTTTTAAATTTCATATAATTTTAATTTTTTTAATTCATATTAATTATTTCAAATTATTTTTATAACATCAAATTATAAAATCATTCTCTTTTTTCATCAAGGGTATTTTGGTAACTTTTTAGTTTTATCTATTTTCATAATTTATTTTATCTATCACATCGATCAAATTTCTCACCGACTTTCATACAACTTATCTTCAAATCCATTCACTTTATCCTCCAAATCCAATAAAAAAACACATATATTCATCCATTCAAATTTACACAAATTCATCTTTACACCCTCCCTCAAATATATCCTCACAAAGAAACACACCGTTTGTGTTGGAGCTTTGAGATCAAAACTACCTCATTTTTAAATTCTTCTATGCCTTGTCCAGAGTGCTTTTGACAGCCTCTTCAATCATTAGACCCTGAAGTCATCATCCAAGGTAAGTAGAAAATGATATAACTAGTTATAAAAAATATAAATAATAAAAATTATATTAAAATAAAATATTTTTTTTTATTTATAATAAAAGAAATTAAAATTGCAAAAATAAAATTAAAATTTAAATAAGGGATTTGTTGGAATAAATTTCAAATACATTTTCTTAAATAAAAATTTGTATATTATTATTTAATTTGTATCGTGGTTTATCCTTTATTTAAATTTAATTTAACTAAATTATGATTATTATATTTTTTATACTTAAATTAAGTTAAGTTAAATTCTAAAAAGGTAATTAAAATTGTATGTACTAAAATAGTTCAATATAATTCTAATGAAATTCAAGTGACAAAATTAATATGATGTTACTGTTTTTTTCTAATTAAATTAAATTTAACTAAAACTATAATTACCATGTGTTTTATACTTTGTGTGAGATTAAACTACTAAATAATAGACTTACAATAAAATATACCAAAATGCATAAATTCAATTCTCAGAAAGTATAAAATATGTATACCACTTAAGATTCAGTTTTTATGATTAAAGTATATATAAGTAACAAAGAAGAAGTATTATAGCTCCAACAAGAACCGATTCCAACAATTTCCAATGACCCAAAATTTGATTCCTGTTAAAATCACAAAGAAACCTAGAACCGATTCCAACATTCCCATAATTGATTCCAAGCTTCTTTTAAGAAATGCGGAATCGATTCCACCCCAATCTCAAGAACATTATAATCAATTTCATCAACATTTCAAATACACCAGAATGGATTCTTCTCCTTGTAACAGAAGGAAGAAACGATTCCACTTTCCCCTAGAATCAATTCTATCCCCTCCCACATTGAAACCCCTTTGAAACTCACCAAGAACTGCATCCAACGAATGAAGGAATTGTGTACCCTACATTATATCTTCGTTTCCATACTTAATATAAAAAATTGAATATTACACATTTTGTTCCCGATCAATACAAGAATCCGGTCAAAGCGGTAAAAAATTAAAATAAGACACATATGAACGAATTAATTTGGCATGCCCAGTGAATCAGTGGTGTTAGAACACTTAAAAAATAAAAGCACAATATAAGATGGAACCAACCAACCGGTCACCGACATGTGATATGTGCTTAACCATTCATGTTGAATATAAGGAACGTTATTGTAGTAAGAATTTTCAGATTAAAGTTTTGTAGTCTTAAGAAAACGAAAATAATTTAGAACTTTAGAATAATAAGATACAATGATGTTGCATAAATCAAAAAACAAAATGCAGTTTTGATAACAATAAATATTTAATCGAGATCGATAGTTAATTAATAGTGATATCCTTAAGTTTGTTCATACAATTATTTTGATTATATGGAGTTCAAATTTCTAGAATAAAATAGCTAATTTGTCTATTAGGATTTGAATTTATTAAGTATGAAATCGTGTAATATAATTTGAGTAAAATTATTATATGATTTAATTTAGAGAAAAAAAAATGAAAATAAATATATATGAATAATGTAGATCAAACTATCATAGAGAATGTAATTGTTGGATTTGGGTATGCTTAGATCAAATATGTTATTTTAGTAATAATAAAATTGTGTTTATGATTATTTCATTGTCATATTTATTGAATTTCTATGATAATATCTTTAATTAAAATTAAAGACTTATTATTATAATAGTGAGAAATAAGTTTGGTAGAATTATTGATTTGGTCTCCAATTTTTTGAGTTGATTCAATTTGGTTCCCAAATTTTTGAAGGTTCAATTTGGTACCTTTATTTTTAGAGTGGTTCAATTTAGTACTTCTTATTATATTTCAATTAGCACCGTTTATATAGTGGTGACTTGTCACTGTGCAATAGAAACCTTGGTTAAGTTGTTAATTAATTAGATTGGTTTGTTTGTTGGGTGTAGTCAACATCATTTTAGTCTCTCTATTGATGTTTTCTTGATCAAGTGTATTTAGTATGATATTAAGATTAGTTGTAAAATTTGTTACATAGTGACAGCTCACCACTATACAAATTCTGGAAGATGATGGTAGGTACTAAACTGATCCACTTTCAAAAATAAGGGTACCAAATTGAACAAACTCAAAAAAAAAAAAATAGAGGATCAAATCAATAATTATACTAATAAGTTTTATATAATTTTAATTTAAATTGTTCTTGATCGTATTGAGGATAGAACATCATTAATCTGGATATATCATATGTGTAGTGGTCTTTATAAGATAAAGCTTAAAAGATTTCATTTTTTGAAATTACACATATAAATGGTACATATAGAGATATGACCATTGAACTGAGAATAATTTCTATTGGTTAATATTACCTTTGAATTGTCAATGGGAAATTCTTTCGAAGAAATATATAATTTCCTTATACTTGAGATATTATCATAGAAATTATCAAGTTATTTATTATACTTTGATATATCAAACATGTAACGCTAACACTCCGTGATGTTAATTAAATGATTATTGGGTATGATTAAATTCTCGTGAGATTAATGAGTAATCAAGAAAGAATCCATCAACTATTCGTAATCATTTTGAGATTTATATAAATAATGATCTTAGCCAGGATATTATGAATAAAAGAAGAAAGGAGTTAACTTATTAAAATTTAAGAGTTATACCATATTCTACCGTTAATACATAATAGTAAAGCTGAAGAAAAATATTATATTAATCTTCTAGTAGCTCTAAAGTAAACTAAATAATTAATAAATTACTAGTTAATTTATTACTGATTTAGTAACGAACATACGGGATTAGACTAACAAATGTTCTTATCTATGTTAGACGAAAAAATATCATTGATTAAATTAAAGAATTTAATTTTAATTAATATTTTTCTTAAGTGAAATATTATTATACTTTTTGTTAGCACCAAGTATAATTAATATGAAATCTGGAAATCTATAAATTGATTGGTAAGACTTGGTTAATAGATTAGTCAGCAAATAAATACTTTTATTAATAGGCTTAATATTTAATTTTGTCCTTTAATTTTATTTAAATTTTTAAAAAGATTCTTAGTTTTTTATTTTAAAAATTTGAATAAAATTATTAAGCCTTTATTAATATGATTAAAAGCAACAAACTTAGAGAGAGGTTTTAAAAGAAAAAGAAAAAAAAAATATTACGTGGGGTGGGCTTTTTTATTTTCTGTGATTAGATTAAAACTCACTATAAGACTCCTAAAAACATACAAGAGGATATACACGTTGACTCTATTTTTGAGAAAGAAAAAGGAGTAATTTTAAAAATTAATCTTTCTCTTTAACATAGTTGCTTTTGTCATATGACTGAGATTTAAGCTTTTCACGGGTCAATAGTTAATAGACCAAAAAGGTTTGGTCTCGGTGTAGATACACGTGTAGGACCTTCGTGCATTTGAGGAGAAAATTTCTCAAAACTCATATAAGATATTAATTTTTTCTTAATTTTTTGTCTCCTTGGTATTTAGAATGCATAATTTTAATCAAAATAGATTCAATATTTCTGTTGTGCATGTTATGAATATATGATTTTTAACCTTCAGTAATAATATTTTATTTAAGTCTTTGTATGGTTTTTTATATATTTTTTTGCATAAAAAAACATTTAAACCTATTATACACTTTATGAAAAATTATAAAGCTCAATTACTCGTTTGATCGCTATTTTGGTTGAAAATTTAAAATTTGATTCTACTTTAAAAAGTAACGATTACGTCCTAATTTTTGAAAAAATATTTTAATTAGATCTTTCTAAACAAAATTATTAATTGTGTTAACTACATGCCAGAATATATGGTTTCTTTATTTATTAACTTTTTCAATTCTTAATTTTTCGTTTGAAAAATTTTGTGTTGTCACATGTTAAGTTTATGGATTGACGCTTATAATTGTTAGTGTCATGTGACATGACATTGTCATATATTGGTGTCAAATGTCATTATCTTAATATCTATTTAATATTTATATGTTTCTCTTTTATTTAGTTTAGTTCTCATTATTTTTCAAGATAGAACAATATTGATTCAATATATCATCTGTACAGATGTTATACTGATATATTTATTATAAAAAATTATTTTTTTATATAATATTATTATATATATATATATATATATATATATATATATATATATATATTTTGTTAATCCATGGTTTTTTATAACGTTAAAACTAGTTAATATAAATATTTTTACAAATAAAAAAGTATTTAAAATTAATATATCATTATTCCATTTTTTTTTATATAAGAATAAATTAATTAATATCATTTATTCAAATAAAAAATTTGATATTTTTAATTATGACCAAATTTATTATTATATAATTGTTATACCGATATTTATATTAAAATTTAGTGTTATGATTAAGAAAATATTGATCAGTAATATATAATAATATATTAAAAAATTATTTTTAATAAAAAATACCATCGTAACATTTATTAGAACATTTGACAATTTTGTTGTATATATGAAAATATTTAAATACTTCCTTAACAGTATATATATATATATAATTTAATTATTTTTACTCAAGATTTGTATTAAGAATAAGTGTTTAGAATGACAAAAAATATTTCAATCTTGATCTAGAATCAAACCTTTAAGTTGTTCGATCATTATCTAAAAGCATTTTCCAATATTTAAATACATCATAATAATAGAATAGATAATTAATCGAGCACATGAACAACAAGGAAAAAACACACAAGAGTCGTGAAAGAAATTTATATTACAAAGAAAAAACTACATCAAGCTGATATACATTACATCTAACCCCAATTAATAGAGAACTTAGTTATGTCTATAAAGGAGGAGCACAAAAAATGACAAAAGAGAATGGTGAGAATGAAGATGGAAGTGGTTTTAGAGCTCTCCTTACACTTATGCTTGCCGCTGGTTTCTGGTTCTCATTCTCCTCTCTAAAAGCTCTCTCTTTTTATCTATAACTCGACTTTTAAACATTTATTAAAGAGTAGCTTATCATTGGGTGAGTCTAACCTCTCATTGGGTGAGATGTTATTTTCATGTCAGAATAAACTTTATATATTTGTTGAGTGAATATTTCTCTCACTAGAAGAGTGAGTTGATGTCTCGTTGGACGAATAGGAAACTTGCTAGACGAGTTGGCGATTATTTTAGATGGAAGAGAACTTCTTCTAGTCAAGCGAAAGGGTTCCTGACAACTTCCTTCAATCTTCCTCAAACTTTCACTTTTCTACAAAATAAATATAAAAAAAAACATAATCACTTCTATTTCCAAAATAAAATGATTAAACCTAATTTTTTTTTATGAAATAGACACAAAATGCATGACACAAATGTAAATAAAGGGTTTCCATACAGGCATGAGAAACAAATTATTACACTTATCAAAGTCAAAAAATGTTATCACAATATATGTGAAAAGAATATGCAGTAAGAATGAGTGATGATTTGTGTTACTTTTAGTGCATTGCTAAAGTCATAAAAAAAAAAAACAAAAGTCCCTTAAACATAGAAATCTTTTGCTTTAAGTCATTAAGAAATTATTGTTTGCTTAAGGTGATATTATTGTCATTATAAGTGGCATCAGTGTTACAATATTTGCTTAAGTGAAAATACTTTTTGAATCAAGAATACTTTGTAAAAAAAATTATGAATTTATCATTGTCTAAATGGATTTAAGATTTTGCGTAAGTAAAAAACTATGAGTGCCTCGTCATAGAAATTTGTTAAATTATCGTCATTTTGCTTTAGTATGATCAAGAGAGAAAATATTTGAAACAATAATATATTGTGAAACAAATGATTCAACTTATCACATTTAAATTGATATATACTTTTGCTTAAGTGGAAATTAACCACTTAAACATACATTTAAGGGTGCTTAAGTGATGACTTACAAAATAAAAATATTAATTCGCTACAAGAAAATGTTTCATTAAACATCAATTTTAGTGACAAAAGTTGTTAGTCACTACAGTGACCAATTTAGATATCAATTTACAAAAATATAAAAAAAAATACTAATTACTAAAATAGTCATTATTATGAATAAAAAATTATAATTGGTCTCTAAATTGGTAAAATTTAGCTACCAAGGTTTTAGCTATCAAAGGAAATTGATCACTAAACATTATTTACAAAAGTTTTTGTTATCAAAAGAATTAGTTTTTAAATTACAATATCTAATTAATTACTGACCAATTTAGCAACTAATTATAATTTTTTATTCATAATAGTGATTATTTTAATACTCAATAAATTTTTATTTTGTAAATTGATATCTTAATTGAATATAGTGACTAAATTTTTTGTCACTAAAATTGATTGTTAACAAAATATTTCCTTATAGTGATTAAATCATCTTCAAAATTTGTGTAATAATTGTTTTTAGGAAGTAATATTTGTTTAACAAAAATTGATGAGAATATTAAAAGTTCGTTACCCTAAAATTATTTTACAAATTAAATACAAATATAAAATAAAGTAAAAATATAAACTAAAAGAAACTAAAAATAGAATGTGTGCATCTACAATCACATAATATTTTGACAACTTTTTTTTATAATATAAAATATCATCTTTTAAGTGATTTTGAAATATTAAAAATAAAAAAATGAAAAAAAAAAATCACTTAAAAAATTCTATCTGTCGATCAACAGAGCAACATAGCGTTGTCTTATAGGACACGGCCTTTGAAACCACTAACGAGACTTTTAAAAGAGAAGATTCAATAATAACAAGCCATATAAAATATAATAAAAAATATAAGTGATTATTATTCGACCTCCAACCCAAAACATTAAAATAAAATATTTACTCAAGACATTAAGATAAAAATATTTACTCAAAATATTAAGATAAAATATTTGTAGGTATTTTTCTTATGTATTACTCGAATTTCTCATTATATGTAACACAAATTCATTCATAATAATATATAACACAGTAATAAAGAGGTATTAATAACCTTATCTTTTTCTGTTATGAATTCAAAGGAAATGTAATTCACAATAATTGTATCAACACTAAATGCACAGTATAGAAAAGGATCTTTTAACGAAGGTTTTTTCAAGGGATATTGATACCGTCGTCATTGACAAATGTTTTCATCCACATGGTCCAAACAATTATTGTAAGGATAGCCAAACTTTACTCTATCAACCTTATTATTGTTATTGTATTGTGCAAATTGTATAATTTTTTTTTATTCTTCTCTCTACTCAACACTTTGATATATTAAATTAATTCAATCTCCATGCATGAGTGTTATGTAATCATTTGTTTATGTGTTTTTTTAGCGAATTTGTGAAATTATCCATCCACTTGCATCCCGTTGATGAGGAGTGAGGATTTAAGGGTATTTTTCGAATTTTTATCATATTCTCTATGCATGAAATGTTAATTCCATGTGGAGAAAAAGCTAGATATTTCAAGGTAATACAATTGTGTTGTTGCTATAACACCATCCAAGCTTACACTGTTGCTCTAACACCATCCAAGCCTTCTTATTTACTTCAATTATAATTTTTTTCAACACTTTTATGATTATCTTTTCCCAAAATTAATTTTAACCAATCTTAAAATCATTTTATATTAATTTTAACGGTAAAGGCAATGTAGTAATTTTTCATTTTCATCTATTAAAACAAATTTTAATGTGTCATATAAGTTAAATCACTCAAAATATAAATTTCATCCTCCAAATTTATCCGAATCCATTAACATACTCTCTTCAAATTCATCCTCTCAAAAAGAACACAATATAAACGATGGATTTGAAGGGGTGAAAAAGAAGGGAAAGTGAGATTATTTTGAATAAGAGAAGGTCCACTTCACTGTTACTAACTCAGATTGTGATCGGGTGACTCACAGGATGGTCAAAAGTCCATTTCAGGGACTTGACTTAGTTGCGGTTACAGTTAGTTCCTCCATGTTCTTAGACTTGATAGATGTGAATATTTATTTACATTCAGTTATAAAAGACTTATATATAAGCCCTCCATATTAATAAAGTACCCTGCATTTCTCCTAATTATGTGCAGTAGTTTGCTACCTAACAATCCTGTCTACCTCATATGAAAGTGACCACCAACCACATTCCAAAGAGCAATAAACACAGTTGACTTTAAAACCGTTGTCATAACACACATACAACGTCTGTGTCATATGTCTTTTTAACCAACTCTTTTTCGTAACTGTCGTCGTGGCTAACTTTGCACCATGCCAATGTATTAATTCAAAAGCTTTAACATCATAATTTAGGGTATATACTATAATAAAGTGTCTTCTTGTTTCCATATTCCGTTGCTTATAAATAAAATCCAAACAGTGTTAAGTTCCATACTCCAAATCGAAAGAGTAGTTTAGGCAGCACGTTATGGAATCCCTTGATGCTGCGAAACTACTGCGAGCTCATGCACACGTATGGAATCATATTTTTAGCTTCATAAAGTCCATGTCCCTTAAGTGTGTTGTTGAGTTAGGCATACCAGACATCATACACAACCATGGCCAACCCATTTCACTCTCAACCCTCATTGCTTCACTCCCAATTCACTCTTCCAAAACTCACTTCATCCCTCGCTTGATGCGAATCATGGTTCATTCTGGCTTCTTCTCTCAACACAATCACACCCAGAATGAGCAAGATGTCACCTATGCACTCACTGATGCCTCTTTACTTCTGCTAAAGAGCAATCCAATGAGTGTGACACCTTTCTTGCAGGTCATGCTTGATCCAGTTTTAACAACTCCATGGCATCACTTTTCTACTTGGTTCAAAAATGGTAATCCTACACCCTTTGAACTGGTACATGGGAAGTTGCTTTGGGAGTATGCTGGAAGTGATCCCAGAATTAACATCTTATTCAATGATGGCATGGCAAGTGATGCTCAACTAATCACTAGGGTGGTGATTGAGAAATGCAAAGAGGTGTTCATGGGATTGGAGTCACTGGTTGATGTTGGGGGAGGGACAGGAACCATGGCAAAGGCCATTGCTGAATCCTTCCCTCAGTTGGAATGCATCGTATTTGATCTTCCGCATGTTGTTTCTGGCTTGCAAGGAAGTGAAAACCTTAAATATGTTGGAGGGGACATGTTTGAGGAAATTCCTCCAACTGATGCCATTTTGTTGAAGGTAGAATCTTACATTTATTAGCTTTTTTTTCATATACCTGACATGATGTTAAACCTCGGAGAATTAAAACACCGAATTGATCAAATGGAAAAGAAAGAACAATATCATCATCGTCAAAGAAAATGAAATAATCAATAATGATTATCGGAACTAAGCTAGCACTAGTAGTCTATTCTAACTATTAATATCAAAGCAGACCAAAGGGTTTAAGATCACTATGGATATTGACATAATATATGAAATTAGAAATAGTAACACTTTTTTGGCTGAATTCTCTCTTTGGATGTAGATTGGTACAGTCATGATCGGGAGACTTTTTGTTCCAATTAATAAATGCAGCTCATTAAGTTAATGTTAGGTGTGTAGATTCAACTTGGTCATCTGTTTTTGAACAAGTGGCCCCTAGTAGCTAGTTTCCGTAGTTATTAAGGACCTAAGCAGTAGCATATGACTAATTTACGTGTAACATGTTCATGCTGGTAAAACCGGTTTTAGATCTATTAAATTTGCATTTTTGGGGATTAATTGTTATATATTGAGATTAATTATATTACATGAGGTGATAATTGTAAGCAGCTTAATTCTTTTTGACTATTCTTCTGATGAGTGTTTTGAATGAGAAAACAGTGGATATTACATGACTGGAGCGACGAGGAGTGTGTGAAGATATTGAAGAAATGCAAGGAAGCTATATGGAAGAAAGGGAAAGAAGGGAAGGTGATAATCATAGACATGGTGATGGATAATGAAACCAAAGATGAAGAATCAGTTGAAACACAACTCTTCTTTGACATGTTAATGATGGTGTTGGTCAAGGGAAAGGAGAGAAACGAGAAGGAATGGGTTAAGTTATTTTCCTCTGCTGGTTTCAATAACTACAGTATAACTCCCGTTTTGGGCGTTAGGTCTCTCATTCAGATCTATCCCTAGTTAGTGAACAATAGGTGGTCATCTCTCTCTTTGGTATATCTACAGTATTAGGCTATAAATGTTCTGTTTCTTGAATGTTTAGGTATGTAACAATAAATGAATCAGTCAGATTGTCAGTATTTATATTTTAGTCAGTATTTGTATTTTAAAATAAAAATAAACAAATTTTTAATGCTTCACATGTTTTTCAAATATATTAATTTCAAAAGCTATGTTACTCTATACTTTAAAAAAAAAACACTTGTACATTTATTAAATAAGTAATTCTTTAAAATTATTTAGAGTTAAATATGTTTTTGATCCCTCAAGTTTTAGTGAATTTTGAAATTTGTTCCTTTTCAAAACTTTATATCAATTTAGTCCTTCATTTTTAGAAATGCATGGGTTTAGTCCTTCTTACAAAATTTGTTAACTTTATTTGACATTTGAAACACATTTTATGATAATATTTGAATTAACATTAAAGTAAAAATGTGTTAAATGGTGTAAACTTAACAAAATTTGGTTAAAAAGACTAAATTCACACATTTTTAAAGATGAAGGACTGAATTGGTAAAAAAATTTAAAAAATGACTAATTCTAAATTTTACTGAAACTTGAAGGACAAAAACATATTTAACCCACTTATTTCCTTCAAGTTCAACTAAACTTATTTACTAGATTTGAAATTTTATTATATTTGGAGAGTGGTATTAAAACACGGCAAAAGACAAAATGGCATCATTGCTAGCTCTTTTTGCCACTCATATTTGAAACAACACATAAAAAATATAATAGAAATAGGAGGATGGACGTCTTAAAAACAATGGACATACGCTTAAAACATGTTACATATATAGGGTGGACAAAAACTCTAATTTTTTTTATCCAATCCACTTTTATTCTGATTTAATTCATTTAAAATTTATTTAATTAAAAATCCAATCCATTTAGAATCCATTTGAATGGATTTGAATTTCAATCTAATCTACATTTTATATATTTTATGAATTGGATATTCATTCTCTAAATAAAGATTTTAAAATATGGATCATCCAAAAAATCCAATCCAAATTTTCAATTTAAAATTTTAGTTGGGTTAGGGTAAAGGTTGAGATGGACTAGGCTAAATTTACACTCGGATGAACCTTACTCGATGACCTGTACGAATCGGGCAGACTCAACGGCCCTAAAGGGCCGAGCGGACCTGCAATCAAAACAATTTGGGCAGGCCTAAAGACACGAACAGATTAGGTGGGTCGGACGAACCGAACGAGTCAGTCGGGCCCGACGACCTAAAAAAGTCGGGCGATCCTGATGACCCAAACGAGCCAAACGGGCCCGAAGACTCGGATGGGCTATGCTAGATTGATCTGACAACTCAGACAATTCATGCTTGACGACCTGTATGCACTAGGCAGGCTTGACAACCTTGGTAGGCCGAGTGGGCCCGATGACCCGGACAGGCTGAGTCATCCCGAACACCTGGACAAGCTGAGTTGGCCCGACGACTCGAATGGGCTGTGCTAGATGACCCGTACGGACTGGGCGGGCCCAATGACTTGAACGAGCCAAGCATGCTCGAAGACTCGAATGGGCTAGGCTGGGCCGGTTTGACGACTCAGACGAATTATGCCTGATGACTTGTACGACCCTGATGGGCCGAGCGGGCGCGACGACCTAGACAAATTGAGTCGTAACGTCCTTAAGGACACAAATTTTAGAAAATTCAATTTAAATTTCTTTTGTAAAAAAATGGATTCTGGATTTTCAACTTAATCCAAATATTTGAACTGAATTTAAATCTTAATCCAAATATTTTGATCTGGATTTTGAAAAAAATCAAAACTAGTTTTGTTGAAAGAATGGATTTGGATCGAAAATCTGATACAATTATTTGGATCTAAAATAAATATGAATTGGATCATTAAAAATTCAATCCATGACCACTCCTATGCATATAGATTCTTTTACTTTTCACAATATCAAAAATTGAAGAGACGTTCTTATTTTTCACAATATCAAAACCTAAAGGGACGTTTTGCAAGTAATAATGTAAGAATATATTTTCCTTAGCACCAATGAAGTCACTAGTTTGGATTACCAATAAAAACCCAAAAACTAATTTCACTTTTGTGGGAAATCTTTGTTTTGTACGTATTAGAATTTTATTATGATAATGGATGGACTATAAATATTTTTTAACTGCTGTGGAAGGTGTTCAGACGTAAAAATGGAGGCTTTTGTTTACATTCAAAAAGCCTCACTATCTTTGTTTTCTTTTTTATATGTGTTGGAGCATCTCAAATATTCTATTTAATATAATTTATTTGCCTATAAAAAAATAGTACAGAAAAAAAAACTTCAATTCAAATTACTAGCTCATCCAAAAGTTATAATGGATGGACTATATATTTCATCTCTATTCTTATTATCATGTTGAACGAATATAAAATTTTAATGTCATAATGAGATAAAGTAATTTTCTTATTGTGTTAATATCAATAATTTAATTTTTATAAAAAGGTAAAAATCACAATAAAAAAATATAATATTATTAAATATTTAATATAAAAAATATATATTCTCATTTTTTTTATTTCAAATATTTAAAAAAATTATAATTGGATAAATTTTAAATCAGAATATATAAAATGAAAGAATTATATAAAATATTATAACATAAATAAATTTCATGATAATCACAATATTTATTAATTTTGCAAAAGTTAATAAAACAAAATTGATAAAGTAAAAAAATATTGTTAAAATTTTTCAAAAAAGTAGATTAAAAATATTTGAAATATCTTATTACTTTCTTTATAATTCTAATCAAATCTCTTTTCTTATATACCAATAAAACTTACAATATACCACTTAATAAAATTTACATATATATATATATATATATATATATATATATATATATATATATATATATATATACTCTTATATAATGAGGATTCCTTTTCTTTATCTCCATATTTTCAATTTTATCCTTTAAATGACTATTTTTTGTTTAGCCTTTTTTTAAGTTAACCATTTTTTAAAATTAAATAAATAAAAATTATCCACAATTAAATTTTAAGAAATATTTATATTTATTTTTTGTACCACACCTAGCCGGTCTAGCCAAACACACTTCTTTTCCTTTGCCGTTATAGTTATACCGGCAAAGATTGGAGGACTGGTGTATCACACCTAGCCAGCTTAGCCTGATTGTAGTCCCAAAACCCGTCTACATAGCCCCTAAAGACGCAAATAAGTAATCACCATGTATGAACGAGTAACAGTATCCGACCTAAGCCACTAAAGGGTAACCGGCCTAAGCCACTAACTTAAGATAACTAGGCAGGATGACAAAATCAGAGCACCACCAGCAAGGCTCCTAGGGGCCCGCGATAATCGAACTAAGGGACCTGGCCTAAGGCTCAGGCCCACCTACGGCCCAAACAGGGGCCAACCCATGACATGGCCAGACATAATTAATAATCTATAAATACATATGGACCCCCAGTAATTAAAGGTACGCATTTATTACTCCCTTAATTACAAGATTTAACTTTTTGAAAGTTCTTGGTTGACTTGAGCATCAGAGTCTTTTCCGTAGGTAACCTCTCTCAGGTCCAAATCGGTCCATGCCGAGATACCCATAAGTGACGTATAGTAGCCGGAAGGAAGCCTACTAAGAAGATTGTGGATTGAGGTAAGGTAATACTTGTGTCTGACATATCTTATTTGTTCTCCACATGAACATTTTTATGATTACAATTTTATTATCTTTTGTTATCACAAAAAGAGTGAAAACATATATGCGTAAAGTATGTTTCTCACTAGTTAAACTAATAATAATCCAATTTTTGACATATATCTTTTATCTTTTGAATTTGGATAGTGTAAATAAAGTTGATGACAATGATATTAAATTATTATATTATATTAATAGAAACATCTTCAAATAATTGCGATTATAATATTATATCAATAACTTAAAAAATAAAATAATTATATAAAAAAACATCAAAAGCAATATTCTTCATGACAAAAGTAAGCAACAGCGATGTAGTTTCATTGGGGGTAGGGATGGCCATGACCCCCACAAATTTTAATTTTTTTTATATTATATTATATTATATATATATATATATAAAAGTATTTTCATTTTTTTTACTTTTTAAATTATATGTAACATATATTGGAAATTGATAGAAATTAAAGTAGTTATTTTTTATTCTTTTATAAAGCATAACATTTAATATTAATAAATAATAAAAAATAAAATCAAATGTAATGAAGAATAAAAATATTTATTAAGATATTTCTTATTTTCTTTCCCATTGAGTTTTAGAGTTTTCCATAAATTGTACTAATCTCGTATTCTCACATGTTTTCTTTTTGTTTCGAAAAAAGAAAAGTTAGATACAAATTCATTATTTTTGCTTTCATTTATCATATTTGTTCTGTTTCATGCGTGAAAAAAATGTAATTATCTCCTATCACTTTATATTGAAATATTTGTTTAATAGTTAACATTATTTTTAATCACATGAGCCTTATATTCATCTTCTACGAATATAGGAGAAAAATGATTGTATAATGTGTTTTTTCATAACCGTTCTTTAAGAGACTTTGTTGTCATTGATTTCTCTTTTGGTAACTATTAATTTTTTATTTTTTGATTAAATTATGATAAATTATTTTTTAATCTTAAACTTAAAAAAGAAATAGGTATATTAATGAAGAATAAAAGAATAGATTTATTATTTGAAAGTGATAAAAAAAGAACTATCCGTGACGTGAAAACAAGATAAATTCAATATCTTTACATACCAAGAATCATGATATAAATGATCATATCGTTTAATTAGAGGAACCATTTCTTAAGGTTCAACGAATTATAAGTGAGGAATTTCATATTAATTCTTTTGAAACATGTTCATATTTCCACTGAAAAATAAATAGTTGAAAATTTTAGTTACAATTCAACGTGTTCATATTAATCCTTTATATATGTGTGATTTCTTTTGTAGTTACAATTATACTAAATTATGGATTCATTTTCATTTTGTTAGTGACAATAATTAAATAAAAAAATTTTGAATATATTGTTTTGACTCCCCCAAAATTATTAGTCAAAACTGCCACGGGTAAGCAACAAATAAAAATATTAAAAAGAAATAAAATGACCAAATATGCATCCTATAAGCGATTTAATACATCATTGAATAAAATCGTAACAAAAAAATAATTTATTAAAAGTATGATGAAATGAAAAATACTTTAGAGATATGAAAAAACTTTTTATATACAGTCAAACTATTAAGAGATAACGAACATCGTTTAATGAAAACAAAAGTTTTTCAAATAAAACAAAATTAAAGATTAAAGATAATCAAGAAGATAAATTTTTATATTACCTAGTAAATAAATGATTTATGCAGTTAAACACTCGATTTAGAATCAAATATTATAATGTGAAAAAAGATAAAAAATAAATAAAAGTATTAAAAAGAAGCAAAAATAATCAAATTTGAAACCTAAAATCTATTTGATTTGCTCAAATTGATAATGTACCATTTGATCATAACTACGCAAAGAAAAAAAAATGTAGTTGTAAAACCCTAGAAAATTAAAATAATTAAAAACGGATAGATATTGTTAGGTATTATGGGATGTCCTTAAATATTGTTAGATACTATGAGATATTTTTAGAGATGGTTAGATATTAAATAGTGATAAGTAATTATTTTAAAAATATTTATTTAAAAAGTTATGATATGAGATATAATTGTTTATTATTATTTATTTTATTTAAAAGATTATCTTTCAGATTATCAAGTTATAGTAAAGATTTTACCGTTGAAGAAAGATTATATAAGAAATAAGGTAAATATTGATATATAATATAAATAAGTAACGGAAATAATTTTTAAAAGATTATAGAGTGCGCATGGATATTATCTTTAAGATTATACGAGTGCGAGCATGATGAGTGGCCTTCAACATCTAAGTGTGATGAGACGAGTGTGAGCATGTTTGCATGAGTGCTCCAAAATATTTGAGTGTAATGTAACAAGTATGAGGAACTAGAGTGTAATGACGTCATATGACTGAGTGTAATGATGTCATTACAACATCGTATGACTTCGGTGCATTTTGTAAAACTTCATAAAGAAACTGAAGTCGTCACAATATCACACAAATTCAGTAAAACACAAAAAGTCATCTTAAGCTATGACGACTTCAATTTTTTTATGAAAGTCATCTTGACTTGGCACGACTTTAGTTAAAGTTAAATCGCATCAACATGACAGAACTTCTTTTTGAAATCAAGCCAACTTGGCATGACTTGCCCAAATTCGAATTTTTTAAAAAGTTATTCCATTTTGGTAATTTGATAATGAAATTACACTATAATTGTAAAAAACCTGAATTCTTGAAGCTTAACTTGTAATTGGAACATTCAAGAAGCGTATCCCATTAACGACACCACATACATATGTTGTAATGAAAGACGATTTAACTTTTTTCTTAAATTTAGTCATGGTTCCTCATCCCAATCATTGACAAAATATTACCTTCTAAAAACCCCAAGGTCAAGGAAATAACCTCCTTTGAAGACTTACATATGTTAATTTAACCACTACACATAAATTTACACCACAAGAAAATGTTTCATTAATAATCTATTTTAGTAGCTAAGAGTCGTTAGTCACTATAGCCACCAATTTAGATATCAACATACAAAATAAAAAAAATTATTAGTTACTAAATTAGTCACTATCATTAATAAAAAATTATAATTAGTCGCTAAATTGACCACTAATTAATTAAATACTAAATTTATAAACTAATTCATTTAGTAGAAAAAATCTTAGTAGCTAATGTTTATTGGTCCATTTCCTTTGGTAATTAAAATTTTGGTAGCTAAATTTATAAACTAATTTAGAAACCAATTATAATTTTTTACTTATAACAGTGATTATTTTAGTAACCAATAATTTTTTATTTTGTACATCAGTATCTAAATTGCTCACTACAATAACGATTTTTAGCGACTAAAAAATGGGTTGTTAATAAGATATTTCCTTGCTGTGATACAACTCTATTGTATTTTATTCACTCATTAATTCATATACAAATGTATAACTTATATGGTGCTTCATTCATTAATTCACATTACTAAGGCATTACTTATAATTCTTAATTGACCACGTATAACTTAAATGTTCGCATTGTTGAGCTAGTGTTCAGACTTTTCTGTTGACCAAGCAATCAAAAATTAATTGCAAGATCAAAACAAGATTTTAGTAAATACATTGGTAATATAAAGATTAGTGAAGTAAACATGATTAACCAAGAGGAGAAAATTGATCCTATCAGGCCGGACAAGATGCCAAATGCTACCTATTTACTCCTATTGCATACAACAGTAATTTTTTTTTCCTACTACATGTCTCTTTTATTGGTATACTTCCTCTTAACAAAAAACATTTCTTAACCATGAATAACTCAATACTGACCTTTACTTTGTCATTTACCACAAGGTACATTCACTAAACCCTGCCATTAAGACTTAATAAAAGATCAATAAACATAGGATCCATCACTCACTATATACTATTCATTTGAGTTCATCAATAAGATAAATCTTCAGCTCATAAGACACGATAGTTGCAGAAGAGTGGGGAGGTTCATAGAGCACAACTAGGAGAGAAAGTCTAAATGACAAAATCAAAACCATTTATTTTGATAGAAGATTTGTAGTTATTACAATAAAATAAAAACTATTTACATTATCAAATGTTTTTTGAATTATAGATGCAACACATATTTGCTGTCTGATAATACTTAATACAACAATAAATAAAACGTTTTTGCACTTTTCTAATTTTCTTCAATTCTTCAATAATTATTAACATTTCCCTACTTTCCCTTTATACTTCAACATATATATCCTGCCTTCCTCAACTTAACCTTGAGATTTCTTAGACATTATAAATATATGATATTCATGTGGTATGTTTTCTAACGATGAACTTACGAGCTATGCTCCACCCAGCTCCTAGCTGTTGTTTTCTTCACTCCCTGTTTTCTCATTTTATCCCTAACTTTGTCAACGTCTTTCCACCTACCAGCCAAAGCATATATGTTGGAAAGCAACACGTAATTTCCAGAATTATATGGTTCAACCTTGAACAATTTATCTGCAGCAAGTTCCCCGAGTTCAACTTGTTTGTGAATGCTGGTAGCATTTAAAAGAGAACCATAAATGCCAGCATGGGGCTCCATTGGCATTCTTTGAATCAACTTCATAGCCTCTTCTAATTTACCTACTCGACCTAGCATATCAATCATACATGCATAGTGGTCTACATCAGGAACTTTGATTGATTCAAAAACTTCCCAACCCTCCTCCAATAATCCTGCATGACTGCATGCAGTCAATACCCCAATATATGTTATGCGGTCTGGTTCAATACCATCTTCTTTCATTTTTGACATTAGCTTGATGCTTTCCGTTCCATGCCCATGTGCTGCTAGCCCGGAAATCAACGTGTTATAGGAAACTAGATCTCTGTTTTCCATTTTTTGAAATACTATTTTTGCATCTTCCAAATCTCCACATCTTAAGTACATGAAAATCAAAGAATTATATCCAGAGATACTAAGCTTGATATGATTTTCATTGAGGATACTGACAGCCCAATTCCCTAAGCCCAGTCTTCCAAGGTGTCCACAGGCAGAAAAAACAATCACCATAGTCACCTCATCTGGTTTTGAATCTTTACTCCATATCATTTCCTTGAACAGCTCGATTGCCTTTAGTGACTCGCCATTTTGAGCATAACCACCAATCATCGAATTCCATGATACAGTGTTCCTTTCTGGCATCTTATTAAAAAGTTCTCTTGCCATAGATAAATTACCCACTCTTGCATAAGCGCAAATCATGACATTCCATGTGACAGAATTCTTACACAGACCCAATTGGTCAAAAATCTTCTGAGCTTCCTCAAGGTTACCACACTTCGCATGCATATCAAGAAGAGCTGTCTTGACAAAATAATTTGAACGAAACTTCATTTTGCCTAACTTTTCGACAATTGACTCAGCAAGACAAGGATCACCAAGTAATGAGCAAGATGACAGGACAATCACCCAAGTTGTTTCATCTGGTTCATTACCAGAGCTAAGCATCTCATTAAACAATCTTACAGTCTCTTGTGCTGCTCCACTCTGAGTGTATCCTGATAGCATTGCATTCCATGATACCACACTTCTTTCTGGCATCTTTTCAAAATATCTCCTTGCAACCTTTAAATTCCCCATCTTTGCGTGTCCAGTAACCATGGCGGTCCAAGTAATAACATTCCTTTCCGACTCGCCCATCGTGCGAAAAAGTCTACTGGCCTCATCTCCATTCCCGCAATTCCAATATCCAGAGATCATGACGTTCCAATCTGCAACAGTTCTGTCGAGCATTTCATCGAACAGTTTCCTGGCAACCTCAATATGTCCAGACTTAGCATACGTAACCATAATTGCATTTCGGACATGATGATCGCGACAGTGTCCTAGTTTGAGTAAATGAGCGTGAAGTAGCGCGCTGTCCTTTCCTGCAGATTTGATCAAAACCAGATAAAACGATGCATCAAGCTTAATGTCGTAGTATCGTATGTGTTTGAAGAAAGAAGTAACTTCTGTGGTAGCAGAGATTTGGGAGTAATATCTGAGCATGCAGGTGAAGACATGAGCATTGGGATATGTTGCTAAATGAAAAATGTGGTGGGTGTAGTTTGAGGGTGCAAGGAGGCGCGTGCATTCGGTAAGGAGAAGCGCCACCCAGTGGTTGCGGTGGTGGTGGGAGTGGAGGACGAGTTGTGCATGGAGCTGTCTAAGTTGATGAAGATCGGCTACTTTGCCTGCAATGTTTTTCTTGTTCAGAGTTGACATGCCACTATGCAATTGCAGAGTGAAGTGAGATTGAGGTCACATTGAGATTAGTTTGAAACTAAAAAGTGACTCTTATCTGCCCATGATATAGTGCATGTACTTTTACAAGATTATTAAATGGATGGAGGAAGGGATATGGAGGTATTATACTAATCGTGTTTGTTGGGTATTCATTGTTCATAAAAAAAAATTAAAATTAAAATTTAATTTATATTTATATTTTATTAAATTAAATTAAATTAAAATTTTATTAGATTAAATTTAATTAAAATAAAATATAAGTTATATTATATTTTATGTTTTTTATAATTTTATTTAAAAAATTTATATTTTTTTAAATATTTATGGATATGGGAGTATTTATAGATATTCGTAGATTTTTTTTAAAACTCGTGAGTATTTTTTAAATTGGTATCTAACGGGTAAATAGACAAGTATAGATGAAATTTTTTTTTGTGAGTTGGATAGCAGATAGGTATTATTCGTGATTGTCTCGACCTGTTGTCATTTCTAGACGAAGATCACATACTTTTTCTCTTTTAAATGTTATAATTTGTAAATTTGAGAGTAGAATTGGAATTTGCTTCCTATTTTAAATTTTAAATTTTGATACATTTTCATCTTTAAACCTAAAAATAAATAAATATAAACTCTTTTAATTCAAGGGTATTGATTTTTTCACATGTTAATTTGTGTTTTAGATTTGACATTTGAGTTATAACGTGTCAAATCAATTAGCTTAAGATATTGTTTGATAAGTCAAATAACGCATGTAGATTATAAGGACTACATCTTCTTTTTTTTAAGTTTGAGGATTAAATTATATCAAAGTATAGATAAAGACGAATTAGTTGCGTCAAAATTTAAAAACTAAAAACATTTTTTTAATAGAGCAAGAGAGTAAATATATATTACTTGATTTAATTATAAGATAATCGATTATATATAATTTAATCAATTATAATTGTATCTTACTAAAGTATATAATTTACTAAATTTAACTAACTATCACTAGATATGATTAAATTGAATTTGATTAGATGAAATGATCCATTAGAGATGATTAAATTTATTACCAATATCTAAACCAATTGAATTTGTTAAATAAGATAATTGATTAAATATTATTTAATTAAGTATCACTATCTCTTATTATATTGAATTTAATTACATAAAATATGATTTAATTTCTTTTCAAATAATTAAATTGAATTTGTTGGATGATTGAAATAATTGACTAAAATATCATTTGATTAATCTTTGCTATATTTATTACATCGAATTTTATTATATAAGATAATATGATTAAATTTGTTTTTATATTTATTAAAAGGATGCGGGATAATTTAATTAGTTATCTCACTCTATCTTATTAAATTGAAATTGATTAAAAATAAATCACTTGTTCTTAAATCCATTTAGAAGGTGTGAATATGATATAATATCTCTATATCTGATTAAATTGAACGTGTTAGATAAGATAAACAATAAAATATAATTTTATTAATTATCACCATATCTAATTAAATTTAACTTATCACATAAAATATGATATTATTATTTTTTAAATTCATTAAGAGGTGTGAGAAGTTATAAATAAGAATGTTGATGTGATATGGTTGTACAACCATTGTAAGAATTGAGAGAGTGATTACCCATTATCGATCAAAACTTGGTAAAGGCATGTTTGGTGAGCAAGAGAAGACTCCCAGATTTCAAAAAGCACGTTTTCTAACGGTAAATTTCCAAACTCTTAATTAGATAATATGTTTTTCTGCTTAAAGGTGAAAATCTGGGTTCTGATGAAAATTTTTCTGTTTAGTCTTTGCTTTTTAATTTTGTTTTTGCTAAATACACTTACTTTTTGTTTCTTCTATTAAAAATGAAGTATTTGCCTACCTCTATCCTCTCTTTTTTTTT
>Ga0214543_1005820_pt1 | contig 22383 bp, 13 predicted proteins | sample CNSS2metaG_FD_160094 | JGI IMG/M metagenome (GOLD analysis project Ga0214543, IMG submission 160094) | Root nodule microbial communities from cowpea collected in UCLA plant growth center, Los Angeles, California, USA - CNSS2 | ecosystem: Host-associated > Plants > Roots > Nodule | place: USA... | reverse complement strand
TAAAAATTAATCGAAAAAAAAAAAAAAAATCGGTTTAAATTAACACATCTTAGAGATTCTTAACATTCTTAAGCTTAGCCTGTGTTTTCGTTTTTTTTTATTAGAAATTAGATAAGATCTATGGGAAAAAGTAACATCAAAATATTAATAATTGAATTTGTAAAAAAGTCAATTAAAATTATCAAACACATTATATATTTTGTAATATTGAAAAAAAAATACTTCTTAAAAAACTAACCAATCGCGTGAATAAAATAAAAAAAGTTAACTAATAAAGTTATCAAACACATTATATTTTTTTTTGCAAAACCTTTTTACTTTGATTTCTAATTTTTAAGAGAAAATAAAAAGGCAGATGTAGTGTTATTGGATTTGATATTTATTTTTAAAAGTCTACTTAAATTATATCACAGTTTCATAGTCAAACCAACATTTAGTGGTATATTAAAAACAGTGAAACTATTAAGCGTTTAAAGAATAAGAAAGTTATTAAATTAAATAAAAACAAACAAAATATTTCCAAATGCAGGAAATTGAACCACAATGATATTCTTAGGAGATATGCATGTGATCAAATGATGGAGAGGGCTGAGGCAAAAAGTTTTAAGCCAGGATATTTTTTCCATCCTAATAAAAAAATAACTGGAAATTTTAACCATTCAATAAATAAACATTTCAAATTAACTTTTATTTCATATGTAATTTTAATCTTTTTATAAAGTTTTAATTATAGGATCTTTTATTGATATATGTTCATGCAATTACTAATCGAAACTAATATATATATATATATATATATATATATATATATATATATGTGTGTGTGTGTGTGTGTGTCAACCTAACCATATTTATTGCAAGTTTATCAATAAACTCTAGTAATGGGCCACCTATTATATTATGAGTAACAACTCTAACTATTAAATGATATATTAACAATCAAATAATTAAAATCACTTAATTTTGAGAAACTGAATTATTGAATGTGTTTATAAATATTAAAAGTTCACACTTACAGGGAATAAAATTGGATTTAAATATAAATTAAAAATGATAATACTTAAAGTACTTGCAATTGAGTATTATTATTATTTTTAAAGATTTTACTTAGTTTAAATAGTTAACATTTCAATTTCCTTAGATAAAGTAATTAATTTTATTTTAAAGCATTTTTTTAATTTAAAATATTGATACTAAACATTAATAATAATTACTAATTTTAAAATAAATATTTTAAAAATAATTTTAAATATTTAACAATTCTAAAACTTAAATATTTAATAATTAAAAAAATAACATTAACCATTTTTATTCAATGTTATTGAAGAAAAAAAAAATCTAAATAATGTGTGGAACTCAATTAACAATGTGCTCTAAGGGTGAAAATATTATTAGAATAGGGATGAATAGTTGTGAATAATGTGGACCCATATGAAAAGGAATTCAAAATTCATTGACTTTTTAGGATAGTTTGAATCTGTACTATTTTGAATTGTTAAAATGTTTGAAAAAAAGTTTCAAATTTCAATTAATTTTTTGAACGTCTTATCAAAACAATTTGCTCTGTCCTAGGAAAGTTTAAATTCCTTAAAAAATGAACTACCGTGTTAAATGCTTTCATCCAAACAACTCCTAAAGAGAGAGAGGTGATTATAAATATATATTGGTTAAGTCTATTAGAGAAAGTTGATGACCAAAAAAATTATGAATGTTCATATGGAAGAATATATTAATTGGTGTTGATTATGCTAGGTGAAAAGGTCAATTTCCCACAATTTTGAGGAAAGTTGAATGAAACATGTTAAGATCGAAATTATTGACTTATATGATGTTTATTACTAAAATTTTTCCAAATGAAGAAGATTAAAAATTTGTCTTAAGGAACAATGATGATGACAATTAATTGATTACTTTATCTTAAAAGAAATTATCACTAAATTATCAAGAAGGAAAAAAAAATATTAACATTATAATAAAATCAAATTTGAGAAAATAAAACTTCCCTTTCAAATTTAAAAAAATCATTAAATCACTTTGTTTTGAGAATTTAAATGTAGCATTAAGATTTGTTAATCGGTTTAAGTTTCTCAAAAATTCATCCCAGTAATCTAAGATAAATTGTTTTCCTTTGAGAAATATTATTTGCCATAATAACATAATAAGACAATCGACATGTTTGTAATGTGTCTAAGAATATAAAAAACACATTCTTTTATAGTCTAAACTTTCACATGCATATGAAAGATGTAATATACGAGTTTAGGACACTCTTCAATCTTACATGATACATGACTTGAACGAGCACATGTCGACCCTTTAGAACGATATGTATTTAGCTCACGCTTGTTAGTCGATATAAGACTATTATCATTTAGAACAATTAAACCTAATTTTAATCAAGTCAATCCAATTATCTGGTAATTAATGTTTTGGGTCAAAACTCAGTTAGATAAGATCCATGAATAGTATTATAAATAGCATATTTTAGGAAATATATTAATTATGTATTCATTAACATTTATTATTTTTTGACACATCAAGCTGACTTTCAAATCAAGTATCTTTTGCAAGTGGAGTTATAGGATGAGGGTACTTTTGGAGTTAGAGAATATATATCCCTTAAAATTGTAGTACTTGAAATACTTTAGAAGATTTTACACTATATATCTTAATCCTGTAAGAAAAAAAAAATGAAAATCTTTAATCTAAACTTCAAATGAAAAAAAAAAAAAAGATTTAATGAACTTTCTAAGCCACAGAGATGATTTTAAAATCTTTGAATTGTAAGTAAATTGATTTCTTAAAATATCGTAAGGAGATATATTATTGGTGTTCAACAGAACATTATATACGTTTTTAAAAATAAAGAAAAATAATTAAAATAATATAATAATTAAAAATGACAAAAATAAGATAAGATTATATCTTTGAACTGTATGGAGTCTTTGCTCTCCTTAAATCAATCAATCATTTTTTCTTGCTAATGAAAAATAGGTTGGAAATTTGGACTCTCCCCCACCTATGAATCATTGGTGGATCAAGACACTGACCCAACAAAAAAAAATTGTTTTTAGAATTATTTCAAATAGATAACTTTAATTAAAATATGAAAAAAACCTTTAGCCTATTTTTCATTTAAATATTAATTTGTAATTAGTGTTGGAGAAATTAAATATATAAAAAAACTACCAATACACACACATATTTAATCAACTCTTCTTGATAGTTTGTAATTTTTGGTAGCTTTTAAAATAATGACTATCGGGGTTTCGATTAGTTTAAAATTGACCCTTAAAATTGTTAACATTTTGATTAAGAACAATTGGTAAGACCAATCTAGGGAAAAATGTTAAAATAGGTAGGTGACACGAAATACAACAAATAATAATACTAAGCATAAAATAGTAAAAAATATACATTGTGCATTTTAACTTACACATTAAACCTATATATCTTGTCTATATGTTATATGATATTTGTGCCTAATTTTAAATAATCACATGGATTGATATTGAAATATTGTGTTTAACATTTAAGAATTCCCAAAAGTAATAAAATAAGAACAAACTTGCTCATGTTGTAAGTTTTTATCGTTGGAAAATTTGGTAGGTGTTGGTTGGGCTTACATAACCAAAAATCCGATGATTGTATCAATATTGAGATCAAATCTCATTTTAGGCATTAAAATTTACTATACTCATAAATTTATTCTACTACTATAATTGTTTTATGTAATGTATTTCAGAATGAAATTTGATATTGTATTTCTAAATGAAATTTGTTTCCTATTTTAGAGTTAATAAAATGGTTAATTGTCATTTTATTAAATCTTAAATTGTCTAGTTGGTCAATTTAAAAAGGGTTAAATATGTTTTTTATCCCTCAAGTTTAAGTGAATTTTGGAATTAGTCCATCTTTGAAACTTTATACCAATTTAGTCTTTCATCTTTAGAAATGCGTGGATTTAGTCCTTCTTACCATATTTTGTTGTTTATTTGACATTTTAAACACATTTTATGATAATATTTGAGTTAACACTGAAGCGAAAATGTGTCAAACAGTGTAAACAATTCAAATACTATCATAAAATGCGCTTGAAACGTCATATAAACTTAACAAAATTTGGTTAAAATGACCAAATTCACGCATTTTTAAAGATGGAGGACTAAATTGGTCAATTTTTTTGAAGAGAGACTAATTCTAAATTTTAGTGAAACTTGAGGGACCAAAAACATATTTAACCCATTTAAAAAATTTACTTGTTTAATGTATTAATACTCATACTTTTAAGAATTATTTTTATCTTCTTTATTGTGTTGTACTTGAATAATCTTATGAATTAAATTTGTGTCAAATGACAAGTTTAATTTAATATAATCTTGTTCTATCTTGGTGTGTTTTGCTCTAACTTTTGTGTTAACTCTATTTTTTTAATCTTAGATATAAACTTTTACACTTATATAATCCTTATATTAAATTTAGGGTTTAATGATGAATATCTTTGAGTTATAGGTTTTTTTAATTTAAATTTGTAAAAAATAAACAAATTAAAGTTTCTTGATTTTTAATCTATTAGTTCGATTTATACTCTCGTTAAGAGCACATCATACAACCAATTAAAATGTGTACCACAAGAGATGAAAGTAATTTTCATTGAAGCACAAGAAGTAGACATCAAGCTATGATGAGTTAGTTCTTAGTGACAAGATGATAAAACCCACAAACATGTGACTTGCCAATAACATTCTCTGTATATATACTCTTCATTAACCATAACATTTAATGATGGAAGCATGGCTAGGATCGTCACATGAATTTTAGAGTAATTGATGGAAGCATGTTCAAGACCTTTACAAGGATCTCATATTAATTTTGAATTATAAAATATAGATTTTTTATAATTGTTCTTACCGGAAGGTCCGAATGCAAGTGGTGAGGTTCAGGTAGTCACCTAGGTGGTTACTATGGTTGGAATCTGGCTTGTTGTTGCTCGAATGGGGGAGCTCCACTTGCAAAGACTCTATGTTGCTTAAGTTAGTAAGTGAATTTGTATCTTTGTTTAAAGTAAGAGAATGTGAGTGTTCGTATGTCAAGTCAAGTGAAACACTCGACTTTTTTGTAGTTTAGGGTCTATTGGAACTCGAATTTGCAAAAATGGGCACGTCAATTTTTTTTACCAAAGTAGGTCAAGTCGTCAGGGAGGGTAATGACATAAGAGACAATGTCGTCATCTCCCTTACTAGTTTCTTAATTTTTTTTAAAAAGGTGATGTCGTTATGCAGTGGACCGATTTGTTTGAAATAAAAAAGTGAAGTCGTCCTCACACATGACGACTTCACTTTTTCAATTTTTTTTCTTTTTCGTAGTAAATGAATTTTGATTATTTTTTAGGATTTGGAAGAATAATCAGTAAAAAAATATTAATAGAATAGAAATAAACATTACATTAATATATTTTAACATTGATTAATAATTAAAATACAACATTTAAGTTAGTAGAAAATCATCTATGTCCTCCAGTTCTACATGGAGGTCGTCTTCTGGGTCTGGTTGGTCGTGTTGGTGGTTTTTTTTGGTGTGGTTCATCATGATCATCATCTTCATGTTGATGACTTTGAGAAAATTGGGGATGGTGAACCGTTGTTTTGGGAGTTTGAGAAGGCATTGGCGGAGGATAGAATGGTATTGATGAAGAAGATCCTGAATAATAGGCGGATGATGGTGTCATGGTTGAAGTGCCAAACATTTGTGATGGACCAACACCATAACCTGACTGATGCGGGAAGAAATCGTACGAGGAAGGGACATGTTAGAATTGGGTGTTTGATGGGTTTTCAAACTGAGGGTATGGATGTCCAAACATTTGACCGTGACCCATAGACGATTGCCCAAAAAATTGTTGGGGATGATGTATAAAATCAGGAGAAGACCCGACATGGCTAGTGTAGGGTTGTGAAGTAGGTTGGGATGGTTCTTGTGACATATCATACTGTAAAATAAATAGCAAGGTCATTCCCATGAATAAGTAAGCATGATAAAGAGATGTACGACATTGTAGTAAAACTGACCTCATCAGAAGAAGATTCCGTAATTGGAGATATATAGCGGATAGTGTGGTTTATATACCATTGCATGTAGGGTGTTTCATCACGCATATGGTCATTTCCACTAAATGGTGTACCTTGAATGACCTGATTTTGTCGATCATTCCAAATTGCAATCCAACGGTGATGATGTGCCACCCAATCTCTTTCATTTCTCCCATCAAGTCATTCATGTGGACTTAATCGAGGTTAATTGGGTCAGGCGAGATGTTCTGTCTTAAACCAAATTGACGCATGACCCTATCCGCCTGATGGAATTTGACTGTCGCGAAGCAAATTATAGGGACTGTTGCTCTAGCCACTATAGGGATGTCAACCATAATCAACCGACGAACTTCATTTTGAATATAAGGCCTCCATAAGAACTGAAAAAAATTTGTAGACATTAGTTTCAAATTTAGAAAAATAAATGATTACGTAACTTAATTATTATCTGTCTTGTACGCTCTTGCATATTACGTAACTTAATTATTATTTTGTGGGAGTTGTTCGAAAGTACTATTTAACCAAGAAACTCTAATTGAGTTTCCTCTTATCATCGTCGGTGGTGGAATTACCACCAGATGTTCGTGGAACATCGAGAATATGTCTTACACGATGGTGGGATCGGTGACCACATCTCCATCTATCGGTAGGCCAAGGAGGACTACCACATCCTATAATGTCACAGTGGTCTCTCCATGTGGGAAGTGGAATGTATGAGTTTCTGTCCTCCACCTTTCTAATAAGGAAGTGATTAGAAGGTGGTTGACATCCATGTCTGGAATATACAATGCGTGTCCAAAACCAGCCTGTTCCATTAAAAATTTGACACGCGGATCAATTAAATCTTGGTTGTTTAGAATCCAGACTCCAGCTCGTCTTGGTCTAAGAACTCGTTCGTTGTCTTCCCATAAGTCCTTTGTAATATGTTCATGCTGAAGGCGGAGTAATGACATATTCGGGGGAAGGTGTCGATTGTTAGCCATACTTAAAAAAAAGTGGGTGAAAGGAAATTAGAGTAAGAGGAAAATATTAATTATAAACATCATAACTATTGACTAAAACGTGATTTGCAAATTAAAAGTTAAAAAAATGCAAACCTTGAAAATAGTAGCAATGAAGTTGGTGAAGAAGTGTTGCTGGAAAATGAGAGCAAATTGTAACGAGACAACCCAAGGAAAGTGAGAGCAAATTGTGTATGAAATAAGCCAATGCATGAAATATATTACTGCATTGGTTGGTGTCCAGTTGCACTCCCTAAATTATTGTACCCTGCATTCAAATTAACAATGAATGAGGTTCTGAAAGCATCAAAATAATTGCTGAAAAGTTGTCGTAGTAGACCATTGCATGCAAATTGAACAGGAAGGAATCTCTGCAGTGCACTGTTGGAAGCAAACCCGTGAAAGACCCAGCTCCCGTGAACGTGAATCAGCGTCTGAGGAGAGAGAAATCGTGCTCAGGGGGATCAGTTTCCAGCAAAACCGTGCACACCATCAACGTTTCCACACAAAATCGTGCGCAACAACACTAATTTCTATGTAATGAAACCGTGCTTGCTAGGACCGGTTTCTATTAAATGAAGCAAAAACCGTCCTCTGCTGGATCGGTTCCCCATTAATATGATAATTAATGTCGTGGTCGTGGTTAGCGACTTCATTATAGCGAGTTATTAAGTTTCAATTCATTTAATATGTTTTATGTAGCCAAAATTAAAGCACCTAGTTCATTTAATATGGTTTCTTCACACAAAATTAAAGCCCCTGTTTTCATTGATGACGACTTTGGTTAATTAAATGAGGAAGTCATTGTCATTAATTACGGTTTTAGTAAATTAAATGAAGAAGTTATTGACATTAATTACGGTTTTAGTAAATTAAATGAGAAAGTCGTTGACATTAATTACAGTTTCAGATAATTAAATGAGTAAGTGATTGATATTAATTACGGTTTTAGTAAATTAAATGAGGAAGTGGTTGACACTAATTAAAGTTTCAGTAAATTAGGGTTTCTGATGCATACCCATTTCAAACGTGTACTTATGTGAGAAAAGCTATCTGTGCACAACACTTATTCAGTCATAATTTATATTCTTTCTCTGGTGGTGAAATTTTCATACAATGGCTGATTCGTGTAATCAGTATCCTAATATTCTTTCTGAGTTTAGTGAGGATGAGATGAATACCATAGGTGAACCAGCTCCAAATAATTGTCAATACTCACGGTGGGATCAACCTCAACAATATTCACAACCTAGTTCTTAGGCCCAACTACCAAACCAGTATACAGTCCCTACAATGGCTTAGGGATCATCAAGTCAAAACGGCTCCTCAAGTCACACTTCCTTTCAAACTTCAATTCTAGCGAGTGAACAATAACTAAGTATCGGCATGTGTTTCGACACAAAGGAGTCGACAATGTCATATATAAAGCAATACCATATTGATAATGGTTTTAGATTTTTGGTTCTTGAGAGCAAATCTGATAAATATATATGTCAATGTATCGACTACAAAAAGGGTTGCCCATGGCGTTTACGGGCTTCTTATAGCAAGCGCAATTTCAAGTGGGAAATAAGGAAGATTGACGGTTCACACACATGTTTGTCAACCATGCAACCTACAGATCATGTCAATCTTGATTCCAACCAAATTGGTTCTATTGTCATCAACTCTGTAAAGTAAAATCCTTCCATACCTATCAAGTTGTACAAGAAAGTAACCCCGACACAATAATTCAATGCACAAGACCTCATGTAGTTGTCAATGGCCAACCTGACCCTTCTTGCTATATTATGGAACAAGTATTTTGGTCTTTTGGACCATGCATCCAAGGATTTAATTATTGCAAGCCTGTTGTCCAAGTAGGTGGGACATTTCTCACATGAAGATATCAAGGGACATTGCTAACAGCGCTTGCTCAAGAGGTCACGTAATATATTCTCTTTGGCCTTCGCGATAGTGGAAGGAGAAACAAAGGAGACCTTAATCTGGTTTTTTCAACTCCTAAGGGAGTACGTGACACCACAATCAAACCTCTGTTTGATAACGGACAGGGGGAAAGACATATTGGCAACACTACAATCTGAAGAAGTAGAATGGGAAGCAAATGGTCTGCAATCAGTATACTGCATACGCCATATTGCTTCAAACTTCAACAAAAAGTTCAAGAATCACGAGTTGAAAAGACGGTTAAAGAATATGGGTAATATTTTTTTTTTCATTCACCATATTATTGCATTTTAATATAATTGTATGCATAAATTAAACTAACTAATATAATTGCATTTTAACAGCTTATGAAGTCAAACAACCCTTATTGGATGCAAAATTGGCGACATTGAAATCTCATTCACCCGAAGTGGCAACTTGGATTGATAGGATACCAGTACAAAAGTGGACTCAGGCCTACGATGGGGGTAGTAGATTCAGACACATGACAACAAATATAGCAGAATGTATGAATTCTATTTTAAAAAGAGCTCGTTCATTACCAATTTGTGCTTTAATTAAAGCAACATTTGAAAGGACCGCAACATGGTTTGTTGAGAGAGGGGTTAAGGCAGACTCCATGTTACGAGCAAGCCACCAGTATCCCAGGAAATTAATGCTATTATTAGAAAAAATCAACAACAACCGGGAGTGTGTCAAATTCGTCGATACTCAAGAGAAAATAATGAATTTAAAGTTTAAGAGATGTTTTCTCCACATGATCATCGCTTACCAATGTCTTTTACAGTTAGATTAAATGATTGGTGGTGTGATTGTGGTCACTTTCAAGCTCTTCGACTGCCTTGTCATCACATAATAGCTGTGTGCTCTTTCTCTCATGTAGATCTAACCTCATATATCCATCCAGTTTATAGCCTCTACAACATCAACAAAGCATATGAAATACAATTTCATCCGGTTAAGAATAAAGAATATTGGTCCACATGCGCCGTAGGGTACGGGGAAGACCACTAACTAATAGAATCCATAATGAAATGGATCAACCAAATCCCAACAGACGAAGTAAATATTTATATTGTAGGAATGAAGGACATCATAGAGGAAATTATCCTTATCGTCAGTAATTTATTATTTTATCCAATTTTAGTTTATTTTTATTATGTAATTTTATATTATCTAATCTATTTTATGAAGTTAATTTATTGTAGGAATAAAAATAATTACAAATACAATCAATATAATTTTTATATCTAACAAAATTTGAAAAAAAAATAAAAAATTCAAAAAATATTGATAACTCATCAGTTTAGAAAAAAACAAGTAACGAAAACTGAAAAATTATAAAAAAATTTATCAAAACTGAAAAAAAAAGCAAAACCGTTAAATTAAAAAAAAAAGAAAAAAATCTAAAATATTTAAAAAATAAAACAAGGAAAAAAAATAACAAATAATTAAAACTGAAAAACTGAAAAGTTAAAAAAAAAAAATTAAAAGTGAAGTCGTCATGTTACAGGACAACTTCACTTTTCTATTAAATAGAAGTCGTTATCTGACGCAACGACATTAATTTAAAAAAAAAAAGTGAAATCGGCCTGGTGGAGAACGACTTCACCCCGAAAGTCGTCCTCCTAGGTAATGACTTGACCCAATTTAAAAAAAAAATCAACGGACCCAATTTAAAAAAGGGACCCTAAAATACAAAAAAGTCGAAACACTCTTATTTATAGTGTCATTTTAACTTGGGACTTGCATTGGTACCCATTTAGCCAAATAGCAATTGTCTTACTGTGATATTTTGACTAGGGCTTGATATCTCCTCAAATATGTAGAACAATTACAATTGTGTTGACGAGATTAGCGGATGTATGAGTGTTATGTCCAATAGAGGTGCGTTGGGCCTTGGTAAGTTATGTCCTCTATTAGGCTGGGTAAGTACAATAATTTTGTAATTTTTGTGTTTGGACTTTATCAGACCTTTAATCGTGTTGGATTTTTTTTTTGTATTTAGACCCATAGTATATAAGTTTTTGTGAGACATATTAGTACACAAATATGAGTAAATGAAAAAATGAGTTTCTCTCTCAAGTCTCAAAGTTCTTCTTCAAACCACCGATCCTTATCTTTGAATTTTTCATTCAAAATGGCGGATATTCCTTATTTATATTGGAATATCCTTTAAGTGGGCGTAACTTTCTTCCGTCTCGCAAATCCCTAAAATCGACGTCTTCTATTTTTCTCCAATAATTTTAGGGTTCATACCTATTTGTTTCGAGATGCGAATTTGACCCGTAATCTGAAACAAACTTAAAAGATAATCATTCGAGTTGTAGTTACCAACGGATGGACGCTCTTCTTTGAAATTCTGTTTGGAAAAAAATGTAATAAAATGTTTGAAATTTTGGTTGATATGATTTGAGTAGTTAACTGAATCATATTTTTTGTCTTAAGTATTACGATGTACAAAAATATGTTTATATATCGGGGATTAAATTAATACAAAATTTTTCTAGAATATTTTTAATAATTATATACCAAGAGATAATTGAACTCAAAATTTATTTATACAGAAACTGAAGAAAAAGTGAATAAAAAGCGAATTCAATTAAGAAAAGAAATATTTGGACAATCATCTTTTTTAATAAATAATTATTTCACAACTTTGTTTTTCAATAATAAAACATTGAATTAAAATATAAATTAAACCATTTAATGAAAAGTTAATATAAATGATTGTAGCTAGTTATACATAATTAGGAGGTTGTTAATCATTCTTCCGTCATAAACGTATAAGCCGGAATCAGCGCATTCCTTCCGACCAAAACGCGTTTCACTCGCTTTCCCACTCATCCCCGCAAACATGCTATTTCTCCACTGTCTTAAATATTATAATATCACAAAAAGAAAATGCCACTAGCTTTTCATGCATTTTTTTTTATAATTTTTTATGACAAGACAATCATTGAATTATAAATGGAATTACCAAATTGTTTTCATAATTTTATTAAAAATATTTTTTCATTAATTTCATCGTTAGAATATCTATGTTATCTTGACGATTGTATATTACAATAGTTGATACAAATGGTAATCATTTATCCTTCAGATGATAAATATCGGAAATTTATTAATAATTCTAATGGCAAAAGTAATCCACCAAGAAAAAAATGAGTATAATTTAAGTATTTATCAGTGTATTATTAACTGGATTGTAAATTGGTAAGTTGTCATCTCCGATCTTGTATACTTTTTATTTCGTTATTCAATTAATTTTAATTTTATAAATATAAGTAACTGTATAAAAAAAATTATCAATTAAATTGTTTCTTTTTGTAATTAACAATTCGTATTTCACGTTTCTTGCTATATAACATTTTTATAAGTAGAAAATTTCCATTATCTTCGCATTTCTCTTTGTAACAATAATAAAAAAAGTGTATCTGCAGGGAGATTCATTCCCAGTTGAATACATTTCTTTCCCATTAAAAAAAGTGACCGGAGAAAAAGTTGGATTCAGTCTAGATTCAAATAAAATAAACAATATTTAATTATTTAATTTTGTACAAAACAGTTATCAAATTTATTTAATTTATAAAATGATAATCAAATTTAAAGGTTTATATTTTCAAAATAGTTATATAAAATAAAACTAGTTTATTTATATTATAGTAAATTAAATATTATTTTTTGTGTTATGTTTGAGAAAAAAATTATATAAATGACACGAGAAATTAGAAATAAATAAACGAATTAACGAAGCAGTGTAACATGGTCCCAGAGGTACGACACCAAACAACCAAACCAGAAGACCATGTTTATCTACCAAACTATCTTTGTATTCATCAACCTCAAGGTAAACTCAAGGTTTGTCTAATCTCTCTAATCTCTGTCTCTTTCTTTATGCTTCAATCTTTAACTTCTCTCTCTTCTAGCCACCCCTTAACTTCTCTCTCTTCTAGCCACCCCTTAACTTCTAATTTTTTCACCTTCATTTCCGGTTTTTATAGTTTCTGATTTGTGCTCTTTTGATTCCATTTTTTTTTCCCTTTCAAAAGGGTGTCCTTGGAGTTGTATAAAGTTCGATTCTTTGTTCTTTTCACCAACTTGGGTGTTCAACTTTTCTAACTATTCATTACCTTTTGCTATTATTTTTGTAGTTTTATGACTTCCCCCCCTTTTTTTGTGACTGTTATTATTAATATCAATCATTATCTATTAAATTTTTTAATGTGGTCTGAAAAATGAAAAGATTTTCTTTCTGTTTTCTGGTTCAAGCTAACTCTCATTTTGTTGGGTGAGGATATGAATCTTTGGATTTGTTGATTATTTAAAAAAAAATTGGTTCAATACTTGGGGTTTGACTTTGATGCTCACTTAAAGGGACTTGAAGTTGATATTCAGATCTTGTGTCTTGTGTTTACATATGATGCAGGTTTTGAGATCCGAGTGATGAAAATTGGATATTTGTTAGCTGTAGCACAATTTTTATCAGTGTGAAGCAATATGGGAAACACATGTACTGGTCCTAGCATTTCAAAAAATGGTTTATTTCAATCGGTTTCTGCAGCAATTTGGCGGTCTCAATTACCTGATGAATCAGTGTCCAATAGAGAATCTGTAAAAGAGGAAGCAACTAGTGTGCCCGAAACGCCTTTACCTGTACTAAATAAACCTCCTGAGCAGATAACTATGCCGAAACATGAAGCCAATCAAGAGGCAAAATCTGAAATAGAACCAGCAAAGGAACAAGGGAAGAAGAGGCAGAAGAAACATGGTTCTGTGAAGAGAGTTTCTAGTGCAGGGCTTCGAGTTGATTCTGTGTTGCAGAGAGAAACTGATAATTTCAAGGAGTTCTTCACTCTTGGAAGGAAACTTGGACAGGGTCAGTTTGGGACAACTTTCTTGTGTGTGGAGAAGGCAACAGGACATGAATATGCCTGCAAATCTATTGCAAAGAGGAAGCTTGTCACAGATGATGATGTTGAAGATGTGAGAAGAGAAATTCAGATAATGCACCACTTGGCTGGGCATCCTAACGTTATATCCATCAAAGGTGCATACGAGGATGCTGTAGCTGTTCATGTTGTGATGGAATTGTGTGCAGGTGGAGAGCTTTTTGATAGGATTATACAGCGTGGTCATTATACTGAAAGACAGGCAGCTGAACTTATCAGAACTATAGTTGGGGTTGTGGAAGCTTGCCATTCTCTTGGTGTGATGCACAGAGACCTTAAACCTGAGAATTTTCTCTTTGTCAATCAGCAAGAAGATTCACTTCTGAAAACTATTGACTTTGGATTGTCTGTCTTCTTTAAGCCAGGTATTTTCAGATGGTCTTGCTTATATTGTGGTTATATAAATGGTTTTGTTAATGTTGCTCTTTAGGGTTGATTCTAAGCAACTCAAGGTAAAACCGGTTTTACTGAGAAAGAAAACGTTTATTGTATAAAAAATATAGAGTATGTAGAGTGCAATAAATGTTTTATAAATAAAACATTTACTTTATAAAAACTGTGCAAGTTCAGTTTTTCTCATTTTAGTCGTACTGTGCACCTGCATGTTGTAAGATCTGAGAAAAGGTATGAATATATACTTACTAACTTAGTCAGATTGAGGTGGACTGAAATATGAAAATGCAAGCTGTTATGATTAGGTTGTAATGAATTGTAACATATAAAAATACTTAATTTATTAAAAAAAATTGTTGAGACGTCAAATTGTGAAAAAAAAACATACCTTTTGAAGTCCGAAATCATAAATTTTCATATCAGCACATACACTCAGACAGGACTGGAGCACGAGTGGAATGGAGATATCATAGGACGCTGAATTTGATCTGCAGGCGTTTTAGTTATTTTGGATTTCTTAATTTGCTGAATATTTTACATGCAATATTTTTCATAGAACTGGATTAATATTTTAAGGTGCTTGGCATTGGCCAATATGCAATGTGTTGCTGTTGCTTGTGTATGAACTTGTTAACTTCTTTTTTCATACAGACTTTTTAGTCTTAAAAGGGGTCGACATTTTTTGTTGGCCTTTTCAAATCTTCAATGTTTAGAGGGCTTTTCCGTCTACTATGTCCTAGATTCATAGCAACAATATAATATCCTTTTTAGATTTTTGAGAATTTCTGTATTACATGCAAGTGTTATAGACTCTATGGAGAAAAAACATCATAATAGTCTATGTATATGCTATCTTGTCTAAGTTTGGGATGTTTCTTTAACTTTTAGTATTTTACCTTCCATCCTGCAATTTTGTTTATACCCATTTAAGACGACTTCTGTATACTGCAATTAGTGTTAGATCGGATGAATTGTTAATTTTCCAAGTATTTACTCATTTGAACAGCAAATCATTTGAACACACACGTTGTGATTAGGTAGAGAAATTGTTTCTCTGAGGGGCTTCTGATCTGGGATTACAGGTGGTTAATATCTGTAATAGTTTTATTTTGTCTATTGTACAATTTTTCTACCTCTGTTCAGTTGGTTCTTATCAGAGTAATTCCGCACATGTGTGTATACATGTAGATATTCAATCAGGTTTCTAGAATTATATGAATCATGAGCCTATTCATTATTTTAACTGAAGCTTTATACAAGTTGGAGAAGTTATTTGATTCCATGGAGAAAAACTGATGATATTTCACTTCCAGGTGATATCTTTTCTGATGTGGTGGGTAGCCCATACTATGTTGCCCCTGAAGTTTTGCGAAAGCGATATGGTCCCGAGGCAGATGTGTGGAGTGCTGGTGTTATCCTTTACATTCTTTTGAGTGGAGTACCTCCATTTTGGGCTGGTGAGATCTTTTGGATTTATTTTGACGCTGTAATTATGCTTTTACATTTGTACCACTATTTTTGTCTGATTATTAATTTTCTCTTCCTTTGTGTGGTTCATTTGGTTGTGCAGAAAATGAACAGGGAATATTTGAACAGGTTCTGCGTGGTGATCTTGATTTTTCTTCTGATCCCTGGCCTAATATTTCTGAAAGTGCAAAAGATTTAGTACGAAATATGCTTGTTCGTGACCCTAGAAGGAGGTTGACTGCACATCAAGTATTATGTAAGTATAAATTTACTAATTGATAATTCAGTCACGATCTTGACATTACTTTAGGCTTTACTTGGATGTGGGACTTCGTTGAACAATAATGATGTTAAATTTTATTGTTTGGCAAGAACTTCTTATAGTTAGATGCTAGGGTAAAGAGGGGATGCTCATTTTTGTAGATTGAGCATTAACTCTTTTTAAAAGGAGAAATTCTTTGTGAAGGGGAACCCCTTCACGGGGCAACCCTATAACATGAACTGCTGTTTGAGGTCCTTTAGGTAGCCCTCAATGTTACAAGCAATCCAGTAATACGACTTCGATTAGTTCTAGTTGATTTCACCTTGTTGGAGATCCTACGTGGACTAATAAGACTAAGGCCAAATTATAATATATAAGTGGGATGCAGTCCACACCTTATAATCTAGTTTTGTGTAGTTGAGTTAGGTATAAACCCACTTACTAAGATGGTACAAGAGCCATTCATAGCTTATTTTAGTCAAGTTGTTGAGGTTGTTGTGTCACTTGCTATTGGACTAATTTTAGATCATTCACAAATATCTAATCCCACGCTTGAGATGTTCATTCCTCGATGTGAGGGGGTGCCCAGGGGATCTCATTGACTAAAAGTAAGGTCAAATTATAATATATGAGTGGAGTGTAGTTCTCATCTTTCGAGCCGGTTTTGTGAGACCAAGTTAGATATAAACCCGCATACTAAGAAACTTTATATCAAGGTAGGCAACATGAATTGCTATTGGCTATATTTCTAGTCAATGTGTGATCTCTATAGGACCAATTGAGTTTAACCCTGCAAACACTACCAACTCTTCCTTCTTAGCCCAAATTTGTGTTTCCTTCATCTCAAGCACATTGGTTCTTGCTCTCAAATATCGGACATGTTAGACCAATTGTTAGAACCTGGAATTTGAAAGAGAAATACAAGAAAGACTTTATTAAATAGAATGAAAAGAACCAGAAATATGAGAGCACTCTCTCCTCCAAGGGTTTCACCTTCACAAAGGTTTTCTCCTTTCCCAAAAAGCTAATGCTCAATCTACAAAAATGAACCTCCCTCTCTTCCATCCTCCTTTGTATCAGAGGAAGTATAACAGTTCTTCTATGCTATGTGGATTAATCTTTTCTATGCTATATAAGCGCCCAAGCTAGTTACTTTAGGCATAAATTTTACAATTATCATTAATTTGAAATAATATGGCATTCCAAACTGAATTTTTCTTGCTTATATATGTTTAATTGCCTGTAGGTCATCCTTGGATTCAAGTTGATGGCGTAGCTCCTGATAAGCCACTTGATTCTGCTGTATTAAGTCGCTTGAAGCAATTTTCTGCTATGAACAAGCTCAAGAAAATGGCTCTTATAGTAAGTCTCTGGATGTTGAAGCCGCAAAGTAACATGTTATATGATTTGGACTTACAAATACATAAAATTGACACACGTGTTGTCTGATTTTGACTTAGAGATAGATAACATTGACTATGGAGATACTCACACTATGTCTATTGGATTGGAAGTCTTTAATGTGAACCTTTTCATTTAACAATCGTTTGCCTTTTTTGTTTTTCAGATAATCGCTGAGAGCTTATCAGAAGAAGAAATTGCTGGCTTAAAAGAGATGTTCAAGATGATAGATGCAGACAACAGTGGTACAATCACTTTTGAAGAACTTAAAGCTGGTTTGAAAAGAGTCGGTGCTAATCTTAATGAGTCTGAAATTTATGATTTAATGCAAGCGGTAAGTGCTTTTAAGCTTATTTTATAAAATTAAAAGAAGCAAGGTGTATTGCATAACATATGGTGCACAAAATCAATGAGAAATGAATATCTTTTGCAATGGTTAAGCTTTCTGTAATTAAAGTGGCTTTAGTTTTTACAATACATTTTGGCTGTCTTTGACTTAAATTTCACACCCTTAAATATTTAGATCTCCCACCAAAGAAATTATAGGAAAGGGCTGATCACAATGTAGCAATCAATGATTCTTAATTAATCTTTGATTTTTCAAGTCCTAATTTGTAATTTTTAATGAAACTGTTATTTGGTAGTCATTTGTGCTTCTTTGCTTTCAGTTCTAGTATTAAAATAACCATAGATATTGCCTTTTCAACTAACTTAAACACATTATCATTTTTTGTTGTTTGTTTATATATCACATGCCAGCAAGTTCATGAACTCTGTATGATATTTGAATTAAAAGTTTACTATATCCAATAAAACATTAAACCTCTTCTTTATCAAATATTCATAGAAATAATGTATTTTGTTTAATAGGCTAACTCTAAGCTCTAACTTATTACCCTGCCTTGAAATTGTAGGCTGATATTGATAACAGTGGGACAATTGATTATGGCGAATTCCTTGCTGCAACATTACACCGCAACAAAATTGAAAGAGAAGATCATCTATTTGCAGCATTTTCTTACTTTGATAAAGATGGAAGTGGCTATATTACTCAGGAAGAACTTCAACAGGCTTGTGATGAGTTTGGCATAAAAGATGTTCGTTTGGAAGAGATAATCAAGGAAATTGATGAAGATAATGTAAGTTATTTACAATTCTATTGTCACTCTATAACAAATGATGAACTACTTGTCTTTGGTATCATTTCTAGATAACCCCTCTGATTTCTTCAGCTCAACACTCCCCTTTGATTAAAAGGAACACTAATTTCATAAAAAAAGGTTAATGATGTTTTTAGTTCCTGAAATTTTCCAAATTTTGTTTTTAGTCTTCAGCTTTTAAAATCAGTAGATTTTGTCCTTGTATTTAGTTCCCAAACCTGACACTTTTTCCTCCATACCCCAAGAGGCTTGCATGAACAGTAGATTCATTACATCTGAGAATGAATCATATCTTCCTTTCAAGAATTGATTTGACTGAAAAAAGAAATCGAGGAGGCATCAAATCAATGAATTCATAACTGTTTGTAGTTATTTTGGACATCATGGTACATATGTTCCTGTTGTTAGTTTGTACTTGGAACAACCACACTACTGTATCGTGCTATATGTTGAATGTTTTGCTAAAACACTAAATACCCTTTAGCAAGATATAGAATGTAGAGTTATGTTATGATTAATGTGAGTTATGTTTTGTCATATGCAGGATGGTCGCATAGATTACAATGAGTTTGTGGCTATGATGCAGAAAGGAAATCTTCCAGTGGTTGGTAAGAAAGGTCTAGAAAATAGCTTCAGCATTAAGTTCAGGGAGGCATTAAAATTGTAGTGTTCATTGTTAACACTGAGATTTTTTTTTTTTTTTTTTTTGTTTTTTTGTATTCCTTATTTCACACACCCCTTCTTTGCTCTTTTAAAGGTTCAAGATTTTATGTTATGCTCTTTAAATGGATTTTTGTAATTACGAGAATATATTAAAGAGGTATCTGGTGGAATATTGCTGTTATAGAGGAAGTTTGTTTGTTATTTATTTGTCAATTGAACTGATAGACTCACATTTATTAGCACTTTTAGGGCTCTTTGGTAAACAGAAATAAATGAGGAAAAATAAAATTAAAGACATTAATGAAGAAGTAAAAAGATAAATGGAGAGTTGAATAGAAAATATATGAAAAATAAACTATAAAGGTACTGATAAGTGTTATTTCTTTTTTACTTGTTATTTTTGTCAACCAAATAATCGGTATTATCTTCACTTGCTATTTTCACATTTTTTCTTGTTTTCATCACATCAAATTGGGCATTAATTATGAAATTTTCTTTTTGCACCTCCTCGATTACTATCCACACTCCATACTAACAAGGCTAAAGTGCCCTCACTACATTACGCCATCGATGCATCTCTAACTACACCTTTGTTCTTCGTTGCAATCATTGAGAGGAAGAAGAGAGAGAAAAACTGTGGATTTGGTGGGAAATTTGTTGTGGAAAGGTGTTATATATATGGAGAAGTTTATTTTGGAAAACTTGTTCTGAGAAACATTTCACATGTTTCAAAAGCATGTTGTGAAAATCCTTTTATGGAAAGTTCATTTTGTAAATCTTGTTTCAAAATTTAAGAGGCTTGGTCAGGAATTTGTGTTATTCAAATTCTGTTTTGAAAATCCTATTCCAAAAATAAAATAAAAAAAAATGCTTTGGAAGATTTGTATAATAAGTAATCCAGAAGTTAGCTTAAGGAAGGATAAACGGGTTATTTCAAAATTTATGAGTGTAAGTTAGAAATTATGGAGGTGCAGGAAGAAAAAGCCTATTTATGATATACATTATATATAAGGAGCTATGGTAACCAACGAGCATAGTGTAGCTATACTTATCCTTGGGCTGGTAGGTTGGGATGCGCTGATTGGCCGTATGAGATTATTTGAATTGGCCGTATGAGATTATTTGAAGAAGATTTTCAGAAATCTGATCAAAACCGGTCTTGTGAGATTATTTCAAAGAAGATTTTTAGAGATGTGATCAAATGCTTGACCACCAATCGTGTGGCATTACTTCGAAGAAGATTTTCATGGATGTGATTAGACGTTCAATCACACCTTACTCAGTTTCTCAATCGTTGTCAGTCCAACAACTATGCCACTCGGACGAGTTGAGCAACCTCTCCCAGGAAAGTTAGTTGGACTGACCACAAAATTTCATCTTTGTCCTTTATACATATTACGCGTCAAGCCGTCCGGTCCTCCGAATGTCCATGCCAATCACCTAATCATTTAGTTGGCGTAAACAAATCAATAATCTATATTAAAAGTATTTGAGCCATAATTAGAACAACTCTAATTAGGGATCCATGAAAAAAATCATAAATACAAGTCAAATATATGATTGTTAAAACTTTTATCTACATTAATTATAATATTTACCGCTTTAATCAATCACTCCGATTAGTTGATGAACAAGCAAACGAATAATATAAATGAAAAAGAAAACCCGAATAGTTTAAAAGTTGTTTAAATGAATATTTGACCCTACATATGAAACAAAAATGTTTACTACCGTAAGTACGTTGAGATAAAAATTCAACACTCATTTATGACAATATTTCCGAAACTCTTATTATTGAGAGCACGGTTGGAAATGGATGAAAACTTGACTAGATTGAGAGAAGTGGTACCTTAGCACTAAATATTTTTTCTTTTAAAACAAGAGTGAGATAGCATTGATGGAATACCTTAAAAGAGAAAAACATTGATGAGGTTCACAGAACAAATATAAGGCGTTGCATGTTCTGAAGGCAATTTTGAGATTGGTAACATAGTTTAGACTAATAAACATGCTCTCCAACTCAAAGAGAAGTGCTCATGCATTGCTTTTGCTTCTTCTAATATTTTAGAGATGGAAATATGAATCCATGATATTAAACCACTTATAAATCCATTTGTCCAAAACTTAAAATTTATTATTAATGTTAATGATAGCATATATATTACTTTTCCAATATTTTCAATTATTCCACTTTGCTTAAGAGCCTAGATTAAAAAAAATTATAAATACATACATATATTCTTAAACTTTTAAGAATAAAATCGTAACAAAAATATCAGACTAAAAAACGGAAAATATCTTACGTATGATCATTAATTTTAATAATATCATCTATGGAACATTAACCTCATCTCTAAGAACGAAAAAAGCTTTCAAAAGTTAATCCTCTTACACTCATATTAATCATTGAGTTTACCTTTATTTTAATATGTCAAATAGTTTCCCATCCCTTAAAATCCTAAAATCCAAAATAGCAATTTCTCAAATGTAATATATACTCAAATTATTTTATTTTTTACACTTCACCTAAATACTCAAATTTTTTATATCTAGATAGAGTTATTTGATGTATAAAATATATTTTTTTTAATATATATATATATATATATATATATATATATATATATTGTAATTAAATTTAATTACTAATTTAGTCTCGAATTGAAGATTGAATTATTTTTAAAATTATAAAAACTAAATTGAATCAAAATTTTAAATAGAATAACTAAATTGATTTTTTTAAATTGATAAACAATTAGAAAACCAAATTAAATATTTTTTAAAAAGTTTAGAACTAAATTGAATAAAAAAATAATAAAGAATCAAAATAGACCAAAATAACAAATATAACAAATTAGAAGAATAAATCACTGATTAAATATTTAAAAAACTAATGCTCCTACCCATATTAGTCATTAAGTGTGGATTTATTTTAATATGTCAAATAATTTCTCATCACTTAAAAGTTAAAATAAAAAATAATTTTTATATATATATATATATATATATATATATATATATATATATATATATTTTTCTTATTAATAT